>Ga0182027_10007653_pt1 | contig 15864 bp, 15 predicted proteins | sample 712E1DmetaG_FD_121300 | JGI IMG/M metagenome (GOLD analysis project Ga0182027, IMG submission 121300) | Permafrost microbial communities from Stordalen Mire, Sweden - 712E1D metaG (Illumina Assembly) | ecosystem: Environmental > Terrestrial > Soil > Wetlands > Permafrost | place: Sweden...
GAAGTGCACTCTTTACCGTATCAGCTACACCGGGGGGAAGGTTGAGCCCGCCAAGAACCGTGGGAAGGATGCTCAGCATCGTTTTCTGCCCATCGGAAGTACCCGCAAAATTCTGCAGCAGTGTGATACCTTCAGGGGAGGCAAGGAATTTCTTGATCGCATCCTGTCCCTCCGGGGTTGTAAGGTACCCTTCAACAGCCCCGGCCATTCCACCTAAGTTTCCAAAATTCATGGTTATATCACTTCATTGATTTCTTTGCTTGTACACATTGCTGGTTATCCGATAAAAAGGATTGAGTTGTCAGGTTCTCATCGGTCGATGGAAAATCTCATTTGTCAGGGGAGATCTCTGATAACGGGAATGCCCCCCGGGCCTCCTCCAGGGAGAGACATCCCCGGCAGGTTTATTCGGAATGACTACGGTCCGGATCGCCGGACCTCATGTCCCCGCATCCAGGAAAGGATCGCAGCAACGCCCATGATGCCGATCGATGCCCAGAGCGAGGCATCAATACCGTGGAGAAATGCCTCCGAGACCCCGCCAACGAGGTTGGTAGTACCGATAAAAACCTCAAACGCAACGTTCCTTGGGATCGATGCAGAGGCAACAGTGATAGCAATGACAAAACTTCCCAGGATCCCGATGTTCTGCACGGTCCTGAGGATACCGGAGATCCCCCCGAAGGAACCCGGGGGTGCATTCGCCATGACGGCGCTGTTGTTTGACGGGAAGAACATCGCTGACCCGATACCGGAGATCCCGGATGCAACCAGCACAACCCAGAGAGGAGTGTCGAGCCGGAGCAGGAGATAGACGAGCGTTGCAAGGCATAACATGGACGCACCGGAGCTTGCAAGGATCCGTGCCCCGTACCGGTCAGAAAACCTGCCCATCAGGGGGGAGAGCAGGCTTCCCACCACATATCCCGGGGTCAGGAGAAGTGCTGCATAAAGCGGCGAGAGCCCGCGGATACCCTGGAGATACATTGTCATAAGAAACATCACGGACAGGTAGCCGAGACTTAAGAAAAATGCGGCCATGACGGAATACTTCAGGACACGGTTTTTGAAAACGGCAAAGTCGAGGATGGGATGGGCACACCGGGATTCATAGAAAAGAAACAGGACTATTGCCCCCATACCAAGGATAAAGAGGAGGCCGTTTTGTCCCGTCAGACCCTGGCCGGCAAAGTCAACGCCGGCATAGGAGACCAGGGTGAGTGCAAGGCCCATGAGCAGCATACCGGCCATATCAAGGTGTGCTGTTGCCCTGACCGTATCCTTCACATAGCGCATCCCGAGGAGCGTTGCAAGAATCCCTATCGGCAGGTTGACGAAAAAAATGTATTCCCAGCCTACGTAGGTCGTAATAATCCCCCCCAGGACAATCCCGAGCATTGCCCCGCTCGTCCAGCCAAGGGAGATGTACCCGTATGCCGTTCCCCGCACATTCGGGGGGAACGTATCGGCGATGATGGCGCCGCTGTTTGCCTGCATCAGTGCCCCGCCGAATGCCTGGATACCCCTAGACAGGATCAGCCAGGAAATGGCCGGAGACAGCCCGCAGAAGAGCGAGCCCAGCGTGAAGACAAAAAACCCGGTATTGAACATCCGGCTCCTGCCGTAAATATCGCCCAGTCGCCCGAGCTGGGTCGTGCATACCGCGACAACGAGGAGGTAGATGAGGATAACCCAGAGGGTTGTGACAAGGTCCGCATGGAGGCTTGCCGATATGGTGGGAAATGCAAGAATAACAATGGTAGAATCAAGGGAACCCATCAGGGTCCCGAGCATGAGGACGGAAATAATAATTTTTTGCCGGGTGTCCATTGAATCTTTTAGAAATTACATCCTGCAGGCTCTTGTACCTTTCGGACGGTTGCCGGGAGGTTTCACGGTAAGAAATGCATGGCCAGAGTTGGGAAGATTCAGGGTATCATCCGTATTTTTTCAACCATTCACATCCCTTCCTGCAGATTTTATGGGATTACGAGCCCGGTCATGGGGTGGATTGGCCTGCCCGTAATAAGTTTTGGTCAGGGCGTTCCATCAAAAGTATACCGCCCGGGCCCCCCGCTCCTGCGGAAACCTTAAACATATCAGAACTCTTCAATCTCAAGTATGCAACCGGCTGGCATCATCTGCGTTATTATATGCTGCTTCCTCCTCACCGCAGGGTGCATTCAGCTGCCGGGCATCCATATTCTCAGTAACACGCCCGATCCCATCATCGGCCAGTGGGTTGGCGGAGAACCACCGGCAACAGACCGTCATATCATTTTTTATGAAAACCAGACCTTTTTTTCCGGGGATTTCTATCTGAACCGGGGGGAGACGACTGATTCAGGTACCTGGACCAAGAAAGAGCCCGGTCTCTATACAACAACGTCAGTTACCGGGGAGATAACCGAGTGGGTGTACGATTCGACGGATGATTCCATGTACATGAGCAGGTTACCCCTGAAAAAGTACTACCGGTATAAGGGATAACCGCAGGTCTCCGATTGTCTGTTCATGAACGGCAACCCGTAGTACGTTTCGTTCCCGGCACCGGGACCGGCACCCTATTTATCTGCACGCACCGGCATAATTACCGTCGTGATCCCGCTGTACTGCAAACGCCGCTGTATTGCAAATGCAGTCTCATTATGCAGGATCTTCTGGAACGGGTTTTCATGACGGGAAACTATCTGCCCGGTGAAGAACGTGGAGTCCGGAAATCGACTCCTCCAACCCCCCGGAATGATTATGAAAACCGGAGTACCTTCGCTCCTCTCCCGAGGTCACCCGAAAAAGGGACAGGTTCATAATACCCCCGGCCGCCAATACCGTACGCATGGAGAAGAAAGTCATCTTCGCGTTCCTGTTCACCCTGATATTTCCCGCCCTCATTCTCATTCTTTCCGGGGATCTGCTCTGGCCGGCGGGCTGGATCTTCTGCATCTGGTTTGTTCTTCTCTGTTTTTCAACCATCCTGTATCTCTACCGGAAGAACCCGGCGCTGCTTGCAGAACGGTATCAGAAACCCGGTGCCGGTACCCAGAAAGGCTGAGACCGGTATGTTGTCTATGGCCTCGTTATCGGGTTCATTGCCTGGATTGGTATCATGCCCCTCGATGCGAAACGTTTCGGGTGGTCTTTTGTCTTCCCCCTCTGGCTGAACATTCTGGGGGTGGCAATGCTGGCCGGATCTTTTTTCCTGTTCTTCCGGTCCTACACCGACGACACCTTCCTGTCGCCGCTGGTCAGGATCCAGGAGGAGCGCACGCAGCGGGTCGTCTCAACGGGCGTGTACGGGTTCGTCCGCCACCCGATGTATCTCAGGGGAATCCTGGTGTTTGCCGGGGCGCCGCTGCTGCTTGGCTCAGGGTATGGTCTCCTTATCGGCCTTGCCCTGACTGTCCTTCTTATAGCAAGGATACACAGGGAAGAAGAAATGCTGGCCAGGGAACTGGAAGGATACCGGGAGTATATGCGGAAACTCCGGTACCGGCTTGTCCCCTATCTGTGGTAGTGCCGGTACCATCTACCGGATGCCGGTATCGATCGAGATATCAAGCCGGACGGTCTGGCCGCTCCGGATAGTCACCGTTTCCGGCAGCCCCCGACTCCCGCCGATTCCCTGATGTGGAATATCGACAATGTACGTCCCCGGTTTCAGGGTAACCGAGTAACCGGTCTCTGGATCGGCAGTCACCGTTGCGACCACCGTTCCCCCGGTCGTTGAGATACTGATGGGGCGGGCCGCGTATGCAGCGACAAGCCGGTCATGGGTGAGCGTGCACGGCTCCACCGGGCAGAGCGGGCCGATGGAGACGTTGCCGGTCAGCGTTCCGGTACCGGTTCCCGGACTTGTCGGTAATCCCCCGCTATTTAGGGCTGCCGCAATGGCGAGGGTGATGATCACAATGGCAAAGATGATGAAGGCACGGCCAGGGGAAAGTGCCGGATCGGATGTCATCAAGTTAATACCATGAATTACCGCTTGGATATAACCTTGGCTCGTACCAAGACGGTTACATCGCTGACTGAATACTGCATCAATCCCTGCAGGTATACAATCCGCGTTCTCCGGAAAAACCCAGTTTCTTTTCAGGTGGATTATACACACCGGAATGTTCGTTTAAAATCGTGTGGCGTTCTGATAGTGTTCCGGAGCATCCTAATTCCAACCGGGCAGTGGCAGGCATTTCCTTATTTTAAAATTGCGGCTGTTCTGAGAGAAACCCCGGAAAAAGAAGGGGGTATTACCGGTCCGCAAACTTCTCGACCACGCGGACATTGTCGCCGCGGACGGTGATCGGGATCGGGACCACGCTCTCGTAGAGCTCGACCGTGATCTCTTCCTTTGCGGAGTCGACGCGCTTGACAACCGCCTTCTCGCCCTTGAACGGGCCGGCGATCAGCTCGACGATGGTACCCTCATCAATACCGGCAACAACCGGTTTCGGGATGAGGAAATGGCCGACCTCGGCAAGGCTGGTCTCGCCCTTGGTAACAACGCGGGCATGGGCGATCAGCTCGACCAGCTGCTCGATGCGGTTCCGCTGCTCGGGGGTCTCGATAAGGACGTAGCCCCGCAGCTCGTTCGGGGCAATGATGGACGCCACCTTGATGTCCGTTGCCTTGGTCTCGATCGCCTTGAGGATGTTATCGGCTACCGTCCGCTCCTGCTTGGAAGTGGTCTTGATCGCAAAGATGCGGTTGACAAATACCTCGGGTGTGGCAGGAACCTGTGGCGCTTGCGGCGCCGGGGGGGTTGGCTGTGTCATAACCATCGCAACTAGAACCCCAACAGAGTCTTATGGCTGAAGAGGACGTAGATGATGAACCCGATCAGGCCGATGAGAAGGATACCGGCTGCTGCAACGGTAGCGATCTTGATGAACTCGTCCCGGGTGGGGGTGCGCGCGAGTTTGAGGACCCGGAGGTATTTACGGAATAATTCCTCATGTAATACGTCTGTCTTGAAATCAGGTTTTGAAATTTCCATATTGGCTCACTTGAGAAAATCGATCTCAAACTGTTTCTGTACTTTGGGGGTAAGTTTCTCATTCCGACCATATATTTGTGGCGACCGTACGCCCGTGACCACAAGGAGCGTCCGCATCTTGTCTTCCATCGCCGGGTCGATCTGGGCTCCCCAGATGATACGCGCATTCGGGTCGACCCTGTTGTAGACTTCCTGCACAACCCCTTCTGCTTCTTCCATGGTCATGTCCGGCCCGCCGACCACGTTCACCAGCGCGGCAGTGGCACCGCTGATGTCCACGTCGAGAAGCGGTGAGCGGATCGCTTTCTTGACGGAATCAGCAGCCTTGTCCTCGGAATCACTCTCCCCCATCCCGATCATTGCGACGCCGCCACGTTCCATGACCGTGCGCACGTCGGCAAAGTCGAGGTTGACCAGCCCGGGCATCGTGATAAGCTCCGTGATCCCCTTGACTGCACGCATGAGGACTTCGTCTGCGACCTTGAAGGCCGCGTAGAGTGGGAGCTTGGGGACGACTTCGAGCAGCTTGTCATTGGGCACAACAATGACCGTGTCCGCCACGTCCCGGAGGCGTTCGAGGCCGGCCTCTGCGTTCTCCATGCGGATGGCTCCTTCCGCAGCGAACGGCAGAGTGACGATGGCAATCGTGAGGGCCCCCTCTTCGCGGGCTGCTTTTGCCACGACCGGGGCAACGCCGGTACCGGTACCGCCGCCGAGCCCTACGGTGATAAAGACCATGTCGCAGCCGGATACAACGGCCCGGATCTCCTGCTCGTTCTCGAGGGCCGCTTCCTCCCCGATCTGGGGGATGGAGCCGGCGCCGAGACCACGGGTCCGCTGACGGCCGACAAGGATCCGCTGGTCTGCGTGGGTGCGGATCAGGTGCTGGGCATCGGTGTTTATGGCGATGAGCTTGGCGCCATGGATCCCCTCTTCCATCATACGGGAGATGGTGTTCGACCCGCCGCCCCCGCACCCGATCACCAAGATCTCGGTCTTGAGCTCGGCGAGAATCTGGTCCAGGTCTTCATTATTCTGCGAGGGGTGAACGGTCTCGTCCCTCGCCTTGGTTAGTGCCTCTTCAACAATTGACCTCATGGAAACTTCTCCAATCCCGGGATGTGGATGGTAATGTCACTGCAGGAAGATACCATGCCGGGCGTGATCGTCCTGCCATCGATCTCAACAGTCTGGCCCCCCGCCAGCTGCCTGAAGAAAGGCCCGGCCGGAACCCCCAGTTCGCGCGCTTTTTTGGGATCGAACCGTACCTTTGTTATGATCAACTGATCCTTCTCCGTTGCAGTGATCTCTTTACTACGTATGATTTTTACGCACAATGTATTTAAAGCATTTATTATTTGCGACGTATGATTGTCATACGTGATAAAAGCGGGAAGCATGCGGTTGTCCTGCGTGGCAAGGTGGATGACCGGCAGGCAGCGAAGCCCCTGTACCAGGCCCGGCTCATCGGATTTCAGGGTCTCGTTCAGCAGGACAGGATCGAATTTTACCAGGGCAAGGGGGCCCTCACCCTGCAGGTCATGGATATAGATCCGGGCGCCGGCCGAAAGCTGATCGGCCATCTCCCGTGCGGCATGGTACCGCTCCCACGGCAGGTGCCCCATCGACAGGATCTCGCTTTCGGAGAGCCGCGGGATTCCCGTTGTTGCAAGCATGCCTGATAAGCGATTAAGATCTTCGCGGTTAAGCGCTTTCCGGTCGATATATGCCGCCACCGCCCCGCTCTTTTCCATCATCGCCTCAATAATCGTCTCATCGAGTGTTGCGATCTCACGCGTATGGGCAATGTGGCCGAACGCTCCCCGCGAGGTGAGGGCGATCTCCGTCTCCCGGGCAGCGTAATGGGTGCCCCCAAACCCGATGAGGGGGACCGGATCCTGCGGGACGGCAGAGAGCACGCTCTGTGCAACGGCGAGGCCGGCAGCCGGGTCCGTCCATTCCTTCTCGGTGCTGCCGATCTCGACAAAGAACGAAGGCCGTTCAAGCCCGGTCGGCCCGTGGTGCGTCACCTCGTACGAGACCCGGTAACCCTCGGGACAGTGTTTTGCGAGCGACCGGAGGGTCGCCTGCATCATCGCGGTCGCAGCGGGTGCGAGCGTACGGGCGGTCCCCCCCAGTTCCGCCTCCCTGAAGTTCCCGGTGACATGCACGGTCAGGACCGGGATCGGGTTGGTACTGTAATGCCGTGAGATAAAGATGACAAGCCCGGCATCGGTTTTCCTGTCGATTCCCTCCGCGTGGATCAGCCGTTCTTCAACATCGATGAACTCGTACGAGCGTCCCTGCTCCTGCCATTGTGTACCGTCAGCATCCAGCAACTGCACAAGGTGGTGCCGGATATTTTGTCCTGCCAAGTCCAGCCGGGAGCTGACGAATGCGATTCTCATTACGAACCGGTTGGCAGTGCCGGACGATTAAGCGAACGCTTCAAAAAAAATACTTCAGCAAACACTATGAGGAAGTACATAAGATACTGTTGCCATGGACTCAGACAAGATTGCGCAGGCATTCAGGGCAGAAGGGATTGAGAAGAGCATCACCTGCCCACAGGCATTTTCGATTGCCGGAAAGTTCCAGATTCACAAGAAAGATATCGCTGAGTACTGCAATGCCAACGGCATCAAGATCCATGGCTGCCAGCTGGGCTGCTTCAAGTAAGGTTGTAAAAAAAACTGCTCTGTAAAAAAACATTTTTTCAGGTTAAAAAATACCCCCCTCTTGCGCCGCCAGTCCCCGTGGGGCGACGGGGCGCATTGCGATGACCTAAGTCAGGGTGCAGGTAATACGTCGTCATCGCAATGGAGGGGGATGCCGCATATGCGGGTTGTGCCTGTCCGGACCCTCCGAAAAAATTTAAATAATCTTTATAACTGTGAATGAATAGAAACTGACGTAAGTACTGGAGGACTTCCCTTGCCGCAATCCAATACCATATCCATTCTCGTGGTCGACGATGACCCATCCATCCTGGACGTCTTCAGGCTCATTCTCGAGCAGCAACCGGGGTTTATTGTTGAGACCCTCGCCACAAGCAGGGAAGCGCTCGACCTGCTGGATACACGGTACTTCGATGTGATCATAACCGACTTTTCCATGCCGGACATCGATGGCCTCACCCTGCTCCGCGAAGCCCGTGCGCGGGGCTGCCAGTCCCTCTTTGTAATCGTCACGGGAAAACGGCTCGCCCATATTGCCATGGACGCCCTCAACGACGGTGCTGATTTTTACGTCCAGAAAGGTCCCGACATCACAAAAGAGTTCAGCCGCTTAATCGAGTTCATCAATACCAGCGTGCCGAAGAAGAATGCCGAGCTCGAGATAGTCGAGTGGGAACGATTCTACCATTCCGTTGTCGAGAGCTCGCCGGATCTCATCTGCCGCGTGCTGCCGGACGGGTCGCTCACGTATACGAACGAATCCTGCATGCATTTTTTCAAAAAGCAGTACAACGACATGATCCGCGAGAACCTCTTTTCCCTGATCCCCGCGGATGAGAAGTCAGTGGTCCTTGCCCAGCTCCAGAATCTTTCCGCCGTGAAGCCGGATGTCCTTTTAGAACACCGTGTCCAGACAGAGGGGGGGGAAACCCCGTTACTCCAGTGGTATTACCACGGGTTTTTCTCGGAGCACGGGGCGGTCTCGGAATACCAGGTCGCGGGGCGTAGTGCGGAGGGACTCATCCGGATCGGCGATAAGGGTACGGCGAAGACCGCTCCTGCACCTGCGGCAGCAGCTGCCCCGGCACCGTCTTCAGCACCGCAAAAGACCGATGCCTATGACTGGAAAGGCCTCGTCGATACCATCCAGTCGCTCGATAACCCGGTCTTTGCCATTGACAAAAGCGGTACGATCATTGCGTGGAACAAGGCAATTGAGCAGCTGACCGGTGTCGAGACATCGCAGATGGTGGGGAAGGGACAGCAGGAGTACGCGGTCCCGTTCTACGGGAAACCAACCCCCATGCTCATCGACCACATCTTCCTGCCGCCCGGCAGTCCTGCGGCCGCAGACCTGCCGGTGATAAAAAAAGTCGGAGACACCTATATCGGCGAGATGGAGCATGTAAAGATCAAGGGCAAGCCCATGCTGCTCTGGGGCAAGGGTTCACCGGTCTATGACGGAAAGGGTTCCCTGATCGCTGCCATCGAGGCCATTACGGTTGGCGAGCCTCAGACGGATGCGGATACCGGCAGCCGGGAGAAGTACCTGGGCGGGATCTCGAGCATCACCATCAAGGCCTCCGGGGAGGGCATAGGCGGTGCAATTGCCGGGGCTATCGGGTCGTCGACCGGCGGGTACGGGGTGTATGCCACCGACCAGCGGGTCTTTGTCATCCGCAACCCGGATCTCGATGCCGAGAAGATGCAAGGCGTCCGGTTCAGCACGTTCATTATGGACGAACTCTTTGGCATGACGATCGACACCCGCCAGAAGTCGATCAAGGAACTGGAGCGGCTCAAGATCTTCGAGGGGTGGAAAAAGGATATTATCAGCATCAACTTAAAGAAGCCCGTTCTGCTCTCGGGATATCTCACTTTCATAGTGAACAATGCAGGGTCTTTCCGGATCTACATCGACCATAAGAAGTCCTTCACCCATCTCGAGCAGCTGATGCAGTCCTTCTGCCCGGAGAAGATTAAGGTAGAATAAAAACAGGGCCGACCCGGCAGAAAACCACGGTCAGGTAATACGGGACCGGGCTGTAATGTGCATAGCCCTTATCACCGCATCTTCCGATGAAGAACAGGGAATCACGCCTTCGATATCCCAAGGGGTCATCCCTATTGTCATCAGACAGTGAGAGATCTACTCCATCCCCCCCTCCCGGTTGATCACCATCAGCCGGAGCTCGGTCATCTCCTCGATCGCGTACCGCGGCCCCTCGCGGCCGAGACCGGAGCCCTTGGCCCCGCCATAGGGCATCGCGTCGGAGCGGAAAGTCGGGATATCGTTCACCTGCACGCCGCCGACCTGCATTCCGGAAAATGCATTCATGACCCGGTTGATGTTCTGCGTGAAGATCCCGACCTGGAGGCCGTACTCGCTGGTGTTGGCGATCCGGAGGGCTTCATCGAAGGTATCGTAGGGCGTGACCGTAATGACCGGCCCGAAGACCTCTTCCCGGTTCACCCGCATGGCGGGCGTGGTATCGACGAGAACGGTAGGGGTGAACAGGGTATTCTCAAGCGTGCCGCCCGTGAGGATCTGTGCCCCCTGTTTTACAGCCTCCTGCACCTTCCGGTAGGCCTCCTCCGCCTTGAGCCGGTCTATCATCGGACCCACATCGGTTGCCGGGTCGCGGGGGTCGCCCACGTGAAGCGCCCCGACCGCGGCAAGGATCTTCGATAACGCCAGTTCGTACACCGGGCGGTGGACGAGTACCCGCTGCACCGATATGCAGACCTGCCCTGCGTTGATGAACCCGCCGGTCGCGATCCGCCGTGCCGCATAATCGAGGTTTGCATCCCCGTGCACGATCACCGCTGCATTGCCGCCAAGCTCGAGGCCCACCCTTTTTCTGCCTGCAATCGTGCGGAGATGCCAGCCAACGGTACAGCTGCCGGTGAACGAGAGATAGGCAACGCGGGGGTCGCGGGCGAGCTGTTCTGCCCTCACACCCGTACAGGGCACTATGCTGATCGCCTCCGGCGGCATCCCTGCGGCAAGGACCATCTCCCCGAGAAGGAGACTCGATACAGGGGTTAAGGACGCGGGCTTGATGACCACGGAGTTACCGGCGGCAATGGCCGGCGCAAGCTTGTGACAGGCAAGGTTGAGCGGGAAGTTGAACGGGACAATCCCGATCACCGGGCCAAGGGGGAACCGCTGGAGAAAACCCGTCCGCCCGTGTGTGTCCTCCGAGAGGTCCAGCGGGATGATCTCCCCGTAGAGCCGTTTTGCTTCCTCTGCCGATGTGCGGACGGTTATTTCCGAGCGGTTAACCTCGCTTGCAGCAAACTTCCGGGTCTTGCCGCCTTCCATCACCATGACATCGGTAAGCTCGTCTGCCCTCCGGTGAATTTCATCCGCAATCTTAAAGAGGATCTGTGCCCGGGCATGCGAGGAGAGGGCCTTTGTCTGCTCAAAACCCCGGCAGGCCGCTCCAACCGCCTCTTTCAGCTCCGCGTTTCCTGCCTGGCAGACATCAGCATACACCTCACCCGTATATGGGAACCTGACTTTCATGGTCCGGGGGGTGTATTTTTTCACGCCTCCGATCAGAAGGGGGTACGTCTCCATCCTTATCACTCACGCTCGATCATTTTCCGGCATTGCAGGCCCGGTACCGGGACGCTGCACGCCGCTTTCCCAGTACATCATCCCAAGGGATCCATAAAAGAATGCCTGATCGGGTGGCGGACGTCAGCCGGGGTAAATACAGAAAAAAAAGAGTTTAAAAGAACCGTATTCACATCTTGGTCAGCTTGACCGGTACCCTGTAGGTAATGTCCTGCGAACCTGACTCTTTCCGGTCATCTGCGCAGATGTAATACTTGCTCTGCCGCTTGATCGTGAAGGTCTTTTCTACAGCGGTCGTAATATCATTGAACTGGGCGAGCGGCACAACGCTTTCGTACACCCACACATTATGGACCCCGTCCCACTGCGGCTTGGCCTCCCGGAGCGCGAGCTGGTCGTTCTCGTCAACAAAGAGGACATTCACATTGATCGGGTTACCACTCGGCGGTGCCGCGTTAAGTTTGAACACCTGGTCGGGATAGAGATACGTGGCGCCGAGGAGATCCTGGACATTGATGCAGGAGAGGTCGTTGAAACGGACAGTGATAGTCGTATCGATATCGGCTGCCTGCGTGGTAATGGTGGCAGGCGGGGCCTGATAGGTTACCACCGGAGCGGCTGTCGCCGGGAGGGGGGCCTGCGTTGGTGCAGTTGTCTGCTGCTGCTGGGATGTCGTGCATCCGGCCGCAATGGCCAGGATGAGGACCAGCACTGCGATAAGCACATAATATCCTGGGATCTTCATGATGTTGAATCTATAAGATTCCCTTATATTGGTTACGGTTCTGATCTGAGCCTGCTTTCGTGAGGAACCGGTTGTCGCCATCTCTGGTTGCCCGGGGCCCGCAGATCCGGGCCGGGGCAGGAAATGCACCAGCCATCAATGGGAGAAAAACTACTTTGTGCAGTGGCGCCAACATTCCTTCACGCACACCAGGTGCACCCGGACAGGGAAGTGGGGTTTTGTGAAGGAAGTCGCCGCGAACTTCAACATAAAAGAGATCGAGCGTGAGGTGCAGGCATACTGGCGCACCCATGATACCTACAAGGCGGTCAGGCAGCACCGCAGCATGGGGAAACCGTTCTTTTTTGTAGACGGTCCTCCGTATACCACCGGCCATATCCATATCGGTACCGCATGGAACAAGATCTTAAAAGACAGCATCCTGCGTTACCACCGCATGAACGGGCGTCATGTCATCGACCGTGCAGGCTACGACATGCACGGACTTCCGATCGAGGTCAAGGTCGAGCAGGAGCTCGGTTTTGCATCAAAAAAAGACATCGAGAAGTTCGGGATAGAGGCATTTATCGGGAAGTGCCGGGAATTCGCGCTCACCAATAAGAAACTGATGGACGAGCAGTTCGAGAGCCTTGGCGTATGGCTGGACTTTGCCGGCGCTTACCAGACCGTGAAGCCCGAATATATCGAGGCCGCATGGTGGACCCTGAAAAAGGCCGAAGAGAAGGGAATGCTCGAACGCGGTTACCGCGTGGTGAACTGGTGTCCCCGGTGCGAGACGGCGATCGCGGACGCCGAGGTGGAGTACTGGGACGAGAGCGACCCCTCGGTCTTCGTCAAGTTCCCCCTCCAAAACAGGCCCGGTGAATACCTCGTCATCTGGACAACAACACCGTGGACACTCCCGGCCAACGTCGCGGTTGCCGTCTCAAAGGACTTCGAGTATGCAAAGGTGCGTGCAAAGAAGGACGGGCCCGAGGAACTCCTCTGGATTGCTGAACCGCTCGTAAAAGCCGTACTCAAGAAAGCCCGGTACAAGGACTTCACGATCCTTGAGACAAAGAGGGGTACAGACCTCATCGGGTGGAAATATGATTCCCCGCTCAATACCCAGGTACCGCTCCAGCGGAATATCGACCACAAGGTCGTTTGTGCGGACTTCGTTGCCCTTGAAAATACCGGTATGGTCCACATCGCTCCCGGCCACGGCTGGGACGACTACGTGCTCGGTACAAAGGAGGGGCTCGCAATTATCTGCCCGGTAGACGGTGCCGGGAAGTTCCAGATCGAAGCCGGGGAGTTTGCCGGCCAATATGTGCGAGACTCCAATGAGAATGTGCTCGTGGCACTCGGCCCCCACCTGCTCGCGCAGGAGAAGGTCTCCCACCGCTACGGCCACTGCTGGCGCTGCAAGACCCCGATCATCTTCCGGGCAACCTCCCAGTGGTTCCTGAAAGCCTCGGAGATGCGTGACCTGATGCTCTCAGAAGTGGAGAAGGTCACATGGTATCCCGAGTGGGCCGGGAGTGCCCGGTTCTACGACTGGATTAAGGAAGCCCGTGACTGGTGCATCTCGCGCCAGCGCTACTGGGGCATCCCGATCCCGGTCTGGGTCTGCCCGAAATGCAACATGTACCGCGTGATTGGTACGATCCAGGAACTTGAGGATCTGAGCAAAAAGCCCCTTCCCGATCCCCACCGCCCGTACGTGGACGAGATCACGATCCCGTGCCAGTGCGGCGGTACGATGAAACGGGTCGAGGACATCTTCGATGTCTGGTTCGACTCGGCAGTCGCCTCGTGGGCAACGCTCGGGTACCCGGGAAGAACCGCAGAGTTCAACGCCCTCTGGCCCGCGGACTTCATCACGGAAGGGCAGGACCAGACCCGGGGCTGGTTCTACTCGCAGCTCGGCGCCAGTACCATCGCTTTTGGCAAAGCCCCGTACAAGAGTGTCTGCATGCACGGATTCGCTCTCGATGCCGAGGGCAAGAAGATGTCTAAGAGCCTCGGGAACGTGGTGAACCCCGCGGATGTCATCGAAAAAGTCGGGGTCGATGTCCTCCGCCTCTATATCCTCTCGTCCTCCGCCCCGTGGGACGACCTCAAGTTCAACTGGGAAGGCGTGGGCACGATCAACCGGGCTGTCAACATCCTCTGGAACGTGTACCGCTTCCCGCTCCCGTATATGATCCTCGACAGGTTCGAGCCGCAATCGAAGGCAGGGGTCTGGGATGACGAATACATCCGGGCAAACCTTCACCGGATGCCGGACGAGGACCGGTTCATCATCTCCCGGATCAACTCGGTGGCGGCAGTTGTCGATGAAGCGATGAAAGGATGCCAGCTCCACCGTGCCACCCGCGAGCTGGTTAACTTCATTCTCGAAGACCTCTCGCGCTGGTACGTCCAGCTCGTCCGCCCCCGCATGTGGCTCGAGGGCGAGAGCGAGCAGAAGGTGTTTGCGTACGAGACGATCTACTACATCATGCGCCGGCTCACCGGGCTGCTCGCCCCCTATTGCCCGCACCTCACCGAGGAGATCTACCGCAACCTGCGGTGCAGTAAGGACCCGGAAAGCATTCACCTGCTGGACTGGAATGCCGGCGATACCGCTCTCGTGAATACCGTACTCGAAGGTACAGTCGCAATCGTCCGCTCGTTTGACGAGGCGTCCCAGAACGCACGGCAGTCCGGGAAACGGAAGCTGCGGTGGCCGGTGGCGGAAGTGGTCGTAGTCACGAGCTCCGATGCCGTGAAGAACGCGATCGGCCGGCTCAATGCGGTCTGCATGGACCGGGCTAATGCCCGGAAGGTCTCGGTCATCATGGGCCGGTGGGACCGGGTCGGCTGGCATGCCGAGCCCGTGATGAAGACGCTCGGGAAGGACTTTGGCAAGAACTCCTTTAAGGTCAAGGGGCTCATCGAGGCAGCCGATGGAAACACGATCAAGGCAGCGATCGATACCGGCAAGACATACATGCTTGGCAGCGGCAGCGAGACCTTCGAGATCGGTGCGGATCATGTGACATTTACCGAGAAGCTCCCGGCAGATATCTTCTCTGCACCCATGACCGATGCCACGGTGTACGTGGATGTTGCTCTCACTCCGGACCTTGAAGCGGAAGGTTACGCCCGCGAAGTGATCCGGCGGATCCAGGATATGAGGAAGCAGCTCGACCTTATAATTGATGATTTCATAACAGTCGATGTTCAAATCAAAGATGACCGCATCTATTCACTATTGAATCAGCAAAAAATCGGATTAAAAATTGTTAGTGATATGATTGCAGATGAAGTACGATCAACTGGGCCAAAAGGAGGTCTGTTGTCGTTCCTGAAAGAAAATCAAAAAATGTGCGATCATGAATCAATAAAAGATTGGGATATTGAAGGAATTCCAATGACAATTGGGATTTCTAAAGTTGGATGATTTTCAATGATGGGGGCTTGATCCCCCCATACCCCATTATGATAAACTCCGCCACCCCCGGCGGGGCGCCCCCGCGGCGGGTCGGATGCTTTTCATATTGTTCGAAGATAAGATTTTTTTAATTTGGGTTTGGATTTGTTGAAAATGTATTTATGACAAGGAAATAATGGAGATACTATGGGAATTTTTGGTAAAAAGGGACCAAAAACAGCTCGTGGAACGATGAATAGAATGGTCGAAGGGGACGGACGTAAGAATTACCACACTCAAACAAATGATGAAATTTACAATCTTTCTGGCGGTATCTTTGGTAAAAAAAGAAAAAAGTAAATTGCTAATACAAGATAGCGTTTTCAATTCGGAACTGAGTGTCTTTGGACCAATGTTTTACCAAAAACGTTTTTTTCAAAGTTAACCTGATGTTATTTTTAAAAA
>Ga0182027_10007654_pt1 | contig 15862 bp, 8 predicted proteins | sample 712E1DmetaG_FD_121300 | JGI IMG/M metagenome (GOLD analysis project Ga0182027, IMG submission 121300) | Permafrost microbial communities from Stordalen Mire, Sweden - 712E1D metaG (Illumina Assembly) | ecosystem: Environmental > Terrestrial > Soil > Wetlands > Permafrost | place: Sweden...
CGCGATCCTCTGCGCCGAAGAGTCGCAGAGCGCCTTCACCAGCATCGCCAGTCTGGCCGACTTTGTACACGCCCGTGCAGGGCAGCCCTGCTCCCCGTTACGCATGCTGGAGGCCGCACGGCCCGGTGCCGCGTTTGACGAATAGCTGAAACTGCAGACGTTTGCACCTGACGCCGCCCGACAGTGCGTGCCGTCTCTTGATGGAATTCCATGGCCCCGACATGAACTTCGCTATTCGAAAATCCGCCGGCGTTTCTCGAATATTGCCTTGCGTTCGGTTCTCATGGCCCGCGCTGGCGGTGGCCTCCGGAACGGCTGCTCTCGCCGCGATCCCGCAGCCCGTCACCACCCATCCGCGCCTTTGGATCACACAGTCCGATCTGCCCAGACTGCGAAGTTGGGCGACATCGGCCAACCCGATCTACCAGCAGGGGCTCCTGCCGGTGCTGGCCCGGGCGATCACCGACTATAACGCGTGTTTTCCCGATGGGGTGACGCCGGCCTCACCGTATCCAGACCCGGGAGACACCCAGGGGTACACCCCGATCACGCCCGGTGGCGGCTTGACCGAACAAGATGCCGAAATCTTCGCTCTGCATTCGCTCATCGATCCCGTTCCGGCCAACCGCCTCCTGTACGCACAACGTGCGCGCAATCTCATGATGCACGCCATGAATGAAGCGGCCAAGGGCGTCCTGTCCAACGCGCCCTTTCGCGATCCCCTGTTTCCGACCTATAACCGCGCCAACCTGGCCTCCCAGGCATGGCCGCTGACCGTCGACTGGATTTACAACGCCGTTGACGCGAACAACCAGCCCGTCCTTACCGCGCAAGACAAGGCCACGATCCGCAATGTCTTCCTGATCTGGGCCAACGAGTGCCTCAATGCCCACACGACCGGCGGCGACCACCCCAGCCCCATCGGTGCCGTGAACAGCCTGAGCCTCCTTCCCGGTGGCAACGCCTATCGCATGGCGGCGAATAACTATTTTCTCGGGCATGCCCGCCTGTTGACGATGATGTCGCTGGCGATGGATCCCAGCGATGATCCCGCAATCGATCCAAGCACCCCGCTGTCCACGCTGGGCAACTCGCTGCGCAGCTACATCGCCAATGCCACCGGTGGGTGGCTGTACCAGGAGTATGCGATGTTCGGCGAACCGGCCGCGGTGCGCTCCGCCTACGGCCTTTCGCCGGGGGCGTCGGTCGGCCTGGCCAGCGGCGGCATGCCCGCGGAAGGCATGCTCTATGGGCATTCGATCGGATATGTCCTCGGACAGCTTCTCGCAATCAAGACCTCCGGCTTCGCCGACCCGACCCTTTCCGGACCGCAGGCCGCGCTGGCCAACAGCGCGCCGGTTTGGGGCCGCTTTTCCCAGGCTTTTGCCAGCTCGCTCGTGCCCGTTTCCCAGATTCCGACGCCTCCGGCGTCATTTATCGATCCGATCCACCAGATCGACTCGACTGAGTCCTACCTCGGCAACGTCTACGAGATGGCCAGCTACGGCGACATCCTGCGCATGTATGTCACGCCGGACTTCGTGGAACCATTCGCTCTGGCGGCGCTGCTCGACCAGCAGAACGGAGATACTTCGCGCCTCAGCGCCGAGCGGTGGTTTGTCGTCAATGCCCTGCAAGGCGGCCCGTCGCAGCTCCTGGAGCGCGTTTCAAGCCCGTGGGCGTGGGGCGTGGAGGACTCCCTGCTCACGTTCCTGCTGCTGGATCCCGCGGCGGCGCCGGACTATTCCTATCCGGACCCGCGCCCGGCCTATGCCACGGCCTATTTCGACGCGCTTCAGGGCCGTCTCGTCGAACACTACCCGGACTGGTCGGAGACCGGCACAATGTTCGATTACCGCTGCTCCTGGAACTCGATCAACCACCAGCAGAACGACGCCAACCAGTTCGAGCTTTTCCGCAACGGAGAGTGGCTGACGAAGGGTCTGGCCAATTATGACAACAATTGGATCGGCCAGAGCACTGACTATCACAACACCCTATCGCTGAAGAACTGGTGCGCCAACGGGACGCCGGCCGGTCTCGAATTCTGGGAAGTCCCGCTCTGGTCGATCGGCTCCCAATGGTCGCTCGACGCGAATGCCGGCGATCCAACGGCGGCGACCAGCGTGGCCGCAGCCTATACCTACGCGTATGGCGACACCACGAACCTCTACAATCTCCCAAACCAATATTCTCCCGGCGACAGCGCCACCGACATCACCCACGCCAGCCGCTCCCTGCTCTGGCTCAAACCCGACTATGTTGTCGTCTATGACCGTGCGACGTCGCTGCACACCGGCCTTCCCAAACGATTCAATCTCACGGTGGTCGGGACGCCGGGCATCAGTGGGAACATGGTGACGACCACCACGCCCGGCGGCCAGCACCTCTACGTCAATTCCCTGCTGCCCGCAACCGGGACAAAAACGATCACCTCAAGTTCTCTCTCCTCGTCGGGCATATCCACCATCGCCGACCTGGAGCCTTCGACCGACCGCATAGTCATCGAGGATACTGCGCATCCGGCCGACGTGCGCTTTCTCCATGTCCTCCAGGGAGCGGACGCCGGAACCGCCGCCGCGCCGACTTCGCTCATCCAAAGCACCAGCGGCACCGCTTTTGACGGCGCAGTGGTCGCCAACTCTGTCATCATGTTCCGGCGGGACATGACCACGCCGTTTACAAACGTGACGTTTAGCATGCCGACGGCGGGCACGCCGTTTTATGTGACCGGACTCACCCCGAACGCCGGCTATGCCCTGTCCCAGGTTGGCACGGTCGTGACAGTGACGCCGGGCGGCGCTTCGGTGAGCGATTCGGCGGGCGTGCTGGTCGGGCCGGTTGCGGCATCCGGTCCTGTGGCGCCGTGGGTCACGAGCCAGCCGGCGGGTCAGACCGTGCTTCCCGGGAACAACGCCACCTTCGGCGTGCAGGCGGCCGGGACGGCTCCGCTGGCCTATCGGTGGCAACGCCTCCCAAGCGGAGGCAGTTGGGCGAACCTGAACAACAGCAGCGTCTATGCCGGCACCGCGACCGCGACCCTCACCGTGAATGGAGCGACAGCGGTCATGAACGGCGACCAGTTTCGCTGCGTGGTCAGCGGGGTGAGTCCAAACGCCACGAGCAACACCGCGACGCTCACGGTTCTCCCCGCGCTTTCCACCGCACCGGTGATCACGACTCAGCCGTTGCCCCAGGCGGTGGTCGCCGGGGCAAATGCGACCTACAGTGTGGCCGCCATCGGGCAGGGCACGCTCTCCTACCAATGGCAGCAGTCGAACGATGGAGGCAGCACCTGGACCCAGTTGCTCTACGGCGGCTCCTATTGGGATGGCGGCTCCTCCTCCGTCCTGACCCTGAACGCTGTCACCGCGGCAATGAGCGGAGAGCAGTTTCAATGCGTGGTCAGCAACGGAACGAATCCCGACGCCACGAGCAGCGCGATGACCCTCGTCGTGCTTCCCGCTCTTCCACTGGCGCCAACCATCGCGACCCAGCCAGCGAGCCAGACCGTGGCGGCAGGCGGCAACGCCGACTTCAGAGTGGTTGCGGCCGGCACGGCTCCGCTGACCGACCAATGGCAGCTGAGCATGGACGGCGGAAACACCTGGGCCAACCTGACGGACACCGCGCCCTACAGCGGAACCGCGACCGGATCGCTGACCATCACCGGAGTCACAATTGCGATGAACGGCAACCAGTACCGGTGCCTGGTCAGCAACTCGGTGCAGAATGACGTGCCGTCAAACGCAGCCATTTTGACGGTATCAGCGCCGGTCGTCCCCACGGCCGATCCTGCGCAAAGCGTGATCAGCAGCGGGTTCACTGCCAGTTGGAGCAGTGTGAGCGGAGCGACGGGCTACCGGCTGGATGTGTCGAGCGACAGCTCATTCAACAGCTTCATCAGCGGCTACCAAGACCTCGACGTCGGCAACGTCACGAGCACGACCGTCAGCGGCCTCAGTGCGAATACCATCTACTATTACCGGGTCCGCGCCTACAACAGCGCGGGCGCCGGCGCCAACTCAGGCACGATCACGGTGACCACCAGCGCGGCCATCGTGGTCACCGCGCCCCTGATTGTCAGCACGCTCGCAGGCCAGCCACTCAGCAGCGGCGACAATGACGGCACCGGGAGCAGCGCCCGGTTCTACTATCCCTCCGGCATTGCCGCGGACAACACAGGCAACCTCTATATCGCCGACACTGACAATCATACGATCCGCAAGATTGTCGCTGCGAGCGGTGCAGTGACGACCCTGGCCGGGCTGGCCGGGAGTTCCGGCAGCGCCGATGGCACCGGCAGCGATGCCCGCTTCAACGGCCCCTCGGGTGTGGCCGTCGATGGCGCAGGCAACGTCTATGTGGCTGATTCCTTGAACAACCTGTTGCGGAAGGTCACCGCATCGGGCGTGGTCAGCACGCTCGCCGGATCGCCGGGGACAGCCGGCGGCGCCGATGGCACGGGCAGCGACGCGCTGTTCCACGGGCCGCAGGGCCTGGCGATCGACGCCGGTGGCAATAACCTCTACGTGGCCGACACCAACAATCACACGATCCGGAATGTGGTGCCTTCGACCGGAGTGGTGACGACGCTGTCAGGCCTGGCGGGCAACTCCGGAAGTGTCGACGGCCCTGGCAATGTGGCCCGGTTCAGTTACCCCTCCGGCGTTGCGGTTGACCGCGCAGGCAATCTCTATGTGGCGGATACCGGCAACCACACAATCCGGGTCATCGCGCCCTCGGGCCTGGTCAGCACGCTCGCCGGTCTGGCAGGCAGCTCCGGCGGCGCCGACGGCACGGGCAGCGCGGCACGGTTCGATTCACCGTCGGACGTGGCAGTGGACTCGTCCGGGAACCTCTACGTGGCCGACACCGACAACTTCACGATCCGGAAAGTGGTCCCATCGACCGGAGTGGTGAGCACGCTGGCCGGCCTGGCCGGAACCAGCGGGAGCGCCGATGGACTGGGATCGGCGGTCCGATTCTTCCATCCGGCTGGCATCACGGTGGACAGCAGCAGCAATCTCTATGTGGCCGACACCGACAACCACACTGTGCGTGTGGGGTTGCTGCCGGTCGCTCCAGCCATTCAGACACAGCCGCAAAGCCAGACGGTAACCGCGGGCGCCAGCGTCCAATTCACCGTCACAGCCTCGGGACGTCCCGCAGTGACGTACCAGTGGTACTTCGGCGGTGCGGCGATCAGCGGTGCAACGGGCAATACATACAGCTTCTCAAATGCTCAATCGGTCAATGCGGGAAACTATGCCGTCGTTGTCTCCAATGTCGTGGACAGCGTGACCAGCAACGCGGCAACACTCACCGTCACTTCTGCGACTCCGCCGCCCAGTGGAGGGGGCGGTGGAGGCGGCGGCGGTGCGCCGAGCGCCTGGTTCTGCGGTGCGCTGTTCCTGCTCGCCGCAATCCGGATGCGCTCGTCTGCCCGGTTCCAGTCTTCAATCAAAGGAGCTCAGACCCCGGACTCTTGACAGGAGATCGCAAAGGGCGGTCGGGAAAAAGCCTAACGAAGAACCACGGAAGCCGGAAAAATCGCCCGCCCCTGGCCTTCGCGGTGCCCTTGAGCTGACGTAGGGTAATACCGCATAGCTCAAGATCGGTTCTTCGCGTAGCCTACCCGCAGTGTGGTGTGCACATCACCATCAAAAATCACAGAAACGCTATGCACCTATTATCCTCTCCAGTTCTTGCCAGTATCCTTGTCATTGGCGGTGGCTCGGTCGGCCTTCTTATCGTCATCATCGTTGTCGTCCTTCTAGTGCGCCGCAAATAGCGGTAGAAGGTCGAATCTCAAGATCTGTCGGTCCGGTAGACTAATCATACAGGGAAGATAATCGTATCTTCCCCTATGGTCGCCGATGGTGTGATTCACATCGGAGGATCGGACAGTCTTATTAGACCACCTCAGTGGAAGGCGCCCCCGTGGGCACCATCGAAACCATGAGGTAGCCCTGCCGTGGCCCAATGGGTCCGCCGTCGGCCACGGAGCTCGCTCTTGTCGCAGAACTGGGGCGATTTCCGTCCGGCCAGCGCCGTGGACTCCGTGCGGTGATGGTTCCATCGACGAATCGCAACAACCGTGCTAACTTCGCATCATGAAGCATGACGCAGCCAAGTGCTGGACTCCCGGTGAACTCAACGCGCTGATGCGCAGCTATCAAGTGGCGGCCGTCCTGGCTGCCGCCGCCGAGCTGGATGTCTTTTCTCGTCTCGCCAGAGGCCCGTCGACCGCGCGGGCGCTCGCGAAACGGATGACGTGCGACCTGCGCAGCCTCACGATCCTCATGGACGCGCTGGCGGCTCTGCGGCTCCTTGTGAAGAAAGACGACCGCTATTCGCTTTGTCCCGGCGTGGCGGAAGTGTTCACAGCCGACGGGGCGTGCACCTGCCTCGGGATGGCACAGCACCAGGCGAATTGCATGCGCAGGTGGGGACAGCTTGCGAGCGTGGTCAAAACCGGCCGCCCGGCGAAGCGGATTCCCAGCGTCCGCGGCGCGGCTGGCGATCGGGAGTCGTTCATCGCGGCAATGAACAACACCTCCGCGCCCGTCGCCGACGCCGTCGTGCGGCGCGTCCGGCCTCTCGAGTTCCGCCAGTTGCTCGATATCGGCGGGGCTTCGGGCACCTGGACGATCGCGTTCCTTCGCGCACGCCCGTCCGCGACGGCCGTCCTCTTCGATCTGCCGCCCGTCATTCCGATGGCCGACCGCCGCCTCAGGGCCGCCGGACTGCGCGATCGCGTCCGGCTGGTCCCGGGCGATTTCACAACCGATCCCCTCCCAGCGGGAGCCGATCTTGCCTGGGTCAGCGCCATCGCACACCAGAACTCGCGCAAGGAAAACCAGGGTCTTTTTGCCAACGTGTTCACCGCCCTCGCGCCCGGAGGAAGTATCGTAATACGTGACATTCTCATGGACGAGACGCGCACTGGCCCGCTGTCCGGTGCCCTCTTTGCGGTCAACATGCTGGTCGGCACCAAAGGCGGCGGCACGTTCACCTTCGGGGAGTTGCGCGAGGATCTCGAATCTGCGGGTTTTCGCGAAACCGCCGTCCTCCACAAGGACGAGGGCATGAGTTCACTCGTCGTGGCCAGGAAAGCGTAGCAGTAGACGGTTGAGCGCGGAACAGCCCCGGCTGGACTCATGCTATTGAGGTGTGTAGGGCCGGCGCCGTTTCGACGGGTTCGACAAGCTCCCGTTCGACAAGCTCAGGGTCTGCGACACCGCAGGCAGGCTTAGGATGATCCTGAGCGCTTGCGTTGTGGCCACGAGCGCCAGCGAGTGGATCCGACATCGGCCGTCCGCTCGCCCATTCGACACGCTCAGGGCCCCGAATCGGTCGGGGCTGGCGCTCGCAGCTACCTCTAAGCCAAGGTTTCTTCCCGTCCGAGGCAAAACGCGTTTTGCGGATCGGCCTGCATGAGTCCTACTGCGCGCCGCAATTCCCCAACGCGCGGCGCAATTGCCGGCGGGCGCGGTACAGCCGGTTTTCCACCGCCTTGATGGAACAACCGGCAATCGCCGCGATCTCCGCCATCGACTTCTCTTCGTACTCGAAGAGCACGATTGCGGTGCGCTGGTCGAACGGCAGATCGGACACCGCCTTTTGCACCGTTTCCGTTCGCTCGTCCTGGTCATACCCCGGGACCGCGGCTGCGGACTTGATCGTTCCGTCCTCCACGTCACCTCCCGATTCGAGCCAGGCGTTGAGCGAGAGCGTTGGCCGACGCTTCCACCACCGCAGGCGGTTCTTTGCCTGGTTGGCTGCGATGGCGAAGATCCACGACGAGAACCTAGCCCCGGTCCGGTACGTATGCCGTTTGAGAAACACCCTCACAAACACCTCCTGCGCCAGATCCTCCGCGTCCGCGGTATTGCCAACCAGGCGGAAGATGAACCGTTTCACCGGGATCTCCCATCGCTGCATGAGCATCGCCAGCGCAGCATCGTCGCCACCCTGCAACTGCGTCATCAATCCCTCATCGGCGGCCGCGCCACGCTCAATGTCCATGGCTTGGGTCCGTCGCAGTGAGGTCCAGATCCGGCGCGCCCGCGTGATTGAACCCTGCCACGAGCGGACGCGTCGTTTCCAGGTAGCAGCGCCCGTCCGCCGGCGACATCAGCGCAGCCACTTGTTCCAGATGGCGAAGGAGGGCGGTCTCACAACGAATGCTCAGCTCGCGGACACGCTGCTCCGCCGCTGCAACCGCTGCCGCGTCGACGGGTTGCGCGGTCTGCAGCGCAGCCCGCGCCTTGATCGCCTCTTGGATCGCCCGGCAATGCTCGTTGCATGAACCGGTGTACGTACGGTGCAGCTCCTCGATTGCCGCGTACTGACGGTCTGTGAGATGGAACTCCCTCTTCAGCCAGGCCATCGCGTCGCCCTGCCGCGCAGCCTCATGCAAGGCGGGATCGCACCCCGCGCGATAACCGAGAATCCCTGCAACCAGCGCGATGCCGACGAGCAAACCCGCAGCGATGAGCGCGTTCTTCACGGAGCCGGCTCCTTCAGTCCGGCATGCACCCTGGCATCAAGGCTGGCAACGTAACTGGCGGCGAGCGTGTCGCGGTCGGCCTGCACATGGTTGCGCGCCACCAGATGTCCGGTCCATCCGGAGATCGCGACGGTCGCGACCGCTGCCGCGGTCAATGCGGCGGCGCGCGTGCGTACGAAGACCGACCAGGTCGGTGCCGGAAGTGTTGCCTCGATGCGCTGCCAGACGGCGGCGCGGAAACCCGGGTCCGGCGGCGGTGAGACCCGCCAGGCCCGCAGAATATCACCCAGGGATTCGGATAGTTTCATGAGCTTGCTCCTTTTTCCACAAATTGGCTGGCCGAGCCAGCAACATATCTGCTTCCGGACATAATACACCGCAACGCCCGAAATCCCTCAGCCGTATCTATGCAAATTGTAGGAGCCTGCTTGCAGGCGATTTCAAGGTAAGGATCGCCTGCAAGCAGGCTCCTACGCCGATCACCTGACGACATCATGTTCACGAGTGAGGACGGGGCATATTGAATAGTCACGGCTCAGCCGGAATCATGGTGGCAGGTGATGGGCGGAAAACGACAGGTGACTCGTGACGAGTGTCCGCCGCGACCCCGGGGAACGAAATGGCGCTGACGGCCTGCCGCGCCGTAGCCTCGTGCGAAGGCTGGCGCAGCGCCCTCCAAATTTGATGGTCGCGTAGGGGCGCAGCTTGCTGCGTCCGTTTGAGGGCGCGACAAGATCGCGCCCCTACCTTCGGTCCCTTTGAGGGCGCGATCAGCCTTCGCCAAGGCTACGGCGCGGCAGGCAAGATCGGGCCCCTACCTTCGGTTGCAGAAGAGCCGCACCAGGCCTTCCGCGTGATTTGCCGTTCAATTCCGATCCGTTCCAACCGCGGCTTCCCCGGCTGGCTTGGATCCGGCTGAGGGATTTCGCCGCTCGCGGTGTATGACTGTCGAACAACGCGCATCACGCGCCGATCCAGAACAAGAAATTCCGCATCCTTCCATGAAAACCATCAGACTTATCGCCACGACGGCGCTTCTCGCTGTGACTGCAACGTTAACCTTCGCTGGTCCCGGTCCGCAGTTCTGGCAACAACGCAGCAGTTCCCCCGCCAAGGCGCAAAAGCAGCCCGGCCAGGCGGCTTCCCGGAATCAGCCGGGCACCAAAGACGTTTCCGCCAGGCAGGCATACGACTGCCAGGGGTGCAATGCGTGCAAGGCGAAGCGTCAAGCATAGGCCTGACCCTTCCATGCTTGAGATCGCGAATCGCCCACCTACCGGAAGGCCCCCCGGCTTGCTTCGATGGCAATCGGAGGATATTCTCAGATCTCATCCATGATCCGCTCCACGACCATTGCGATGTCTGCCGCCGCGGGCCTCGCCTTCCTGGCCGGCTGCAGGACCATCGCGCCAGCCCCGGAGCGAGCCGCTCGCGATCATCTGGCCGCGGTCGGCCGCGAGTTGCCGCCCGCCCAAGCGCAACTCGCGGTGTTGGGGACGGTGTCCCAGCCGGCCGACTACGTGCGTTTCGCATTGCTCAAACACCCGGCCGTTTTCGCCGCCTACAGCGAATGGCGGGCGGCGGTCGAATCCATTGCACCGGCACGCGCGCTACCGGATCCGCAGATCACCTTCCAGGCCGATATCGCCAAAACCGTGACGTCGCTCATGCCGGGCGTGATGTTCGACCTGATGGTCCCCGGAAAGCGCGCCGCAATGGCGCGCGAGGCCACCGCGGCCAGCGAAGTCGCCTGCCGGGAGTACGTTGGCACGGTCGTCCGCACGGCCGCCGATGTGCGTCGGGCCTGGATCGAGCTGGCGTTCGTTGAAGAGGCGATCCGGCTGCGCGAGGCCTCGCTGACGGCTCTCAGACAATCCGGCGATATCGCCGCCGCGGAATACTCGACTGGACGCGGCATGACGACCCTGGAGGGCCAGATCCGGACGGCTGGTGAAGCCGACCGAATCCGTTCCGAGATCGCCACGTTCGCCGATCACCTTCACGCCGCTCGGGTGCAGTTCAAGTCGGCACTCGGCCTGGCTCCGGAGGACGCCGATCCGTTCTGGCCGCGGTTCCCCCTGGCGCCCACGATCATCCCTTCTGAAGACGAGCTCTGGCAACGCGTTCAATCGGCGAACACGGAACTCGCCAAAATGCGTGCGATGGTCGAGATGGCCGTGGCGGCCGAAGAGGTCGCGCGCCAAAGCCGGGTTCCCGATTTCACCGCCGGCCTGATGACCGACGTGAAGCAAGTGCCCTGGATGTGGCGCCCAACGGCCACAGTCACCCTGCCGGTCTGGCGCGGCAAGATCGCCGGGCAGATCAACGCGGCCCGGGCGCGCCGCGAGGCCGCTGCGGCCAACGTCGATGCGGAACGGCTGACGATGGCGGCCGAGCTGGCCCGCATGCTCTACATGGTTCGCGAGGCGGACCGGATGATCGCGTACATCGATAACACGGCCCTGCCGAACATCGACCGCACGGTCGCCTCCGCGGAGGCTTCCATCCAGTCCGGCATGAGCAGCCCAGGAATGATCCCGGAGGCGCGATTCATGGCATCGAACATGCGAGTCGAACGCCTCAACGCCCTGCGGGATCGGGAACTGGCGGTGACCGGGCTTTTGCAGATGACCATGGAGGTCGCAACCGGCGCTGGTTCTCTCCTTCCGGACACTGTCCTTTCCATCAACCCGTGACCCACCTTTCTCTCATGAGAACCCGCCTGTTCTTTCGCATGCTCTTTTGCAGCCGGACGAACGCTGCTTTGTTGAGCGTGATCTGCGCCCTCGTTGTCGTTCCGACGGCTTTTGGCGCCAAGCAGCTCTACACCTGCGGCATGCACCCGCAGATCATTCGCGAGGAACCCGGCAACTGCCCCATCTGTGGGATGGAATTGCAGCCGGTTCGAGCGAACGCAGCCAAAACCGTCACCGCACCGGCCGGTGAGCGGAAGATCAAATACTACAAGTCCACGATGACCCCCGGAGAGGTGAGCGAAAAGCCGGGGAAGGATTCGATGGGCATGGACATGGTCCCCGTCTACGAAGGGGGGGACTCCAAAGCCACCGCCATTCAAATCGACGCGGGCACGGTGCAGCGGATGAATCTCAAGACCGCGGTGGTTGCCCGCGGGCCGCTGCGACGCGAGTTCCGCACGGTTGGCACGGTGACCTACAACGAGGAGGGATTCCGAGACATCACCACCAAATACGAGGGTTGGATCGAGAAACTCCATGTCGATGCCACGTGGACCACGGTCAAGGAGGGCGATCCACTGTTCGAAATCTATTCGCCCGATTTGTACAACGCGGAGCTTAACTATCTCGTGGCCCGCCAAAGCGAGGCCCAGGATGGCGGTGCGCTGATCCGCGCGGCGAGGGCGCGGCTACAGTTGCTCGACCTGCCCGCGGAAGAGATCGAGGAACTCGACCGCTCAGGCAAGGCGCCGCGCACCCGCGTCTTTCGCGCGCCGGCCGCCGGTGTTGTCATCGAAAAGATGGCGGTCGTCGGCCAAATGGTGAAACCCGGTGAGCGGCTTTACCGGCTGGCCGACCTCTCGACGGTCTGGGTCGTGGCGCAAATCTACGAAAGCGACCTGCCCTTTGTGCGGGAGGGACAGACCGCGACCGTGCGCACGACCTACGGTGCGATGCGGACATTTGCCGGCCAGGTCAGCCGGTTGCTTCCGCAGGTCGAGGAACAGACGCGCACCGTTTCGGCGCGGATCGCAGTGTCCAACGCCGATGGATTTCTCCGCCCGGGGATGTTCACCGATGTGAAGTTCGTCGCCCAACTGGCGGACTCGGCCGTGCTCGTCCCGGAGATGGCCGTGCTGCGCAGCGGCGAGAGGAACACCGTCTTCGTCGCACTCGACGGCGGCTCCTTCGAACCGCGCGATGTGCAACTGGGCAACCGCAGCGAAGGCGGCAATTACGAGGTCTTGAGCGGTCTCGTCGGAGGCGAGCGCGTCGTCACCTCCGGGCAGTTCATGCTCGATTCCGAAAGCCAGCTCCGCGAAGCGATCCAGAAGATGCTTCCTTAAGGTTTTTTCGGAGAAAAAACCTACGACCTATGCTCAAGGCCATCATCGAGTTTTCGCTGCGGAACAAGTTCCTCGTCCTCGCGGCGACAGCCGCAGTGATCTTCGGCGGCATCTACGCCCTGTGGCAGATTCCCCTCGACGCCATCCCGGACCTCTCGGACACGCAGGTCATCATCTACACCGAGTGGCCCGGGCAGGCGCCGCAGATCGTGCAGGATCAGGTGACCTACCCGCTCACGACCAAGATGCTGTCGGTACCGAAGGCCAAGGTGGTGCGCGGCTATTCGTTCTATGGGTATTCGTTCGCATACGTGATCTTCGAGGACGGCACCGATCCATACTGGGCGCGCAGCCGTGTTCTCGAATACCTCAACGGACTCCAGGCGAGTCTGCCAGCCGGCGTGACCCCGCGGCTCGGGCCGGACGCCACCGGCGTCGGCTGGGCGTTCATGTACGCGCTCAACTCGAAGAACCATGACCTCGCAGAGCTGCGTTCGATGCAGGACTGGTTCCTGCGCTACCAGCTTTCCAGCGTCGAGGGAGTGGCGGAGGTGGCCTCGGTCGGCGGTTTCGTGAAGCAGTACCAGATCACGGTCGATCCCCACCGGCTGCACGCCTACAACCTGTCGATCAGCGACGTCGCGATGGCGGTGCGGAAAAGCAATGGCGAGGTCGGCGGGCGTTCGCTGGAGATGGCGGAGAAGGAGTTCATTCTCCGCGTGCGGGGTTACGTGCAAAATGTCGACGATCTGCGCAAAATCGCCGTCGGCCGCGGGCCGGGAGGCACGCCGGTTCTCCTCGCTGATGTCGCCAATGTTCAGCTTGGTCCCGACATGCGTCGCGGCGTCGCCGAACTCAACGGCGAAGGCGAGACTGTCGGCGGCGTGGTGGTGGTGCGTTATGGCGTCGACACCCGGCAGGTCATCCAGGCGGTGAAAGCACGGCTGGACCAGGCGATGAAGAGTCTGCCGGACGGCGTCACCTACACGATCGCCTACGACCGCACCGCCTTGATCGACCGGGCCGTGCAGACGCTGGAGGAGAAGCTCATCGAGGAGTGCATCGTCGTGGCGCTGGTCTGCCTGCTGTTCCTGTTGCACCTGCGCAGCGCGTTCGTGGCAATTGTCATTCTGCCAATCGCGGTGCTGGCCTCCATCTCGATCATGTACGGGCAGGGACTGAGTTCGAACATCATGTCGCTGGGCGGAATCGCCATCGCGGTCGGGGCGATGGTCGACGCCGCGATCATCATGATCGAGAACGCGCACAAGCACATCGAGCGCGACGGGGGGAAGAAGCCGCATTGGGACATCATCCGCGACGCCGCCGTCGAGGTCGGCCCGACGCTCTTCTATTCGCTGCTCGTGATCACGGTCTCATTCCTGCCGGTGTTCACGCTGCAGGCGCAGGAGGGCCGGATGTTCAAGCCGCTCGCGTTCACCAAGACCTACTCGATGGGCGCGGCGGCGCTGCTGTCGGTCACCCTCGCGCCGGTGCTCATGGGCTTCTTCATCCGCGGGAAGATCCCGGCGGAGGAGAAGAACCCGCTCAACCGGTTCCTCATCTGGCTGTACCATCCGCTTCTGGATCTGGTCATCCGTTTCCGCTGGTTCGTCATCATCGGCGCCGCGGTGATTGTCGGCTGGGTCTTTTTCCCGTGGAACGCCTGGGTCGTACGGCCGCTGCCGGACGGTGCCGTGAAGACCTTCGCTGCGAAGCTCAGCCCGGCCTTCCCCTACCAGAGTCTCGGGTCAGAATTCATGCCGCCGCTTTACGAGGGCGATCTCCTCTACATGCCGACCACCTTCCCCGGCATTTCTCCGACCAAAGCCAAGGAAATCGTCCAACAAACCGACCAGATCATTCGCACGTTCGCCGAGGTCCACAACGTCTTCGGCAAGATCGGCCGGGCCGAATCCGCAACCGATCCGGCGCCGATGGACATGATTGAGACGACCATCATGCTCAAACCCGAGGAGGAATGGCCGGTGGTCGACATCACCGACGCCGGGGGACGGGTCGTCGCGCACCGCCGCCGCACCGTCGACGAGCTCACCGCCGCGCTCAACAACGCCGTGCAGATTCCCGGACTCACCAACGCGTGGACGATGCCGATCAAGACCCGCATCGACATGCTCGCCACCGGCATCAAGACCCCGGTCGGCATCAAGGTGGCGGGTTCAAACCTCGCCGAACTGGAGCGGATTGCCGAACAGATCGAGGTTCTGATCCGCCGGGTGCCGGGCACGGCAAGCGTCTTCGCCGAGCGCGTGATGGGTGGCAACTACATCGAATTTGACATCGATCGCGACGCGATCGCCCGCTACGGGCTGACCATCGCCGATGTGCAGGAAACCCTGGAGGTGGCGCTCGGCGGCATGCCGCTGACGACCACCGTCGAGGGGTTGGAGCGTTACGGAGTCATTCTGCGCTACGACCGGGACTACCGCGAGAACCTCGAGGCCCTGCGCGAATTGCTCATCCCGGTACGGCCCCCCGGAGCGGGTTCGGCAGGCATGGGCGGCATTGCCGGAGGTGCAGCGATGGCGCAGATACCCCTCGATCAGATTGCGAAGGTCCGCGTCGTCGCCGCACCGATGGGCATCAAGAGCGAGGGCGCCGTTCCCAATGCATGGATCTACGTCGACGTGCAGGGCGCCGACATCGGCAGCTATGTTCGCGCGGCGCAGAAGACGATCGGCGACGCAATCCAGCGCGGCGAGATCAAGCTGCCACCGGGGTACAGCATCTTCTGGAGCGGCCAGTACGAATACATGCTGCGTGCCCAGCAGCGGCTGCTGATCGTCGTGCCGCTGACCCTTCTGATCATCATCTTCATCATCTACCTGAACACGAAGTCGTGGATCAAGACCGCCATCGTGTTGCTGGCCGTGCCGTTCTCCCTCGTCGGGGCGTTCTGGATGCTTCACCTGGCCGGCTACAACCTGAGCGTGGCCGTGTGGGTCGGCATCATTGCGCTGGCCGGCCTGGATGCGGAGACGGGGGTGGTCATGCTCCTCTATCTCGACCTCGCCTTCGATGAATCGAAGCGCACGGGGCGCCTCCATACCACGGCCGATCTGCGCGATGCGATCTACCACGGCGCCGTAAAACGAGTGCGCCCGAAGGCCATGACCGCCGCCGTCATCATCGCGGGGCTGTTGCCGATTCTCTGGAGCCATGGGACTGGCGCCGACGTGATGAAACGCATCGCCATGCCGATGGTCGGCGGTGTCGTCACCTCCACGATCATGGAGCTCCTCGTCTATCCAGCCATCTTCTATCTCTGGCGCCGGCGGGGTCTC
>Ga0182027_10007655_pt1 | contig 15859 bp, 10 predicted proteins | sample 712E1DmetaG_FD_121300 | JGI IMG/M metagenome (GOLD analysis project Ga0182027, IMG submission 121300) | Permafrost microbial communities from Stordalen Mire, Sweden - 712E1D metaG (Illumina Assembly) | ecosystem: Environmental > Terrestrial > Soil > Wetlands > Permafrost | place: Sweden...
AGTTATTTCCTTCAATACAGTTTTATAGAGCAGTTTCTCATAATCAGCTTCAATAAAAGGAGTTGCCGATTGTTTAAGCTGTTCTAATTCTTCTCCTTTCAGATCTTTGTTACCCTGCATACCGGATGAATGGCCTGCCTGGCCGTTAAGTACCTGTTTCTGCATAACCTGCCCGTTCATTGAAACTTCAGAAATGAATTTATCAGGCAGCAGATAAAGCATTTTCATATCAATATTCATACCCGACACAGATAACTTACCCTTCATGCTGATATCTTTCACCTTCTGAATATTTGAAACGCCACCGATAACTTCAACATATTTCTTTATAACAGATTGAGCTGTAACTCCTGCAGGGATAGTTCTAGAACTGGCGGTGGGGTCATAAATATTGGCATTAATATCATAATAATCTATCTTTCCCTGGGGACTGAATTTTTTAAGTTTCTCTGCTATTTCAGATGCTTTTCCAACAACCAGTATTATTGATCTGTCAGGTTGTATGTACTTTTTTGAAACATCCTGCACATCAGCAATTGTGACGGCCTCAATCATTTTAAGATAATTTGAATAAAAATCCTTAGGCAGATTATATCGTTCTGTGTTAATGGCGAAGGAAGCAATTGTCTGAGGACTTTCCAGTGAGAGTGCAAAATTACCTGTAAGATAGTTTTTAGCCATTGTGAGTTCCGATTCTGAAACTTTCTCTTCACCTATTCTTTTCATCTCGTAAAGAATCTCGTGTATTGAACTATCGGTTACAGCATTTCTCACACTTGCAGTGGCTTCAAACCCTGCCACAAGCGGATTGAACGTTATGCTTGAATAAGCACCATATGTATAAGCATGCTTCTCACGCAAATTCATGAAAAGTCTGAAGACTCCTCCTCCCAGAATTGTATTGGCTACCCTTACTTTAAAATAATCAGGACTGGCGCGGTTCAGATCAACAGGGTAACCAACAACTATAACAGATTGAACAGACTGAGGACGGTCAACAATGGCTACTTTTACTGAAGAGGGAGGCTGTGGCTTGACATAGGTCTTTTGCTTGACTTCTCCTTTTTGCCATTTTCCAAAATATTGTTCTATGAGTTTCTTAGCTTCTGCAGGAGTAATATCGCCAACTATAGATAAATAGGCAATATTCGGCTTAAAATAATTTTGATAATACTGAGTGCACATTTCGAGAGTGATACTCTTAACTGAGGCCTCGGTGGCAATTTCACCGTAAGGATGATCTTTACCAAAGAACAATGCTGAAGATACATTATTTGATATGGCATTAGCATCATCTTTATTGGAAGCAATGCTGGAAAGTGTTTGTGTTCTTTTCTTTTCGAGTTCTTCCTTGTTGAATTGAGAATTCATAGCAACATCCGACAAAAGATCAAGTACTTTTTCTGTATGCTTTCTAAGCGAGGAAGCATATATACCTTCCGAACTGGCATTAAGACTCCCTCCTATAAAATCGATTTCTTCATTAATCTGGTCTTTGGTCCTTGTTTTGGTACCGGTACCAATAAGCTGGGCTGTAAGAGACCCTATTCCTGTCTGAGCTCCTTCGAGTTCAGGAGAAAAGATGAAGGAGATAGAATACGAAACTCTTGGAATACGATGATTCTCAACAACAAATACTTTCAATCCATTGGGAAGTTCAAATTTGGTATAATTACCAATCTGGATAGTGGGAGCGGGTCCCGGAACGGGAGCCTTACTGCGATCAACCTGGGCATTAACTAAACCAATTGTAATGCAGATAAAAATGAGTTGGAATATATATTTTTTCATAGTTTCGCCTCCTTATTTCTTTAATGATTCAGGTAAATAATACAATACAAGGCGATTCCCGGGTTTCAGGTACTTATTGGCTACCCTTTTCATATCTTCCCTTGTAATTTTCGAGAATTTGTCAATCTCGGTATTGATAAGTTCAGGATTTTTATGATAGGTGTAGTCTTCGGCCAATTCACCGGCAATACCTAACATGGTAGAATTCTTGCTATAAAAATCGCTTTCAATCTGATTTTTTATTTTCTGAAAATCTTTGTCTGAAATATCTCCTGTTTTGGCCTTCTCAATTTCAATATTCATAGCCTTGTCAAGGTCCCCGGCAGATTTGCCAAGATTAGCAATGCCAAATACGATAAATAGCCCTGGGTCTTCAAGACTGTAAGGAATTGCTTCAACTGCAACAGCTAACTGCTGCTGATCCACAAGTGATTTGTAAAACTGAGAACTTTCACCACCAGCCAGATATTTTTGCAGCATCTGAAGAATATAGTCGTCATCAGAACCTTTGGCCGGAATGTGATAGGCATAAACAATTGCCGGCAACTGTATCTTATCATATGCTGTTTTCCGTACCTCAGTTGTCTGATCTGGTTCCTTAACAGATGGACGAAAAATATTCTGTGTCCCCCTGGGAATCCCTTCAAAATATTTTGTCACCATTGCCTTTGCCTGTTTGATCTGAAAATCACCAGTCACCACCAGCACTGCATTCTGGGGTACATAAAACTGGTGATAGAAGTCCATGAACTCATTATATTTTGCTTTGTCGATATACTGATCCTCACCAATAGGCAACCACCGATAGGGATGAGTTGTAAACGTCGCCGAAAATATTTCAGGCATAAGGCGACCATAGGGTCGATTTTCAAGACTCTGCTTACGCTCTTCTTTTACAACCTTCCTTTGAGTTTCAATGCCAATGCTATCCACTTTAAGATGCATCATCCTTTCGGATTCAAGCCAGAGCCCAAGTTCAAGCTGATTTGAGGGAAGCATTTCAAAATACTGAGTATAATCGAATGAGGTATTTGCATTATTATTGCCTCCTGCATTCTGAATGAATTTGAAGTACTGTCCCCGGCCAATATTATCGGATCCTTCGAACATTAGATGTTCAAAAAAGTGCGCAAATCCGGTACGATCAGATTGTTCATTTTTTGAACCAACATGATACATCACGTTAATTGCAATAGTTGGAATTGAGTTATTCTGATGCAGAATAACATGCAGCCCATTCTTCAGATCGAATTCAGTAAACTGAATTTTTGTTGACTGTGCGAAACTATGTCGTGCAATCGCCGAGACGAAAATGAAGATTAGAATCAGAGATTTGAATTGTTTCATCATATACTAATTGATTTAAAATGGTTTATAAGTCATTTCTGCAAACACATCGCTGGCATGAGCAAGTAAAATATTTTGTCCAATTTTTAGCACTAAGAATATTATCTTTGTCTTTTGATTATCAGACTTCAAACTCTTTTCAAAATTAAGAGTTGTTTTAATAAAAGTCAAATTTTTTTTGAAATTATATTTTACTTTAAATAAAAATTGTCCTTTTTGTTTAGATACTATACAATTTGTCCAGTTAACTGTTTTATAATGCTATCAATCAGATTTAATCAGACTGATCGTTTGCCTTAATTGTCAATATAGTTGTAAATTTAATGTTATATTGAAATTGAATTATCTGCAGAGGCTGAGAACAATTTCTTCATGAAAGACAACTTTACGATTAAATTCACAATAGGCAGAAATAAAGTAACCGGATTAGTAATTGATGCAATGGGTCTTGAAGTGGTAATTGTGAATGCAGAGAAAATATATCAGGTTACCTCCTAATATCTCGAAAAAGTGAAATTAAATGTTTGTCTACTCCTGGTCTGATTTTACGAGTTTTTCTCCGGGTTTTTTCTTTAATGAATTATAAATAAAAGGAATAGATGTAATCACAATCAGGAAGATTACTATGTATCCCAGGTAGTTCTTTGTTCCAGGGACATATTCTCCTAAAAAATATCCGGTCAAAACCAATATAGTAACCCAGAAAAAAGCTCCGATCAGGCTATAGATTACGAATCTGTAATAATCCAATTTTACAATGCCAGCAATGATTGGAGCAAAAGTCCTAACAATGGGAAGAAAGCGACTTAGTATTATAGTTTTTTTTCCATGTTTTTTATAAAATTCGTTCGCAGCTACAAGATGTTCCTGGCGAAAAAACAGACCTGATTTACGATTGAAAAGCAGTAGGCCCACCTTTTTCCCAAATGTGTAACCAACCATATTTCCGGCTACAGCAGCAAGGATAATTAAAAAAACAAGCAACGAAGGATGTATTTCAAGAATACCTGTAGAACATAATAAACCTGCTGTGAATAACAATGAATCACCGGGAAGGAAGAAACCAACAAACAAACCTGTCTCTGCAAACACAACAAAGAGCAACAGATATAGACCTCCAAAGTGTATAATGCTTTCAGGATTAACGAGTTCCTTTAAAAAATGGAATATCTCATTCATTCGTCCATCATTTAAACTGAATTAATTTCTAAATGTAGCTGATATTATTCTTAATGACTAAAATTGAAGTTTACCCTGGTCTTGAATACTATATGTATCTTAAAATGCAACAACAGAAAGCGTAATTTGTCATAAATAAAAAGAAGCAGCTTATGTTGAGCATTTTAATTTTTTAAATCAAATGATTTACAGGCTTATTTCTTGATCAGCTTAAATGATCTCCGAAAACTACTGTTATAAATATTGACAATATATATGCCCCCGGGGATATTGTTTGTATTGACCACAGTCTGGTAACGGCAATTTGTCAGCTCCCTTATCATTATACCCAAAGGTGAAAAGATACGAATATTATAGTACTCATCATTACTTAGCGCAACATTAAATACATCGTTGGTAATTGTCGGCCATAGAGAAATTTCCGGTTCATTTTTATAGTCAGTCCTTTTTACATAGACGTAAACTGTATCGCTGGTTTTTGTACCACAGAAGCCAGAAACAATCGACTGGTAAAGACCTGTATTATTCGCATTTACATTTTGCAACATCAGCTGGGAAGAAGTACTGTTATCAAGCAATTGACCATCTTTTTGCCATTGGTAGGTCAGATTATATCCATCTGATTTAACTTCCAGCGTGGCATCTTTACCAAAGGCGACCTCCGTATCCGGAGAAATATACGTTATATCAGTAAGTGGATGAATAGTAAGGTTAATGTCGTTAGAAAACATAGTTCCGCACGAACCCGAAACATTGCATTTATATATTCCAGAATTACCAGTTATAGAAAATGGCACATAAAATACATTATAGCTATATAATGGTATAAGGGCTCCATTTCGGTACCACTGGTAAGTCAGATTATATCCTTCAGCATTAATACTAAGAAATACTGATTGTCCGGCACATAAAACAGTATCTATGGTCTGGCTTAATATTTTTGTGTTTAATACAATATTGATATTAAGTTTCGACCATTCTGACAGCGTACCATTAATAGTAGCCCTGAGCCATATAGTCACTAAACCAGTATAAGTAGTATTCCAAATCACAGTGGCATTATTAGAATTTCCATTAATGACTCCGGCGCTGGCGGGTAGTATTTGCCACTCATAGGCTGTAGCTCCGGAAAGAGATCCAACAGAATAATGACTTGAATCCACCCCCTGGCAAATTAAAGTATCTCCAACTGGTGAAGGCGGTGTATACTTAATCCCTGTATTTGTCAGTATCCAATCTTCAAGAGCCGAAACCCGTGTGTAACCTCCATAAGTATCACAAGTTGTACTTCCCCAGCTGACTATTCCGGCTAATTTGTACTCACTATTCACAGGAACAATTAATGGTCCGCCACTATCGCCGTTGCATGCATCTTTATTCCCGGCAAGATATCCTGCCATAATATCAGTTGTCGGAATACTGCTCCAGACTGTTGCAGCCTGTGCATTAGAAACAATGGGCAACTGAACTTTTTGAAGATTTGACGGTAGCGTTTTCGGATTGACATTGATCAAACCCCATCCCGTCACCCAGGACATAACTCCCGGATCGGTAACGCCTGTAGCAGCATCATAAGGTGATACCAGCTTAATTGGTGTGGCATTGGTGAAATTAATGGGGCCTGCTATTTTTAACAAGGCAATATCATCAACAAGTGTCTGGCTGTTAAAACCCGGATGGGCAATTACGCTGCTTACATAATACTTTTCCCCATTATTGGTCGGGTTGGAAGATGCTCCTACCCGTATATCCATGCTGGACGCAGGTATCGGATTACCGTTGCTATCCTTTGTGCAATGGGCAGCAGTTACAACCCAATTCTCGTTGATTATTGAACCACCGCATAAATAATTGCCCGATTCATAATATACCTGCCAAGGGAAATCAGCAATATTTGCATTAGTACCGCCCATAATCTTAGTTTGTTCCGCCTTTACTCCGGTGAAAAACGGATAAAAATGATCTCCGGATCCTACTTTTGTGCTTATAAACATTATGGGTTCACCATTAATCCGAAGAGAATATAAACTTGTATCGGAGTAAAAAATATCAGAAACAGAAACTTCAAAAATATAATGTTCGTTCGGTTCAAGGTTAAATGAAACAGAATCTTCCTTTAAATATTCACTTCCCGGGATAGCTGGATGGTATTGTTTATCCAGAATCTGCCATTCAGAAACAGCTGCATTACCTGACTTTATTATCTGAACAGTCACTTTCTGCGACATGACTGTTAATGGCATCAGAAACAAAAGTGAAATGAATAGGAAATTTTTCATTCGGAAATATATATATTTTTAGCTAAAAATATACCATGAATATATTCCTGATAAATAAAAATCAAATCTATTGACACAATAAGTTTTCATCAAAGCAGGAGCAATTATGTTTATTATTATTCCGACATTTTTTTGATATAATCCGGAACAGGAGGGTTATCCTTGAAAAAATCACCTCTCCTGCCTTCAGAAAGAGCCCATCTGTCAATCCATGATATACCCCAGTTTCCGAACACTGTTATCTTAGATTTATATACATCATCCTCAAGCGCTTTATCCATGCTCACAAAATCGTAATTATTTCTCCGGAATATGCTTGCCAGCGAGTCTGTATAATCCGAATTAAGCGCATTGGAATGTAAAATCAGAATCTGATTTATATCCCGTCCAAATAGTTTATTCGCCATTGTTTCAAAGTACCTCAATTTCTTTTGCATGTAAGCAATATAATCACAACCAATCTTTTTTATGAGATTAGTATCTTTTCTGACTTGTGCCCTTTTGTATGCCAGTGCAAAATAAAAATCTTCATTTTCAATTGTGACCGGTGCAATGATATATCCATGATCTGACAGAAAATTATTCAAGGAATCATATTTGATTTTGGTTTTGCCTGTCTGAAGATAGGGATGCCTGAAATATTTAATTACAATACCATTTCGTTCAAGAATTTCCCTGGTTATTTTTTCTCCTTTTAAAATATCCTGTGAATATTCCTTAAATGATGATGTATAATAATTTGGATGCGAAAACGTGTGATTTCCAATTTCCAGACCATTGCCAATCCATTTGTTCAGCAGCCCGACCTGGAATGCGTTCAACCCTTTATTGTCATATAACTTTCCTTCGTTCACGAATCCGATAGCAGGAATTTTATTGCATTTCAGTGAAAGTATGAGTTTGGAAAATATTTTCTTCTGATAACTTGTATCCTTTATACCATAGGTGACCAGCGGCAGATCATCGAATGAAAAACAGACCTGTTTTTTCTGACTGTAAGAAACCAAGCCAAAAAAAGTTAAAACAAAAAGTGCGAATACCCTGTGGTTTTTGAGTACATTTTTTGATGTGTCCATTATCATCTTTTGAAATATACCAAAGAATCTAAAGTCAATTGGGACGAAAAAGATTTTTAATGCAGGAATCATTTGGATGTTTTTGACAAAATATTTCATGAAATAGAGGATCATTTTATTTAAGAACAGATATTGTAGCCAATATTTCCACTAAACTGGCCTGATCGAGCAGCCATTTATACTGATCATCAAATTGTCCTTTCCAATCTTTACTGAATAGACCATTTTTGTCGCGTACATGATCCCAAAGCTGGTTCATATTGTCCCTAAAGATGATCAGATACTGATCATTTCCGTCAAGAGAATATAATTCAGCAAAACCTCTTAAAAGAACCGCATTAAACCAATTACCCGTATTTTTAAAAAGTTTTATTCTTTTACCTTCTGCCATTGTAAATCCATCTGTAAAATGATTGATAGCCGATTTTGCAATTTGCTGTGCTTCATTAAGGTACACTTTATTGCCTGTAAGTCTGTAAATTATTGCTGACGCCTGCAACATTTGCCCGCTGTTGTAAGTATACTTCTGACGGTTTATTTTCCCGGCCAGACTTTTATTGTCGAAATATAATAAATCGGTTGAATCCTGTAAGTTGGTTTTTGTCCAGTTATAAATTCGCATACCCCATTTATAATAGGCGCTATCATTAGTCGATTCAAAAAGTTTAAAGGCCAGAACACAAGCGGGTGCATTGGAACATGTGTTTTTGGATTGTTTCTTTTGTTCGCACCAGTAGATACCACCGCCAAGCTGATCATCCCATCCGCTAATAATAAATTGCCAGGTTTTGACGGATTTTTTCAGATATTCAGTGTTGCCAGTTAGTTTATAAGATTCACAGAAATCGAGCGCCAGCCATACATTATCGTCATAATAGCGATCTGAACTACCTGCTGAAGAAATATAAGATTGATAACATGCAGGCTTTCTCAGTGAATCATAATATTGCTCAAGTCCTGGCATTATTGTATTTTCAAGTAAAAGCCTGTATTGATTATCCCCAGTTGCTTTGAACAAGGCATTAACACCGGAAAAGACACCTAAGACAGGCCATAAATATGCCACCCGCCTTGCAGTTATAGAGTTATTACCTGTCTGATTACTTTCTTTATTATCGGGTTTGTAGGGATAGTATTCATAAAAAAGATGATCATGTTGAGCATTATAAAAACTGAGGATTTGCTGAAGTATAGATTTTGCCCGGATCAACTCAATGTTTTGTGACTTTCCCGGGAAACATGATAACCATAGAAATTCGATAAGGAGAATAATAATTGCTTTTTTAAAAGTGTTAGTGTTCATAGGTCAATAGATTTGCGTTACAAGGCAAGCAAATGCAGAAGAATTTTTAAAATTACTTCAGTTTATAAAGCATGGATTTTGTGATTATGAGAGATTTGGATGAAACAGCAGATGCCCCGAAATATCCTAACGCTCCGTTGCTAAGATTTGTGTTTGGATTAGCCGGAGTCGATCCGAAAATAGGATTCGTATTAAGCAGATCTTCAAGAGTGCGATAGTATTCGTATGTCTGATTGTCAAGTGAATAAAGCTCAATTATGTCAGTATCTCCAGCTGCCGCACCAGCGACCCGCATGTCTATTTCCTGATTATTGGTATACTGGTCATCATATAACCGGTATTCTCCCAACCTGATTGAATCGTTTGTTATTACCTTTATTCTGTAAAAGTTCTTTTCTGCCGGGTCATTAAAATAACAATGAATACTCACATTTATGTCAGATCTTGTATTGCCACCGAAACCAAGATGCTGAGTCAGCGTCTTAACTAAACCCAGCGAATCAATTCTTACATGCGAATGCATCGTTGAAGTACCTGTGTATTCGTTGTTTTCAGATATAACCTTTAATGTGTATGTATGTCCGGGAATTCCACGGGTTTTTGAAGTAAAATAGCTACCTGGCTTCAATTCGTCCAGTGTATCGATTGTTCCGGCATTGTCACTTATTATAACCATTGCCCCTGAAACAGGTGGTAAAACCGGTTGATTAAAATAACTGCCCGATTTACTGATTAAAACATTGTATGGACCTGGCTTATCAGTTATCAGGCCTTCAATAACAATATGTGGTGCTGCTTCATTCAGATCTACATTAATGACTTTCTGACAACCGTTGAAAATGGACGCAGACAGAATCGTCAAAAAAATAGAATAATATCGGATATATTTAATATTCATTTTGGTTTTCATGATAATTCCCTTTTCAAAATCTGAAATTATAAGTAACAGCAGGAACAAACCGGAAAAGGGATAATTGTACGGCCTGCATTTTCGTAGGATCTTTCGGGTCGGGCTGAAAATTGATTGCATAGGCATTCTCGCGTGCATACACATTGTAAATTGAAAAATTCCAGTTGCTTTCAAATTTATTGGATTTTTTCCGCTGCCAGGTGACTCCAACATCCAATCTGTGATAATCAGGCATACGATATCCGTTCCTTTCTGTATAGTAAGGAACTACATTCCCATCTATAACGTAACGTCCGCTCGGGAATGTTACTGCATTTCCGCTATAATATATCCAGGTTGCCGAAAAAGTAAGATGAGGACTTAATTCATACATGCCTACAACAGCGATATTATTTGGCCTGTCTTGTTTTGCCAGGAAGGGAAGACCATTGTCGATATCCTTGAACTGCCTCTCGGTTTTTGAATAAGTGTAACTGATCCATCCTGTAAGTTTTCCATATTTCTTCCTGATAAGAAATTCAGCTCCATATCCCCATCCTTTTCCAAATACCAATTGCGATTCAACTTTATTGTTCAGGATAAGATTGGCCCCGTTGCGGTAATCAATTTGATTTTGCAGATTCTTATAATATACTTCCACTGAAGTTTCAAACATATTATTGGAAAAATTCCTGAAGTATCCCAGGGTAAACTGATCAGCAATTTCAGGAAGAATATTTACATTGCTCGGGACCCAAAGATCAAAAGGAGTTGAAGCGGTAGTATTGGATAACAAATGAATATACTGTCTGGTGCGGGCATATGAAGCTTTTACCGACATTGAATCATTAATAATATAATTCAGAAGAATTCTTGGTTCAAATCCGCCAAATGTACTAAATATTTTACCTTTGGGATACGTTGTCGAATCGACAACATCAGCTACTTCATTATAAGTGTAAACCGTTCCCGGACCAATTGAGCTGAAGAGTGAGTAACGTAATCCATAAGTAGCTTTAAGGCGTTTTGTAATTGTCTGTTCGTCTGAAAGATAAATTGCATTTTCAAGCGCATACCTGTTATCCATGGATCTTACATGAAAAAAAACCGTACTATCTACTTTACTTGGCACGAAAGTGTGGTAGATGGAGTTGAAACCAATTTTAATAGTATTATTCGAATTCAGATAATAATGAAGATCTTCTTTAAGGTTCCAATCCTTGATTTCCGATACTACATTCATTGTTTTGGTGCCTACAGCTACATTAAAATTATAGTTGTATTGGCTGAAGATCAATGAAGTATTCGAAAATATTTTTTCGCTGAATACATGGTTCCATCTGGTTGTTGCGGTTACATTTCCCCAATTCAAACCCACGGTCCCTCCGAGATTGAAATTATCTCTGCCGAGGTAACATGAAAAATACAACCTGTCTTTACTTGAAAGCTGATAATTGGCTTTCATGTTTATATCATAGAAATAGAGAGTGGATTTGCTTGCTACAGAATCCGGGCCATTTTTGGAAAGAAGTCTGAGGAAAAGATCGGCATAAGTCCTTCTCGCAGTAACCATAAAAGAACCTTTGCCTTTTATTATAGGTCCCTCTATGGCTAAACGTGAGGCAATGAATCCTATACCACCTGAAACATGAAATTCTTTATTATTGCCTTCATTCATCTTAATATCAACAACTGATGAAAGGCGCCCACCATATTCAGCAGGGAACCCTCCTTTGTATAATGTGATATCTTTTATAGCATCTGAATTGAATGTCGAAAAGAACCCAAGCAAATGGGAAGGATTATATACAGGTGCTTCATCGAGAAGAATCAGGTTCTGATCAACACTGCCACCACGCACATAAAAACCAGCATTGCCCTCTCCGGCAGGCGAAACTCCCGGCATTAGCTGGATGGTTTTCAAAATATCTTTTTCACCTAAAATAACCGGGATATTCTGAATTTCTTTGACACTGATCTTTGATATTAAAGAACTCGAACCAGTATTACTATTATTCCTTTCACCTGTGACTGTAATTTCTTTTAAAGCAATTGATTCTTCTTCCATGTCAACATTTATGGTCAGGCTTTCTTTTAAATCAACTGTAACGGCTTTGGTTTTATAACCAAGGTACTGAATGATTATTGTATAATTACCGGCAGGCAGCGAAAGGGAAAAATATCCATAAGAATTGGAAGTAATTCCCAGATTTGGATTTTCTTTCGGATAAATAATGGCCCCTGTTATTGATTCCCCGGTTTTGAGATCACGGACAAAACCACTTATGGTTATTGGTTTTGAAGTATAATATCCGGAAAAACAGGGTTGTACAATTATTAACGAAAAATTAAATATTAAAATGAAAATCTTTCTTACCATCCAACTGACCTTAATTGAAAATATACATTATGGGATCAACTCTCTTGCTCTATGCGGTATTCCTTATAAATCAGACATTCCGGTTGTTTGAAATCTATAAACTAATTATTTGAACCTTTATTGTTTTTCTGGTAATCATAATTATCAATATAACATAGATTTTTAAATCGCCATAAATTATAGTATACTGTCTTTATGATAAGGCTTATTCAGTAAAAAAACTATATTTAATACTCGAAAACATTTTATTATTTCTCTTTAAGCAACATTACATAACATGCTTGATTCAAAGATTATGAAAGCTACAAATTTACTATTTCTATTGAGTATTACATCACTTTGCAGTTTTGGTGAAAAGGCACCAGTCCCTGCAGATAGGAAAGCAACAAAAGAAACTGTCAGTTTGTTCAGATCGTTATTTAAACTTCAGCACAAAGGAATAATGTATGGACATCAGGATGATCTTATGTATGGCAGTACGTGGTGGTACGAAAAAGACCGTTCTGACACCAGGGATTTTACAGGCGATTATCCGGCTGTTGCCGGATTTGAACTCGGGCACATCGAACTTGGAGGTGAACGTAATCTTGACTCTGTGAGCTTTGCCCAGATAGCTGAGCAGATTAAAACACATTACCGGCGTGGTGGAGTAATTACAATCAGCTGGCACCTTAATAATCCACTAACCATGCAGATCAAAGATACCCTTTCCCGTCGTCAATCCGGAACTGCCTGGGATGTCAGTTCAAAAGAGGTGGTTGCTTCGATTCTACCAGGTGGGAAAAACAATGAGCTATTTAATACCTGGCTGGAGCGTCTGGCTACATTTTTTATCGGTTTGAAAGATGATAATGGTACTCCAATCCCATTCATCTTCAGGCCATTCCATGAGCATTCAGGTTCATTTTTCTGGTGGGGTACTGATATTTGCACTGATAAAGAATATGCTTCTCTCTGGCGTTATATAGTAAAGTATCTGGAGGATAAGAAAAATATTCACAATATACTCTATGCATATAATACTGACAGGGTAACAAGCCTTGAACAATATTTAAAAGGTTATCCGGGCGACGATATAATTGATATACTTTCGCTTGACATGTATGACCGTGGTGTGCAGTTTGGACGGGAGCTCGACAATGTATTAGCTTTTGTCACTCACGAAGCTCAGGCAAGAAAAAAACTGACTGCGTTGAGCGAAACCGGTGCAAGAAGAGGTCTGTCAGACTGGTGGTCATCAGTACTGTTGCCTGTGTTAAGCAGGTACTCTGTAAGTTATGTTTTGACCTGGAGACATACCTACAGACAACGCTTCCCGGGGGCAATAATCCCAAATAAACCATTCCCTGATGATTTTATGAATTTTTATAAATCGCCCCGAGTACTGTTTCTAAAAAAAGTTCAGGAAGCAGATCTCTATAAGGTCAAATAATGATATCATTTATTATTTATGAAAGGCGATGTATCAATTATATAACAGTACGTATAAAATAAATAAATTTATACGTATTTATATTCCATGTTATTAATCGATCGAAAACCGTATGATAAAAAGACAAAGTGACTAAGAAACGACAAGCTAGAAAGACATAAATTTCTCCGGTTCCAACACTTCAGGACTTATTTTTATCTTATAAATTGCCCCTTTGTACCAAGAGACTCTATTTCGTCTTGCCCCAATTGATGTGGCTCCTGAATTAATGGGTTTATAATCTGTCTCCCCTTTGATTTCCATTTTCCCATTGATGTAATTAATCATTTTCCCTTTATTGTCGAGGGTAAGAGCTACGTGATACCAGTCTCCGACAGGGTGTATTAATTTTGGATAAACAAGTGCTTTCTTTGACTCTTCAGACAAAATAAATGTATCTAAATACCAAAGATTTTCTTTAGTCAATCGTGTTTCAATAAGCAACCGGTCTCCATCAATTTCACCGATATGGAGGAAACGCTGCTCCTCAGGTCCATCGGCATCAGGTCTTATTATTGCTTCGATTGTAAAACTGGTTAGCCCGTTTAACGGATTATTCTGAAGAAAAAAACCATCATTTTTGCCATTAAAACAAATTGCATTGCCATATGGGCCATTTATGATCATTGGATTTCCTGAGATTGATAAATCCTTGACACTCTCTTTCAGTTCTGCCAATGTGCATTCCCATGAACCCGGATTAATCTGAACATTTGTTGATTGATTAGAAACCATCGCAATCACTCCTATCATTTAAATTTATTTTTTCAATTGGAAAAATATAAGTCCTAAATTTATGAATAAAAACCAATCAATATAAGTTCTTTAGCGTAAATACCTGGATTCGTGTTTATAAATTCATTGATATTCAGGCCATCCGGGATATGTTGTCAACCATTCTCATTGCCAGGTGATAATATTGAATACCAATTGTCGTTTTTAACAAAAGTTTGATGCCAAAAAAGATTTATATATCTTAGTTTTTTAAAAGTGAAAATTATTTGAGAAAAATCATAAATTCAAATTAGTGATTAATAACTTAAAATCCTGATTATGGGAATAATGAACAAAATTCGCGGGGAATTTATCGATATCATTGAATGGCTTGACCCCACAAATAACACAATGGTTCACCGTTTTGAGCGATATCAGAATGAAATTAAAAATGGCGCTAAACTTACAGTCAGAGAATCACAGGTCGCCATTTTCATAAACGAAGGTCAGCTAGCCGATATTTTTAAGCCCGGCATGCATACTCTCAGTACTGAAAACCTCCCAATTCTTTCTACTCTGAAAGGTTGGAAATATGGGTTCAACAGTCCCTTTCTGGCTGAGGTTTATTTTATCAATACCAAACAATTCACAGATTTGTTATGGGGCACCCCGAACCCAATAATGCTAAGGGATCCTGAATTTGGTCCGATTCGTATAAGGGCAAATGGGAACTATACAATGAAGATTTCCGATCCCGGAATGTTTATCAAAACTATTGCCGGTACTGATGGTAACTTCACTACAGAAAGCATTACAAATCAACTGCGGAATGTTGCTATTACTCGTTTTACGGATGCAATTGGTGAAAGTAAAATACCGGTTCTTGATATGGCCTCCAATTTTGATGAGATATCAAAATTTTGTGAAAACAAGATGAAGTCTGAATTCCTGGAGTACGGGATTGAGTTACTGAAATTCTTAGTCGCCAGTATAACACTTCCGGAAAATGTTGAAGCAGCTCTCGATAAACGAACAAGCATGGGAATAATCGGCGACATGAGTAAGTTTACTCAATTCGAGATCGGCCAGTCAATGGAAGCTGCTGCAAATAATCCTGCTGGCGGGGGTGCTGCTGCAGGGATGGGAATGGGAATGGGCTTTGGTATGGCTAACAACATGATGGGCCAGATGGGTCAGGCTAACCAGCAGCAAGCTCAGAAATCTCAGACTGGACCTCCTCCTGTTCCCGGAGCTGTTAGTTATTTTGTAGCTTCAGGTGGACAACAAACAGGGCCGTTCGATTTAAGTACGCTTAAACAAATGGCTGCTCAAGGGCAGATAAACAGAGACACGCTAGTTTGGAAAGAAGGAATGGCTCAATGGTCTGGTGCCGGCACACAACCCGATTTAAGTAACCTCTTCGGAGCAAT
>Ga0182027_10007656_pt1 | contig 15857 bp, 15 predicted proteins | sample 712E1DmetaG_FD_121300 | JGI IMG/M metagenome (GOLD analysis project Ga0182027, IMG submission 121300) | Permafrost microbial communities from Stordalen Mire, Sweden - 712E1D metaG (Illumina Assembly) | ecosystem: Environmental > Terrestrial > Soil > Wetlands > Permafrost | place: Sweden...
AAGAGAGGAGGATAGACTATGAATTTGGTCGATTCTTCCGGATGGTTGGAATATTTAGCAGATGGTAAGAATGCAAAATTCTTTGCCTCTGTAATTGAGAATACTGATGATTTGATTGTATCAGTTATTAATATCTATGAAATATATAAGAAAATATTAATTGAAAAAGATGAAAACACAGCTTTACAAGTTGTAGGATTAATGCAGCAAGCTAAAGTTATTGATGTAACCCCTTCAATAGCTATTCAAGCGGCAAAATTCAGCTATGAATTTAAAATACCTATGGCTGATAGTATAATTTACACGACTGCCAGAATGAATGATTCCGATATATGGACACAAGATATAGATTTTAAGGGTTTGGATGGAGTAAAATATAATAAAAAGAATTAGCTCATTATTATTGTGTGAAAATAATAAGTTATTATAAAGGTTCTGAAATAATATTGTGCGTGACATGTCAATCGGCCGAATTCGGATAAGAAGAAATAGCGCTTACTAATAGCAAATTCTATAGGCAACATATAAAATGACTGATTTCTATAAAAAATCTATTCAAGAAATTCTAAATAAAATTAATAAAATCAATAAATCTAAATTCCTAGTTGGAGTAGATGGTCCTGGGGGATCAGGCAAATCTACATTTGCTAAAGAATTAGTGGAATTATTATCTAACACTCGGATTGTTCGGATGGATGATTTCTACAAACCGGAAAATCTTAGGCAGGAATCAAATGCAGAAATTGGTTCATATTTTGACTGGCAGAAACTAGAAAAACAATTATTAATTCCTTTTATGGAGAATTTAGGAATTAGATTTCAGAAATATGATTGGCAGTGCGATTCACTCAAAGAATGGCAATATATTTCCAAAAATTCAAATGTAATTGTTGAAGGTGTATATTCAACAAGACAAGAACTTTCAAAGTATTATGATTTGAAAATATGGATTGACTGTCCGGCAGATGACCGTTTACTAAGAGGAATTGAGAGAGGTGGGATTGAAATGAAGAATCAATGGCAAAATGTTTGGATGAAACAGGAAAATGATTATTTGGAAAAGTATCATCCTATTTCATTATCGGATATTATTATAAATGGCTACAATGCCTAATTCGATACTTACATTTTGTCATACCCTTTCTTGCTTCTCTCGTCACTTGTCACTCATCACTCGTCACGCATTACTCGTTACTCGTCACTAGTCAATAATATTTCATTCTAAATAATAAATATTATTTGTTACATTAATTATGAAATATAAATTGAAAAACATTTTGTTACAAAAACAGACTATACCATCCGGAATTAAATTAGGTGGATTAGAAAAATTGGGCAGGGCGCATACATTTAGGCATTTATTCGATTACATCTATTGGAAAAGGTTTTAGATATAATAACTATTCAAAAATTATTCGGACACAGATCGGTCAAGACTGCGATGATATATACACATTTATTAAATAGAGGACTAAGAGTTCGAAGTCCATTAGATTGACATATAGAGGATGATAGATACTTGTCCGGCTTTGACGGATGTACAAAACTATTTTTAAATGTTTGGAAATAAAAGCAAATTATAAGAAACCGGAGTAATGATAGTCAGCAGAACGATTATCTATGTTCCAATAGACAATAAACCCGTTCAACAGAAATAAAGTTAGGGCAAGTAATATAAACGGAGAAACGTTATGAACGAATCTGAACCAATGAAGCATGGCGGTCTTTCATTGACACGCAGGATTAATGCGTCGCGTGAAATAGTTTATGAAGCATGGACGAAAATCGAGCATAGAAAGAACTGGTTTGCAGGCCCAGCTTGGACAGAAATTGAGAGAAGCCTAGAACTAAAAATAAATAGATATATAAATAAAAATTGATTAACAAAAACATCATTATTATTTTAGACGGAGTGTTAGGAGCTTCAATTTTAATATTTTGTATTTAGCTTGGTGCCATTTTTAGAATCAAAGTCCATTTTCAAGGATTGAAATATATGTCCGGTTCGGCTATAATCCACACCGGTATCTGTATAGAGGTAACCGATATCGCTAAAGTAACAGTTATTAAAATAAATATGAGTTCATAATGAAACATTTACATTTATTGCTAATCATTTTATGTCTGTCTTTCCCTCTTTTTGCTAACAGCAATGATTGGAAAAATTATGCTATAATATTTACGGAATGCAAAGATTACTCTGAGGTAGCAAATGCGGAAAAGTATATCCGGCAGAAAGGCGGCTCTATAGCAATCATCGGCTCGAAGAATGTAATGCTTGGATGGATTGATCCAACAATGACGAACCAACTGGTTGGTAATTCTTTTATTAAAGCAATCTACTATAACCCGATCGATTTAAGTACATTGCCATTTTACGATCAGCCGACAATTCAAGCTGCCGCATTTTTCAATTCAGTTGCTTCAGGAAATCTTGAAAAACAGAAACTTAAAGAGAAAAGTGAGCTAATAAATAAAACTGATCACTTTGATTGCCTTCTTCATCCCGTTATTTCTTATGATGACTATATTAAGAATTTGGATGAGAAAAATCTTGATTTACAAAACCTGAAAAAGAAAAACCAATTGCTTACGTTTAAGGAAAATGGGGAGTTGCTGACGGGAAACAGTGATAAAATGGTTGGAACAATATCTGTCGCTTTATTTTTCGTCCAAAGTAATGGTGCGGTCGACCAAAATCTCTACACATGGAGTTCAAAGGATGAAAATAGTATGTATCAACAAACATTGAACGATTTAAGTTGGTGGTCAAGTATGGCAATGAAGTATGGAAAATCTGTCTCCTTCAATATAATTCCGCATTATCATACAGATCCTGTATGTCAACAACCATATGAACCGGTTCTTCATTCAACAAATGAAGATAACTTATGGATAGGATCAATCATGAGTAATTTGGGATTTCAGGTCGGCAGTCATTTGTCACGAGCTGAAGCATATAATACCTGGTTGAGATCTACATACTATACCGATTGGGCTTACTCTATTTTCTTTGCTTATAACCCATCTCCCGCACCATCATCTTTCACAAATAATTATGGCGGATATGCTTATTTAGGTGGTCCGCTTGTACAATTACTTTACTCCTGGTATCTTTATGATAACATGACTGTAGCACATGAAACCGGTCACATATTTTGGGCTCCCGATGAATACAGTCAACCCGGTTACGGTGGTTGTTTTGATGGCTCCATGGATACAAAAAGCGGTTTCCCCAATGGGAACTGTGAATATTCAAATCAGAATTCTGTAGATTGTATGATGAAAACTATGGATAACATTTTGTGCGCATATACACCGGCCCATATCGGGTGGATTAAGGAGGTACCGAAATATATAGTGGATACAAATCCTTCAGGACTTCTGATTTCTATTGAAAATAAGGTGATGGAAACACCGCAAACATTCCCATGGGGAAAGGATTCGAAAATAGATATTTCCACAGTTACCCCGCAAAATATCAACGGTAAAAGGTATGATTTCCTCTCATGGAACGACAATGGTGCACAATCGCATACTATCAATATTTCAGACACTGCAACCGGTTATATTGCGAACTTTTCAAATACCGTGACAGTACCTCCAACCTGGTCACTTTATCAAAAATCAAATGCATTACCATCACCGGTTGTTAGGGCAGTTGCGCTTGATATGCAAAACAATATTTTGGTTGGGACACTGGGCGGTTTGAGCAAGTTTGACGGGATAAATTGGATAACCTACAATACAGGGAATAGCGGAATATCTGCAAATTGCATCGATGAAGTATCGGTCGATGCAAAAGGAACCTATTGGATAGTCACAACAGCTTTTGGGGACTCAACTAATATTTGTCAATCTTTTGATGGTACAACCTGGACGATCTTCAATACTTCAAATTCAGGATTACCCTCCAATAGATTAGGATCAATAGTTATTGATAAATCAGGTAACAAATGGTTTACTACCTGGGGTGGCGGAATCGCAAAATTTGACGGTAAAAACTGGACAGTTTTTAATACCTCAAATTCAGGCTTACCGGATAATTATATTCTCTCAATGTTAATTGACGGTTTAGGGAATATCTGGGTTGGGACATATAACGGTCTCGCCAAATTTGATGGGACTCATTGGAAAGTATATACTTCAACAAATTCAGGTTTGCCGGGTAATTACGTGTTTTCGATGGCTGAGGACGGTTTGGGCAATATTTGGATGGGAACGGATAATGGACTTGCAAAATTTGACGGTACGAACTGGACAGTTTATAATACTTCAAACTCAGGATTAACAGAGAACTATCTAAATTCAATTAATACAGATGTTGCGGGAAATAAGTGGATCGTGACATTAAGTGGAGTAATTGTAAAGTTTGATGGAACAAATTGGACAGTGTATAATAAATCAAATTCGGGCATACATAATAACCAAGTTAGTTCATTAATGATTGACAGATCCGGGAATAAGTGGATCGGAACTTCGACTGGACTTGTTAAGTTTGATGATGTAAACTGGGATAATTATACTATTACAAATGTAAAAGCATTGCCCGCTAATTATATTTATTCTATAACAATAGACAAATTAGGAAATAAATGGATTGCAACTGATCAGGGAGGACTTGCTAAGTTTGACGGTTTGAGCTGGACTGATTATAATACTTCAAATTCCGGTTTACCTGATAATACTATTCGATCAATAGCTATCGATAGTTCAGGAAATAGATGGATTGGAACAAGTTCTATGGGACTTGTAAAGTTTGATGGTACAAGTTGGAAAGTTTATAATACTTCAAATTCCGGATTGCCTGAAAATTCTATCATGTCAATTGCAATTGATAGTTTAGGAAATAAGTGGATTGGGACGCAGGGTGGTCTAGTCAAATTTGACGGCATAAACTGGACAGTCTATAATATTTCAAATTCCGGTTTGCCTCAAAATCAGGTCAAGTTAATAACAATAGACAAAAATGGGAATAAGTGGATTGGAACGAATAGCGGGTTTGCCAAATTTGACAATACAAAATGGGCGGTTTATAATACATCAAATTCGAGTTTACCTAATAACGACATTTATTCAATAGCGATAGACAAATCAGACAATAAGTGGATTGGGTATGGAGTAAGTGGTTCGCCGGGATCAATCGGGCTTGCCAAATTTGATAACACAAACTGGACATTTTATACTACATCAAATTCCGGTCTGCCGGATAACATGATATTATCCATTGCCATTGATAATAAAGGGAATAAGTGGATAGGAACATTAAATGGAATTGCAAAATTTGACGATACACATTGGTCGGTTTACAATACTTCAAATTCAAGTTTACCTTTCAACGAAATCGGATCAATAGCTATAGATGGTTCTGGAAATAAATGGATAGGAACTTATAATGGTTTGATTGTTTTTAATAACGAAGGGTTGTCTGTTACAAAGATTCCTGCTAAACCTCAATTATTAATGCCTATAGCCAATCAACCACGAGAAATAATATTAAAGTGGAATAAAATTAAAGATGCCCTTAAATATTTAATATGGCTGTCAATAGATCAATCATTTGGATCTATAATCAAGAGTGACTCAACTGTTGTTGACACAACAAGATTATTTGATAACCTTAGTGAAGGACAGAAATATTTCTGGAAAGTTCTTGCGAAAAACATCGCCGGGACAGGACAGTTGTCTGACATTCAGAATTTTACTACTACAATTACTCCTCCATCCGATTTAACACTACAAAGGTCCGGATTAAATGAAATAACTCTTAAGTGGAATGATAATTCAAAAAATGAAGAAGGATACATAATAGAACGCAAGCAGTTGCCTCAAATTAATTATACATTTTTAGACAGTATAAAAACGATAGCAACAACTTATCTGGATACGAAAGTTGAGCAGGGACAAACTTATTTTTATAGGTTAAAAGCATACACTAAGTTTATCCAGTCAGATTATACCAATGAGACTAGTTTATTATTGACTGGCATAGAAAATAAAAAAATTCCAACGGAATATTCATTATCTCAGAATTTTCCAAATCCATTTAACCCAAACACAAAAATAAAGTTTGGGTTACCGGAAAATACACTAGCGAACCTAACTGTTTATGATGTACTGGGTAGAGTAGTAAAAATATTAATAAATAGAGAACTAAATGCAGGTTTTTATGAAATTACATTCGATGGTAGAAATTTAAGCAGCGGCGTTTATTTCTACAAACTTTTTACATCAAAATTTGCATCTGTAAAAAAACTATTATTGATCAAATAAGAAAACAAGGAATTAATTTTGATATTCAATCATTCATATAAATAGTTCATTGGTTTTTAACAGAATTTCATTTTCAGAGAAAGATAAAGAATATAAAGAAATTGCATTAGCAGCATTTTAGGAGACCGGTCTACGATGTATTCTATAAATAGATATAGTTGGGGAAAGTCAATCAATGCGGTTGTTAGAGAGTATTGATAGGTCTCCCAAGTAGAGTACCAATAAAAAGGCTTAAGGTAAACAAATATATTAAATATTTCAGTGTAGTGCATAGATACCTCCAAAAGTTTTTAATGATACAGAAACATAAACTGTTTTTTTACTTATTGGAAATATCAACCGCTCAACACGGACAACGTGTTTCAGCGCTGCATTATTATAATTAAAAATTGTGTTTACAAAAATAACTTGCTCTTTAAAGTGGTTTATCCCTAGAAATATTTTTAATAAATAAAAGTTAGATGCGGTTAATTTGCAATGGTTAGTTTTCCAGTCAGAACTTAAGAAACCAATATTCCAGACAAGGAAAACCGAAATGTAGTTAATTTGTAAAATTAAAAGAAGATGTTCATATGTCTCTATCAGAGATTATTAAAAAATATTATTCTTTTCCCATATACGGAATTGTTATAATAATTTTTGCTACAGGAATGAGTTATCCGCAACAAGAAGGTAACAATGATGTATTACCTTTATCTGTTGGGAATAAATGGTTATATGGTTTTGAGGCAAATTCTTTTAGTTCCATGCCTCATGCTTATTCGGATCAATCCGGCAAAATTGAAGTTGAGATATTAAATAAGGAAACAACAGCAAATGGTATACTTTGGCATTTTATTCAAAGAAGAAATGGTTCAAGTAATGTATATGGTATTGGCATTATTATTATCAAAGACTCAGCTAAGTTCGATTTGGTAGAAGTTAATAATTTGAATCATGAAATCTATAGTAAATCATTTGATGAATTAAGTGTATTCCCGTTTATGCAATCATCTGTTGATTCGTTAAAATTCTTCAGATATAAAGACAATGTGTTAACCTCGGATATTCCTCTTTCAATTACATATCCGGATCCTGGAAATCCCTCTTTTCCTGACATGAGATATTTCTATAGTTATACTTTAAGAAAAGATGTTGGAATTACTCTATTAAATTTTAGTAAAAGTGATATGATGGGAGGAAGTTCTTCGAAATATTATTTGCAGAAATTTAATCAGACAATAATTAGTGATGTAAATACTGATCAAGCGAATAATTTAACATTTCAACTTATGCAAAATTATCCCAACCCTTTCAATAGCTCTACAAAAATTAAATTTTCAGTTGCCGCAAAATCTCAGGTTATAATTAAAATATTTGACATTAACGGGAAAGAAGTTTCAATATTAGTAAATGGTGTTCTTAATCCTTCTCAATACGAAGTTGAATTTGACGGACGAAACTTAGCGAGCGGAGTTTATTTCTATCAAATGCAGGTTGGCAATTATATCCAAAGTAAAAAATTAATATTATTAAAATAAAATTCACGCACTTCGACCTAACAAATTCAGCATCTCCGCTAAAGGAGAGGCGAGAAGTTTAAAGGCAATTTGTTTAGAATAATATAATAGGAGTTAATCATGGCTTACATTATTAAACCGGAACAGTTAGCAGAGATTGCTGGCAAGACTACCGCGAAAATGCCGGACCTCACCGATTGGATGAATAAAACTTGCCCCCAATACGAAATTGACACACCTCAAGAATATGCGCATTTTTTAGCACAGGCTTGCCATGAAACGGATCATTTTAAAACTTTACGAGAATATGCATCCGGTAAAGAATATGAAGGCAGAATTGATTTAGGAAATACTAAACCCGGCGACGGAGTAAAATATAAAGGACGCGGCATATTTCAAACTACAGGACGTAGTAACTATCTGCAACTTGGAATTAAAAAAGGCGCACGCGATTTATTTATTAACAATCCTGAATTACTGGAACAACCTGAATATGCTGTTTGGAGTGCATGTGAATATTGGAAAATCCGTAATCTAAATGACGCTGCCAATCATAAAGACACTGATCTCCTAAAGAAGAAATACAAAGGCAATGTCATTGATGTTTCACCGGTTGAATTTATAAGTCTTACAATAAACGGAGGCTATAACGGTATGGATGAAAGAAAAAAATATTACGCTATAGCAGAGAGTGTCTTAATCTAGGCGGGTATAATTATGAATGGCAATAATACCTAATATTTATTCTATTGAACTTATCGCTCAGCTTAAATCAAATGAAAGTGAATATCTTAGAAAATCTATTGGAAATTCACTCAGGGATATTTCTAAAAAGCACAAGTTTCTGGTTGAAAAAGAACTCTCAACTTGGAATTTATCCGACAAACAAATAAATTTTACATATAAATTTGCTTCAAAAAAGAAAGAAAAACGAAAATAAAAATTAAATTACATAAAGCTGTTCTGTCAATAAATAAAATTAAAATAAAATCAATATTAAAACTCGTATTGCTGCAACTATCTTTTACTCACTAATCATTTTGTCTAATAGGTAAGGAATAATTTAAATGAAAAAAATAATAATCCTGTTTTCTATTCTTCAATTCTGTTTTCTTAATCCGGCTATAATAAAATCTCAACAACCTAATAAAACAAAGAACTCAAAATGTCTCTGTTGCCAATCGAAAGTCAGATTTGATGATTCATCACTTGAGAAAATTATTTTAAATCCTGAAGATGTGATTGCGCATCCCGACGAATTTTGGGCAAGTGATCCGGCATATAAGCTTGTTAAACTTTGGCATAAAAAGATTTCATTCCCTGTTCCAATCCAAAAATGGGTCGAATTGATAGAACCTTTTAAGAATTATACCCATAAGAAAAGACAAACGAATCCCCAACTCGTTGCCGCAAGAACGATGATAAAGTATGAAAAAGAATTCAATGAAAATGCTATCCCTTTCATTTGTTCATTTCTTCCGAAAAACTGCCCGGATATCAGCACTACTATTTATTTTACAACTGCTATTATCTATTCCAGTTTCCAGATTGGAAATAATATTGTGATTTACGGACCTCTTGCCGATAAGGATAATTTATTAATTCATGAATTGTTTCATCAAGGATTTGAGAAATGTAAACCGACCAGGCATGAAAACGGAATAAAAGATTCGACTTTGAACCAGATTTATAATGACCTGCAGAATGAGGGGATGGCTACATTTGCCGGTTATAAAGGATTAAAACAATTCCCTAATATTGATCCGGACCCGTTGAAAGATGATTATAGATTCTTGAAGGATAATGAGAAATTTTCACAATTGCTTAATGAGCTAAATGACCTATTAAAAAATTTCCCATCATTAATTGAAAAGGAAGTCGGGAAAAGAATATTAAAGTATAATATATTGAAAGTCGGAACAACGGATAGAGCGTATGATGTTATTGGCTGCTTTATGGCCATGAAAATAGATGAGAAGCTTGGAAGAGATGCATTAGTAGCAACTATTTCAAAAGGTCCGGATTCTTTTGTTAAAACTTACAATTCCATTGTAGAAGAAAAATTAAAGGTAACTGATCTTTTTGATAAGAAAAGATAAACTACTTGAGTTATTATTTGGAAGAAGTAATGCACACAAATTCATTTGATCGTAATTTTAATACTATTAGCCCTTCGGCTAAATCATTGTTATTAATGAAAGGATATACAAATATTCCTTTCGCAAGACAAGCAGCAGAACTGATAGTTTATCCGGAAATTTACAATCCGGACTTTAATCGAAAAGACTTTGGATTTTGGGCAAGAGTTGTGCATTTTGAAAGCCGATACTGGAGTATCAGCCAACTGATATCTGAATTGTCAATAAAGAATATATTGGAATTATCATCCGGCTATTCTTTCCGCGGTTTGGAAATGATGAGTAAAGAAGGCTTTAATTATATTGATACGGATCTGCCCGATTTAATTGCGGTAAAAAAAGATTTAGTTAATGCCTTGACTAATGGAAATCATTTCAAAACAAGTACATTAGAAACACTTCCGTTAAATGCACTTGATGAAACACAATTTGAAAATACAGTAAATCGTTTTCCCAAGGGTGAAATTATTATTGTGAATGAAGGCTTACTGATGTATCTGAATAATAATGAAAAAGAAAAACTCTGCGGTATTATTTATAATATTTTAAAAGAAAGAGGAGGTTATTGGATAACCGCTGATATTTATATAAAAGGGGAAATCGAAAAACTTAATTTGATCAGAGATGAAAAAGAAAAAAGGTTTTTTGAAGATCATCAAATTGAAGAGAAAAGATTTGATAGTTTTGAAACAGCTGAATCATTTTTTTGGAAAGCCGGATTTACTATAGATAAAGAGTTTCAACCGGACCGCTCTAAATTAAGTTCTCTTAAATATTTGATCGAAAATTCAAAACCTGAAGAGTTATATAAATTAAAAGGAAGAAATAAAATTCAAACTACCTGGCGTTTAAGAGTTTCGAATAACTGAATTACGACAGCAGTTAATAAATTCTATAAGACAAAGCTCCATGAAATATATTATTGTATTTAATATTTAACTCGAAGAGGAGATATAAATAGTTACATTATCAGAAAGTTAAATGATTTCTCACAATTTTTCTAAGGGGAAATGAAATGGATAATAACGTGAAGTCTAAGTCTAAGGTTGCTTTCTTATTTCAATTAATTACAAGAATTTTGAGTGCAGTAAGTATTGGAATAATATTATTATTCTTTCTGGGTGAAGGTTTCAACTATAAACTGATAAAACCGAATGAATGGATTCTTCTTTTATTCTTCCCTCTTGGCGTTTTTATCGGGATGATTATAGCATGGTGGAAAGAAGGACTTGGAGGAAGCGTTTCAGTTGGAAGCCTTGCAATGTTTTACATTATTCATTTTGTGACTTCCGGTAAGTTCCCACATGGTTGGGCCTGGTTGATTTTTACAATCCCGGGATTTTTTTTCTTATTATGTTGGATTCTTGCAAAAAAGGAGAGGGTAAGTCAGTCTGCCATTGACATGAAATTATGAAATGCCAATTATAATGAAATATTTGTAGTGATCATGAACCCCTCCCCCGCTTTCGCGGGTACTCCCCTTTGAAAAAAAGGGGAGATTTTTTTTCATATTGACGTTCAATGATATTAAAAGTCACTGAATTAATGCATAAAGCCAAATAGCTTAAAAGAGAGGTCATATTTATGGATGCAATTACCGATGAATTTATGAATCAGATGCTTTTAAAAACTAAACCATATTCTTTTGTAATATTAAGAACCGGACCAAATAGATATATGGAAGGAGTAGAAAAAATTATTTGGGAACACGGCAGGAGAAATTTTGCTCTTAGAGAAAAAGGCCTTCTTTCAATAGTTTGCCCGATTTCCAGTGAAGACGATATTCGGGGGATAGGAATATTTAATGCTACGGTAGAAGAGACAAAAAAAATTATGGACGAAGATCCCGGTGTAAAAGCAGGAGTATTTTTTTATGAAGTACTTCAATGCAGAAGTTTTCCGGGCGATAGTCTGCCGTAATTTATTATTAATTATACGAATTTTTCAAACAATCAGAATTTCCTATCTTTGCACCGATTTTTTTTGGAGATATTAATGATTAACAAAGTAATTCAGATTGCAACAGAAGCAGGTGAGATAGTTCGGGATGGATTCGGAAAGAATTTTTCAGTGGAATATAAAACCAACGCATCTAATCTTGTAACGGAAATAGATAAAAAATCCGAAACCGCAATAATTGCATTTATAAATAAAGAATTTCCTACCCATGCAGTACTCGCAGAAGAGAGCGGAGCTCATAAATCAACTTCCGAATACCTATGGGTTGTAGATCCAATTGACGGTACAACTAACTTTGCGCATGGACTTCCTTTTTTTGGTGTTTCAATAGGTGTCCAAAAAAATAATGAAACTATCTGCGGTGTTGTCTATGACATTATGAATAATTCTTTCTATACATCCGAAAAGGGTGGAGGCGCATTTAGGAACGGTGAAAAACTTCAGGTAAGTTCAAACGGAGATCTTGAAAAAAGTTGTCTTGTAACCGGATTCCCTTATAACATTGCTGAGAATCCCGACTATGCAATCGAACGATTTGTTGCATTTTTGAAAACATCACGTGCTGTCCGCCGGTTAGGTTCAGCATCTATCGATATGTGTTATGTAGCAACCGGTGTTTTTGACGGATTCTGGGAAGTTGAGCTTCATCCGTGGGATGTATGCGCAGCTAAACTTCTAATCGAAGAAGCCGGCGGTATTGTAACAAATTTCGCTGGTGAAAAAATAGATATCTATTCAAAGCAATTTTTGGCATGCAATAGAAATATTCATAGCAAGATGGTTGAAGTACTTTCTATGAGTGACGAGTGACGAGTAACGAGTGACAAGTGACTGCTTCTAATTATTTATTTTTTAATTGTTTATTTGTTAAGTTGAAATCTCTGCTTAAAAAGTTCTACAATTCAACATTCTCGTCACTCGTCACTGTTTCCGGGAATTATTTTTAATTACTTTACGTTTATAACTTATTCCATGCTTAATCGTCTAACTTAACCTAAAATTAATTTGTTTGATTTGATTTTAATTTTTAATTTGATACAAATTCAAAATTTATCTTTATATATGAGAAATAATGGAAACTAAAAACGCTGATTTATCATCGCTGCGTATCGACAGAAAAGAATCTCTTAAAAATCCTGATTTAAAGTACAGACCTTACAAAATCATTGGGATAAGTGTTGTTTTAATAATAGTTCTTGTTTTAATCTATACCGGATGGAAATCGTTAACAGATCAGGCACTTGAAGTTAAACTAACTCCGGCTGTTCTTCAATCTCCTGCACAATCTAATGCAGTATTAACTGCAAGCGGTTATGTTGTTGCTCAAAGGAAAGCTGCAGTCGCATCAAAAGGAATGGGCAGACTTGTTTATCTGGGAGTAGTTGAAGGAGATAAAGTCACTAAAGACCAGATCATTGCCAGAATTGAGAATAGTGATATTCTAGCCCAACTTGAACAGGCAAAAGCTAATCTTGCCATGAATCAGGCTGTTCTTAATGATGCGGAAAAAACTCTTAAACGTCAGAAAACTCTTACGGAAAGAAGTCTGGGTACGCAGGCTGATCTTGATGCTTCCGAAGCAAACTATAATAAAGTGGTAGCTTCTATTGCTGTTGCAGTTGCAATGGTGCATCAGTCGGAAGTCGCGCTTGAAAATACTTTAATTCGCGCACCGTTTAATGGGACTGTTCTTACCAAAGATGCTGATATAGGAGAAGTAGTTGCACCGCTTGGCGCCGGAGCAAATTCAAAAGCGGCGGTAGTTACTATTGCCGATATGAGTTCTCTTGAAGGTGAAATTGACGTATCTGAATCAAATATTGAAAAGATAATATTAAATCAGGATTGCGAAATTCGCCTTGATGCTTATCCCGATCATGCATATCCGGGTTTTGTTGCTAAAATTGTCCCTACTGCCGACCGGGGTAAAGCAACTGTTACGGTGAAAGTCGGGTTCAAAAATCTTGACAGTAGAGTATTACCTGAAATGAGCGCCAAAGTTGTTTTTCTGAATGAATCGTCAAATAAACTTTCAATTGAAGATACCAAACAGTTTTTAATTGTACCCTCAAGCTCTGTTGTAAATCGAAATAATAAACAAGTCGCTTATGTTGTTCGGGATGACAAAGCCGCTGAAGTTCAAGTAACAACAGGGCAACAATTTGGGGCATACATTGAAATTAAATCCGGACTTTCGAATGGCGATAAAGTAATTGATCCTGTAGATGACAAAATAAAAGACGGCGTTAAAGTTAAAACGAAATAATTAACCATTATATAAAGTTTAATAATTGTTGGAGAAAATTATGTCTGCAATTATCCAGGTAAAAGACGTATCAAAATCCTATTGGAGAAACAGTTTGGAAATTCCCGTTCTTCATAATCTTACGCTTAACGTAGAAGAAGGTGAATTTCTTGCATTAATGGGACCGTCGGGTTCGGGTAAAACAACTCTATTAAATCTAATAGCCGGAATCGATCGGCCGTCGAGCGGTGAATTAAATGTAGCAGGTACTGATATCGCAAAATTAAGCGAATCAGCCCTCGCAAAATGGCGTTCTGCTAGCATTGGTTTTGTTTTCCAGTTTTATAATCTGATCCCGGTATTAACCGCTTATGAAAATGTTGAATTGCCTCTTCTATTAACTAAGCTGTCAAAATCGGAAAAAAGAAATCATGTTGAAAGCGCATTAAATATTGTTGGACTTGGAGACAGGATGAAGCATTATCCAAAACAACTTTCCGGCGGTCAGGAACAGCGTGTTGCAATCGCCCGTGCGATTGTTACGGATCCTGTCATTCTTGTCGCGGATGAACCTACTGGCGATCTTGATAAAAATTCAGCTCAGGAAATATTAACTCTTATGGCAAGACTTAATACCGAATTTAAAAAAACAATTGTAATGGTAACCCATGACCAGCATGCTGCGGATAAATCAACACGTCTGCTTCATCTTGATAAAGGCGACCTTTCTTCAAACGGTATGAGTTGATATAAGGAGATGCTATGAAAGTATTCAAATTAATATTCAAAAATGTGCTTCGGCATAAACTCAGATCATTGCTGACAATTCTTGGAATCGCGATTGCTCTAATCGCATTTGGTCTGTTGAGAACTGTAGTTACCGCATGGTATGCCGGAGTTGATGCTTCCTCTGCAAATAGATTAGTCACCCGGCAAGCAATTTCATTTATTTTTCCTTTGCCTTATTCTTACCGTGATAAGATTTCCAGCCTGCAGGGTGTTTCAAAGGTTTCATATGCAAACTGGTTCGGAGGAGTTTATAAAGATAAAAACCAATTCTTCGCTCGTATGGCTGTTGATCCGGAAACAATCTTCGATGTATATCCTGAATGTATGATTACTCCGGGTGAACTTGAAATATTCAAGAAAGAAAGAAACGCTACAATTATAGGCGCCGATATTGCTAAACAATATAACCTAAAAGTAGGAGACCAGATGTCTCTTGACGGTGATATTTTCCCTGGTAGATGGGATTTTGTTGTACGGGGTATTTATCAGCCTAAATTTAAGAACACCGATGCTACACAAATGTTTTTTAGTTGGGATTATCTGAACGAACGAATGAAAGCTGAAATGCCCGGCAGAGCTAATGAAGTCGGTTGGTATATAGTTCAGATATCCGATCCGTCAAAATCCGCTTTGATTTCCGAACAGGTAGATGCACTATTTAAAAATTCACCTGCGGAAACCAAAACAGAAACAGAGCGCGCATTTACTCAGGGATTTATCGCAGCGTCCGGCGCAATAATTACTGCTATGAATGTTATGTCCTGGGCAATTGTTGGAATTATTCTGCTTGTTCTTGGAAATACTATGATTATGGCAGCAAGAGAAAGAACACGTGAATATGCCGTATTTAAAACACTTGGATTTTCCGCTTTTCATTTAATAGGTCTTATTTTCGGAGAATCAATGCTGATTTCATGTTTAGGCGGAGGAATCGGCCTGCTTCTTACTTTTCCA
>Ga0182027_10007657_pt1 | contig 15856 bp, 9 predicted proteins | sample 712E1DmetaG_FD_121300 | JGI IMG/M metagenome (GOLD analysis project Ga0182027, IMG submission 121300) | Permafrost microbial communities from Stordalen Mire, Sweden - 712E1D metaG (Illumina Assembly) | ecosystem: Environmental > Terrestrial > Soil > Wetlands > Permafrost | place: Sweden...
ATTCTTTGCAAAAACGCGAGATTCGCTTTGCGGCTACTCCAGTAGCGCTGTATGCAGTCCTAGTCGTGGTGCTTCGCTTTGCTCGCAATGACAAAACGCGTTTTTGAATATTTAGAGGTCCCCTTAATTATAACGGTTTTTACACAATAAGGGATTTTCTTCTTCAGAACGGCCGCCGGTTAAGCCGCCGACGTGTCAACTACCATGATCTGCACGCACGTCCTCAATCGCCCCGGCGTGCCGGTTGCCAGCCCCGCGGATGCCTGACCAAAAAGCGGCACGTGCACCGCTTTCGGCATTTCCCGGTTTAGCCATCCATTGCGACACTTTACTGTCAACTGTCAACTTTTAACTTTCAACTCTCTCTGTGTACTCTGTGTCTCTGTGGTGAATCTTCTTTGCGTTCTCTTCGCGTCCTTTGCGGCTTTGCGGTGAGCCTTCGGCGTAACGCACCGATGTGCGCATCTACGCACAATGTCTCAGGAGATATATATCCTGAGTTATCCGGGGCTCGGTATTCCCGGGTATGTGCGTGACGATTTCAAATTTGCCATCGAGCATTTTGTCCTTGACGTATGGAAAAGGATGAAATGCGGCACAGTGATTTGTTCCTTCTCTTATTTGGTCCCACACCACCAATTCTCCTCTTTCGAATGCCGCTTTGTCCTGGCTCGATAGCTGCGGCAGAAAGTAGTCGCCGTTAATGGTCAACAGGAGAAACCCGCGCGGCTTGACTATTCTTGCGTATTCTTGAATCCAGAACGTTTGAGCCGGTTTGGCAAGATGCGAAAAGACCGAGAAGGCATAGACGAAATCAAATTGCGCGTCCGGATACCTGGTTCTTCCGACAAGCGGGTTTGTGTCAAAATTGCCCGCCAGATATCTCCGGCACCAGAGGATCAGATTGGGGTTATAATCGGTCCCATATATCGATTGCGCCGGCAAATGCCAATGCCGTGCGATACGTCCTACACCACATCCAAAGTCAAGAATTCGGCGAGAACCGTCCAGGAGCAAACCGGCGTCGGCGACTAACTTGTTAAAGAGCACGCAACTATCCAGGCCGGTATTGTGGTAGCATTCCACGTCCGTGTTCGAAGTAACAAAATGAAAGAGATGCGGCGGGGGCAAAGGAATGTGCGGTGCTGTTTGGGCAATCAACTGCCGGATTTCCGGCTTGTTAAGTTCGGCCAATGCATTTCGCGAAAATTCCTCTCCCGGAAACATGGCATTGATGCTCTGGTAACATTCGGTTGCTCGCGATACGTCTCCTACCGAAAAATAATGGTCCGCAATTTTCATGGCTGCATCTTTTAGAATGTACATTTCCGAAGGCGTATTTCTCCTGCCTACCACCCGAACGATAGTGTTGTAATACTCAATTGCCTTGTCGTAATTCCTGGCATTCATGTGGACTTCGGCGAGGACCCTGAGCGCGGAGATGTTTGTCGGGTGCACCTGCAGCGTTTGCTCCGCATAGTACTGCGCTTCGACGTTCTTTCCCTCCAGGAGGGACAAAATGGCAAGGGTTTTGTACGAATCGGCATGATCGTTTTGGATTTGCAACGCCGCAATTGCCTCATTCTTGATCATATCCGTGCTTCCCAGCCGCATGAGTGAATACTCAATTTCCTTGATCAGTACTTCCATGCATTCTCCCTTAGGAAAGTGGCTATTGCATCTTCGACGAATACGGACGTTATTGTTTTCCCACGACGTTGCGCTCATGTGCGAGTGAGTGGCCCGATAAATACCGTTTGCAAACCACCAAGGCCATTTGAACTACCAGCCGTTCGCGAGCCACGTGTGTTTGGAAAGCCGGCCGGTCACGATCCGGCGACGTGTGTGCGCCCGACGCGGGCGAGATCGCAGGGGGGAAAGCTCCCTGTTGAGACGCCGCCTTTTACTATGGAATAATATAGCTAAAACGGAACCGCGAGTCCATAATGCAAAACAGTAGTGACAAACGGCCAGGGGCTTTCGCGAGGAAGTGTCCGAAGGAAGCATGGTTACTGCTCACACATGCAGTCGCACGATAAAGCGGTGTCCCTTAACAGGGGTTTTGGCGAGGGTCTCTGCCACGTCTTTTGCGATGGATCTGTCTATTGCGACATAGGTATAGAGATCAAACACGTTGATTTTCCCGACAAGCTTTGCATCTATCCCCGCTTCTTTGGTAAGCGCACCCAGAATGTCTCCGGGCCGGATTTTGCTTTTTCGCCCGCCATTGATTGAGATGGTCATCATGGGCGGCAGCAGGGCCTTTTCTCCGGTCGCAACAAGCGTATGGGTATTTTCCGCGCGGAAGTTGCTTTTTTGAAACCTGTTTATATCGTCAAGCCGATGCTGTTCTCCGGGCGTCATAAGGGAAAAGGCCAGCCCTTCTTTTCCCGCCCGTCCGGTACGACCGATACGGTGGATGTACATTTCGGGATCAAATGGCATGTCGAAGTTTATCACGGCGCTTAAATCCTTGACATCGAGACCGCGCGCGGCCACATCGGTTCCTATAAGTATAGAGGTGCTGCGATTGGAGAAGAGCGTCAGCATTTCGGTGCGCTCTTTCTGCTCAAGGTCGCTATGAATGCTCAGCGCATGAAATTTAGCCTTCGACAAGTACTCGAGAAGATCGCGGCATTGCTGCTTTGTATTGCAAAAGATGAGTGTTGACTCGGGTTTAAAGGTCCACAAAATCGAAGCGGTCGCGGTAAGCTTGTCTTTCCATTCCACCTGAAAAAAAAGCTGAGCGATCACATTTTCCGCATGAATGGATTCCACGGTGATTTCTTTTGCGCTTTTCTGGAATTTCTTGCTGAGCGTCTTGATTGCATCGGAAAAGGTAGCGGAAAAGAGCAGCGTCTGTCTTTTTTTTGGAGCGAACGACACGATCCCGCTTATTTCTTCTTCGAATCCCATATCCAGCATTCGATCCGCTTCATCAAAGACAAGCGTCGTGAGATAATCGAGATGAAGATTGCCCCTTCTCAGATGATCGCCGATGCGGCCCGGCGTTCCTACCACGATGTGCGCGCGATGTTCCAAAGACTGGGTTTGCGGACGTATAGGCGTGCCGCCGCATAAGGTGAGAATCTTGATGTTGGACGTAAATCGGGCGAGGCGGCGAATCTCCGAAGCCACCTGCTCCGATAGCTCCCGGGTTGGGCAAAGCACCAGGGCCTGCACCTGATTCTGCGACACAATGAGATGATGGAGTATGCCGATGGCAAAGGCCGCGGTTTTGCCGCTTCCTGTTTTTGCCTGCGCAAGCACATCGTCTTTGTTAAGAATCGAGGGAATGCTTTCAGCCTGTATGGGCGTCATTTCGGTGTAGCCGACGACTTTCAGATTTGCCATCATCGCAGGAGTAAGCGGCAGCAAAGAAAAATCATTCATTGGGAATGGATTTCATTTTGATGAAGGGATTTGGCAATGGGCGCAGGCATAATATACCTCCAGCGCCGGCCGGCTCTGCCGACAGCGAAAAGCCGGCAGATCCAAATGCAATTGAACCTGAAAAATGAAGTTCACCGCAAAGGCGCGAAGTACGCTAAGGTGCGCGAAGGAAAGCAGATTGAAAGTCAATACCTTGCAGACAACGAAAATGAGACTTTGAAATCCTATCATGAGTCGACTATGGTAAAAACTCTATAAGGCTATTTCTTTGCGTCCTTTGCGCCTTTGCGGTGAATCTTCTCTTTCCTTCTCCGTGTCTGCGTGGTCAATCTTCTCTTACTGCTCCCGAAACCTTCTTCCTTCCCACGGCCGGTATTTCTGCCGCGCGGGATCCTTCATGCTCGCAATCTGATACTCCTGCATCCTTGCAAAAAGGTCGAGCATTTGATCTGGCCGCGGATAAGTGTCCAGCCCCGCCTTCTCAAGGGCATTCAAAAGTTCATGCGCGGCCTCGATGGTGGCAAGACACCACTCGTGAGGCTGTTTCTTGATGAGATAGCGGCTCTTTTCCCGGGGTACGAACATGATCTTCGGAAGCGCCTGCAGCGTACGGCTCCGGAGAAACATTTTGTTCGCCAGGCTCCATGTGCCGTCGAGCAGAAACACGATCAGCCGGCGGTCGCCGGGCACCGCGGCAAAGAAACCGTGTTCCGAAACAGTGATGGCATCCTTGCACGGGTAGAGGAGAACGGGAAAGTTGGACGGATCCCGGATAAGTGCCTGCACTGGGCCATGCCGGTCAAAGCATATGCCCATGTGAATTTCGCTGTTGTTAAGGCAGATGTGGGCGAGGCGGCCCGTTGCGGCTTTTTCCTGCTTGTATTCCTTGGGATGCATGAGTAACACGATCTTTGTGCGGGTGTCGATCGGCGTCACCGACGAACACCAGCACAGGCTTTTCGGCCAGAAACACCGGTAGCACATTTCGCGGCTCATGTGATATGCCTGTCTTCCTTACGTCAATCCAACGCCCGGTCATTCCTGGAGCTCTTCTCTTTTCTCCTGTCACTAAGATACGCTGCGGAAGATGGGGCCGTCCACATGTTCATGGACCGCCGCTATTTTATTGACTTTTAGTATTCTGCGTGGTATAATTCGGCTGGCTTTACCACGAGGAGGACCGTGTCCATGAATGGAATTATCCAAACCGCTGTGCGTTGGGGTGTCGCGTCGGTTCTCGCCGTAACCATCTCAACATTCTTTTTCTCCTGCGACAAGAACCCTGCCGGCCCAAACCAGCCGCCCGCCGCTCCCATCGGCGACGTCGTCAAGGACACGGTCGTCAACGCATCCGCGGGCGCGGTAACCGTGAGCGTGCCGAATGCCGTGTCGATCCTGATTCCGCAGGGCGCCGTGCCGGCCGGCGCTCGCGTGAAGATCGTCAAGGTCTTTGCCCGGAATGTGGCTCTCGACTCGTCGATGACGATCGGCACGGTCTACGATGTCTCGATCAGCAGCGGATCGCAATTTACAGCGCCGCTCACCATCTCACTCGCGTATGATCCTGCACTATCGCCGCCGGCCGGCATGCCCAACGCGATCGGCGCCGCGTACTTCCATGAGGTCGCGAAGCGGTGGACGGTGTATCCAACCGTCACGGTCGACACCGTAGCGCACACCGTCACATTCCAGACCAGTCACCTCACCAAACTGTCGTCGTGGTCGCTTTCCGGCTATACCGATTGGATGTCGACACTGCATTTCAATGTGTATTGGAACGCGACCGGACCCGATGCGCCGCCAAGCGACGCGGTGTACAACAACAAACCGGTATGGCATGTCGGGACCGATCCCGACTTTATCCAGGACCTCGCGTTTTCGCTCGATTCCGCGTACAATGCATACAAGGCGGCGGGATTGCAGGTTCCGACGAGCATGGTCAACGTGTATGTAAAAGCGATGACGGACAACGGACTTGAAGGATTCTTCGGGAGCATCTCGATCTCCAACACCGTGTCGGGCATCAACATCAAACCACCGATGTGGGAGGCGCTGCAGGGCACCGCTGCGCATGAGTTCATGCACTACGTGCAGGATTACTACTACATGCAGCTTTTTGCCGATTACACCACCAAATGGTGGATGGAGGCTACCGCAACGCTGGCCGACCGGATCGTCTATCCCACCGGATCGTATTTTGAGTCCGTCGATTACACCGACCTCCAGCTCGACCAATTTATGCAGCGGTCGTGGGACGACTGCAACGCAGACCCGAACTATTACGTGGCCGGCGGGTTTCTCACGTACCTGAGCACCTATCGCTCCGGGACCAAAGCAAGCATTCCGCAACTCATCATCAACGGCGGCAGCAACACGTCGATCTCGTATATGCGCACGACCATCGACGACTACTGCAAGCAGACCCTCGGCTCGCCCGGCGTCGGCGCGGAATTCGCAGACTACATCAAGTGGGCATACGAAGGCCTGGGGGTGATACGCTTGGCGAGACCGGCCACTGCCTCGGCGGCATGCGATATCGACTGCGGGATGACAAACAGCAGTGCCTCGCACCCCGTCACAATTGCGCTGACGCACCTGTCGGCCCGGATCGCGAAAATTTACATGAAGGAAAATACGATCTTCTCGCACAACCTGACGGTCAAGGCAAAAACGATTCCCTCCGGGATGAGGGTGTTTGCCTACACGGAGGATGCTCTCAGCTCTTCCATGGTTTTCTACAAGGAGCTCGTAACCGGCGACAGCCTTAAAATGTGGATTCACCGCGGTCCCGGTTTGGGCAAGGTCCGCGTCGACCTCCTGATTGTCAACGCGGACAAGGACAAAAGTCTCACGCCCGACATCGGCGTCGCGATCGATGCCCAGGAATCCGTGCCGTTCTCCGTACAGGATAAGATCGACGGCTACTGCCTTGGCGTGCACGGAAACCAGGTGCTTGTCACCGTGAGCGGTACGATCACCGGCCCGGTGGGCGTGAGAGTCATAAAATCGGCGAACACCGCCAGCGACGGCATCTTTGAATATCCGGCGCGCACGCTCACGATTACGGTGTCGCCGCAAGCCTTCAGCGGCGTGATCCAGAACCTGAGCGTCCATTTCAGCAAACCGTCGGTCGAAGACGTGGACAGCCTTATCGCTGCGGGATGGGAATGGACATGGGGACAATTCGACGGCGGGCAGGTGGACCTTCACAGTTCGGACGACGATTCCTGGTCGCATCCAGCCTTCACAGGTTCGGATTTCTCGACGACCAAGACCGTATACGTCTGGGGCGCCGACACCCATGCCGGCGCAACCACGACGTTCACTCAGGCAACCGGAAGCATGAACCGGGAGTACAGCTACCTGGTCACCTTTGCATACCAGTAAGCGCGAGGGTTCCCCGCAACACAAAAAATGCCCGCGCACTGCGGGCATTTTGGAATATCGGTACGCATGCTGTAAACAACCACGGCCCAAGGCCGCGGCTCATCCCAAGACTATCATCATACAGCGCTACCGGAGTAGCCGCGTCCGCGAATCTCCCGTAATTCTTTTCAAAAACGGGAGATTGCTTCACTTGGTTCACGCTTCGCCTCCCGCTTCGCGCCCGTAGGGCGCACTTCGTGCGTGGTGTCCGCACGTCCTGTGCTGCGGCTCGTTCGCAATGACAAAACGCGTTTTTGAATATTTAGAGGTCCCCAATATTGGAGAAATACCCTGTTTTGGCTCCAATTCTTATTATATTTAGGGGTGTAAAGAGCGCGAGAGCGAAAACAAATATGGCATTCCTTGCGCATTTTTCGTAAGATTAACATTGTCTTATCCTGCACTGGCTTGAGATTAAGGTTATTATGGTAACTTTTCGTACATCAAGGTTGAAACATAGCCGATAACTTTATCGGTTAAACAACCTGCCCACCCCCCTTCAGGAGGCGTGTTTAAATGAAGAATGCATCAACAATCATCCTGTTCCTGGCGACTGCCATTTTCGGCCAGACGATCAACATTTCGGGAACGGTTTCCAATTCTTCCACGCAGCCGATTCCCGGCGCGGTTGTTAAGCTGTTTTCCGCGGCGTTGGCATGCACAACCAAGGCAGACGGAACATACCTTTTGTCCGGTTCAACAGCGGTCCTGAGCGGAATTTCTAACGCATCGTCGTTCGGCATATCCTACAAAAAAGGATCATTCGTTGTAAACTCGGCGGTATCGTCGCCCGCAAATATCAGCGTCTACGATTTTCGAGGCAGAATGGTCGCAAGCGTTTTCTCCGGTCTGCTGCATCAGGGCGCCACCGTTGTACAACTGCCACAGCAACGGCTGGGACACAGCATGCTGCTGCTGCGAGCCGATGTCGGCGGAATCATTCGAACATACACCCTCTCGCCCGCCTCTGCGAGCGGCTTTGGAATTTCCGGCCCTTCATTTGCAAACGGGAAACTTGCAAAAACCATGGCAACAGATTGGCTGCAGGCAAGCAAGACTGGGTATCAAGCAAATGTGCAACAGATCTCTTCCTATACCGGCGTTGTCAATATCACTTTGGGCGCGCTTACCGCGCCGAATTTCGGACCGAACGTCAAGATTTTCGATGCGACAATGTCGATGAGCTCAATCCAAGCCACCATGGACGGTTTCTCGACGGCTCAATTTAGCACCAACCGTGTTGCATGGTTTTTTAAACCGGGCGCTTACACCGTGAACGTATCATTGAGGTATTACATTCAGGCTTACGGTCTAGGACTGTCCCCAGAAGACGTAAAAATAACAGGAGCAGTACAAGATGTTTCAGGCGATGGCACAGGCTCTTTCTGGCGTGGTGCAGAAGGTTTTTCCTGCACGCCGTCAGGGACTGATGTTATAGGGGTATCCCAGGCAGTTCCTCTTCGTCGGTTGCATATAAATGGTTCCTTGAGCATATGTAATGCCGGCGCAAGCGGTGGCTTCATATCCGACTCCAAAATCGACGGTGCGATAAGCACCAATTGTGCACAACAATTTTACATCCGCAACACCTCAGTTAACGGTGCAAACGCTGGTGGCATTTGGAATTTCTTATTTCAAGGCTGCGACAATCCCCCAACAGAAACCTGGCCATCGGGAGGCATATCTGTCGTTACAAAAACACCGTTTGTGCGCGAAAAGCCGTTTGTGACGATTGACGGTTCGGGAAATTATTCGGTCTTTGTCCCCGCATTGCGAAGCAATTGCCAAGGAAATACCTGGGGAACCGGCGCTATGCCCGGCCAATCAATTCCCATAGATCAATTCTATATCGCCCTGGCCGGCACCGACAATGCAACCACGATAAATGCAGCGCTCGCGCAAGGAAAGAACCTGCTCCTCACGCCGGGCATTTACATCCTCAGCACACCGCTTGTGGTGCAACGTCCCAACACGGTGGTGCTCGGCATCGGCATGGCCACGCTGCAGGCGCAAAATGGGTCGATTCTTCTTAAGACCGCGGATGCTGACGGAATCGACATTGCAAATATCCTGTTCGAAGCAGGTTCCGGCGGCGATTCGCCCGTGTTGCTCCAAGTTGGCGATTCCGGCAGCGTTGCCGATCACACCGCCAACCCTCCGATCGTTCACGATCTTTTTATTCGCGCCGGCGGGTCGGTCGCAGGCACAACAAAAATAGGCGCGATCTTCAACAGCAACAACACCATCCTCGACCACTCCTGGATCTGGCGCGCGGATCATGGGCAAGGTGCGGGATGGCTATCGGATACCACCACTGTGAGAAATGGTCTCGTAATCAACGGAAACAACTGCGTAACCTATGCGCAAATGGTAGAACATTGGCAAAAGTACAATACCGTTTGGAACGGCAACAACGGCCAACAGTATTTCTACCAAAATGAAATCAGCTACGACGTTCCAAACCAGGCGTCATTTATGGAAGGCGCCGCACTGGGAATACCCTCCATTAAAGTAACCAACGGCGTTACGAAATTCTATGGATGGGGCCTGGGCGTGTATTCAAATTTCCAAACACCGGGGCTCGTCGAAACCAATGCCATTGAAATCCCGAGGGTGCAGGGATGTGAAGTGCATCGCGTTGTTACGTTCTCGCTCGGTAACGATAAAGGAACTATTTTGCATGCGGTAAACGATACCGGCGCTGCGGCAAAACAGATTGGGGGTACGGCAATGATCAGATTTGGCGATTATGTTGGTCATTGATCTGCGAAAAAAGAGTTGCAGCTAAGGAAAGAAAAGGCGACCTGTCGGTCGCCTTTTCTTATAAAACCGAAGCGAAGCATTTTACAAGGTTTTCCTGTAGAATTACCATTTAGGGCAACATTACCAGGTCCTGACGCACCGAACAGACAATCCATTAATTTTCTGATCATTTTGACTAGTTGAAAAAGCAGCACCAGATGAGGTAATCACGTAGCAACTCGCAAACCGTCCTAGGTCGGTGGAGCCCCACCACTCCGATTCAGCTTTCCAATTTTGGGGCCCCCAAGAACTATCAAGCCAATCAGCACCAAATGTGCCAGCCCCAACGGCCGTGAATCCACTTGAATTTGTTGCGCCTTGATTCGGATCAAACCAATACGCCGTTCCCGTTGCTTTCATCGCGCCGCCGGCGTTACTGCCAAGATAGGTAGCGAGCGCATTCCAGTCGTCATCATTGGCAACGCGCCACCCGGCAGGCGCAAGCTTTCCGCTATTCGCGACATCCCAGATATACAAAGCGCCATAAGGGTCTTTGTTGGCAATATTGCAATTCACCCAGCAATAATCCAAATTGGCATTCCATACACTTACGCTTGTATCATTAGACAATTCCGTCCCGTCATTCAACTTCGTCACCTTCAAATTCTCTACCATCCAGATCTGATTCCCTATTTTCACCTCATGGTACACATTTCCGTCGATATCCTTAATTTGCCAATACGCGTACACGGTCATGCCCTGACTGATCTGTGTTGTTCCTGTGACGGGTGACCCGCCGCCATTGGGTTGGGTGTACCATCCTCCGAAGACATAGCTTGTTTTCGTCGGCGCCGGAGGTAATGTACTGAGTGTTGTTGTCGGGGTGGTGATCGTTATCGACTGTGGATCGGGCTGTGCCGTCGCGCCTTGCCCATCGAATGTAACCGTGGCGGTCCATTTTGCGTAGAGATTCATGTTCGCAGAAATTACAAACTGTGAACCGGCAACATAGTCTGTTCCCGCAAGCGCGCTGTTGGTATTCCACTTTCCTGCAAACGTCCATCCCGTTTTCGTCAGTGGATTCGCTCCCGTATTGTCAAGTACCGTTACCGTTTCCCCACTCGCATACAATTTGCTGTCTACAGGCGGCAGTCCTCCCGTGCTGTTGTTCCCGTAATACGTCACCGTGTAAACCGCCGTCCATTTCGCATATAGCGTAACGTTCGAATTACCTATTGCAAACGTAGCCGCAGCGGCGTAGGACGTGCCAATGCCGTCCGCAGCAGTGTTCCATCCCGCAAACGTGAACCCGGTTTTTACCAGGTTCCCGGTGTTTGCGATAACGGTTACGGTAGCGCCTTGCAAATACGCGTTTTGGTCGGTTGGCGCTGTGCCGCTAGTATTGTTGTTCCCGTTGTACGTAACAGTGAAGGTCGGATTCTGGGTCCACTTGGCGTAGAGGATAGCGTTCGCAGCACCCATTGTAAACGTACCTGCTGCTGCATAAGATGTACCAGAACCATCTGCGGCAGTGTTCCAACCGGCAAAGGTATAGCCGGTGCGGACAAGATTTCCGGTGTTGGCCTTAACCGTAACGCTTGCGCCCTGTTCATACGCATTGCCGTCTACCGGCACTGCTCCGCCGGTACTGTTGTTACCGCTATAGGTTACGGTGTAGGTAGGGTTCTGTGTCCATACGGCAAACAAGGTTACATTTGCAGCGCCGATATTGAATGTTTCTCCGCCTGCATGGGGCGTCCCGCTGCCGTCGGCTGCCGTGTTCCAGCCTGCAAAAGTATAGCCGGTTTTTGCCAAATTGCCTGTGTTGGACTTGACCGTTACGCCGGCGCCCTGCTGATAGGCATTTGCATCTGCTGGCGCAGTGCCGCTGGTATTGGTATTGCCGTTGTAGGTGACGGTAAAGGTAGGATTTTGGGTCCAGACTGCATAGAGCATGGTATTGGAACTACCCATTGTTAAGTTTGCTCCGGCGGCATACGTTGTGCCCGAGCCATCGGCTGCAGTATTCCAACCGGCAAAGGTGTAACCCGTACGAGCAAGATTTCCCGTGTTGGCCTTGACAGTCACGCCTGCGCCTTGCTGGTAGGCATTTGCGTCTGTCGGCGCAGCGCCGCTGGTGTTGCCGTTTCCGCTGTAGGTTACCATATAAGTCGGATTCTGTGTCCAGACTGCATACAGGGTAACGTTTGCAGCGCCGATATTAAAGGACGTCCCTGCCGAATACGAAGCGCCGGTACCGTCTGCAGCAGCGTTCCATCCGGCAAACGTGTATCCGGTGCGAGCAAGGTTTCCGGTGTTTGCCTTGACAGACACGCTTGCGCCTTGCTCGTATGCGTTTGCGTCTGTGGGAGGTGCGCCGGCGGTACTGCCGTTTCCATTGTAGGTGACGGCATAGGTAGCATTCTGCGTCCACACCGCGTAGAGATTAACATTGGCGTTACCCATCATAAATGTTGCGCCGCCTGAGTATGCTGTGCCGGAACCGTCGATAGCGGTGTTCCATCCGGCAAATGTATAGCCTGTGCGTGCAAGGCTTCCGGTATTGGCCTTGACCGTCACACTCGCGCCTTGCTCGTACGCGTTTGCATCGCCTGGCACGGTCCCGGCAGTGCTGCCGTTGCCGTTGTAGGTGACTGTATAGGTAGCGTTCTGCGTCCACACGGCAAAAAGCGTATCGTTCGCAGTTGCGATTTTGAAAGTTTCTCCACCGGCATAGGTAGTCCCTTGGCCGTCGGAAGAAGTATTCCACCCGGCAAAAGTAAAGCTGGTCTTTGCAAGACTTCCGGTGTTTGCCGATACCGTTACATTTGCGCCTTGCTCATAAGCGTTGGAGTCTGTCGGAACTGTTCCGCCGGTATTTCCATTCCCGCTGTAGACGACCGAATACGTTGGATTTTGGGTCCATTTTGCGTAAAGCGTTGCATTGGTTGCGCCCATAACAAACGTTTCTCCACCGGCATAAGATGCGCCGGTTCCGTCCGCCGCAGTATTCCATCCTGCAAAAGTAAAGCTGGTTTTAACCAGTACGCCCACATTTGCCCGAACAACTACGCTCATGCCCTGGGCGTATAAATTTGAATCAACAGGCACTTTGCCGCCCGTGTTGCCGTTACCATCGTAGGTTATTGAGGAGGGCTTGGCATAAATAACAATCCTGGCGGTTAGCGTGTCGCTCGGTTTACCCTGTATGATAGCCGATGCGGTTACCTTTCTGGCGCCCGCGGAACTAAAAGTTATGGAAAACCATTCGGTATCCGTCCAGGTGGTCTTATTTACAAAGGTGAACGTCGTGTCCGTATCGCCTACGCCCTTTGTAATTGTAACCGTAACCGAGTTGATATAGTTAGAAAGATAGCCAGCCAGACCGATCTTAATCACCTTGCCAACCGTGTCGGAAAGGGAATCGGCATTTCTAATGCTCCTGGAATTTTCCATCATCATGGATATCGACGCGTTTGATGCTGTGAAGGGGCTGGGCGTGTCTGAACAGGAAAACACAAAAGGCAGTAGAAAAGCCGGAAGCATGATGAGCCACCACAATTTTTTGCACATACTATTTTCTCCGTTAAGAAATGGATTTTGACACTACAGAATATAATATTGGGTTTTGTAGTCTAGTTGTGACGGTCGTCACAGTTCTCAATGCCGAAGTGATATTATTTTGGGTTTGAACACCGGAAAAAGAAGGTTTTGATGTCTGAGCCTTGGCGAGATATAAACGACCCCGGCGCGCTCTTCAAGCCCAAGCCGGAAACGGACGAGCCGAAGAAACCGAATACGGGCATGGACGATAGCCCAGCCGCTCCAAAGGAGCCCTTGGCAAAGGAATATCGATTCAAGGACGTGAGCATCCCAGAGCCAGCCCAAGGCTTTGAACGCAACAAACCTTTTGACATCGAGGGACAAATTGAACTCCTCGGCTCAAAGCTGGTGGCGTCCAAGATTCTGCTTTATCCAATCGGTCTTTACAACGGGAAAGAAGACAGCTTTGTGCCGGGAGGCATAGAAGCCGAGCTCGACATGAGTTCAAACACTTTCTGCGGGACCTGCGACCACCTGTTTGATCCCGAAGCTTATGCAAACGACAAGGACAAACCAGCCGATGCCACTTGGAAACTGTTTGTTCGCGCCAAGGGCGCGGCAGCGGAAAAACCAATGGAGAGTGAGCAACTGACGTTTCCGAAGCCGTCAAAGTTTGTTGAACTGCGCAAGGGTCACTACGATGAAGACGGAGCCAGCGCATACAACAAGCCACAGTCCGGCGATGATTTCAAGCTGAACGAGGTTGTGAAGGCATTGCAGGGCGACCTCATCAAGACATGCTTCTTGCCGGACGGTTCCGATGACGGCTTCTTTGGCGACAATACCGATGCGGCGTTGAAAGAGTTTCAGAATTGCGCCATCAAAGAGGTCCGGCTAAAGCGGAATGCAGGGAAGACCGAAACCACCGACCCAGCGCTCGACATGCAACAGCCTGACGGCGTTGTAGCCAAGAAAACCCGCGATGAACTTGATCGCTGGCTTCAAAACGATTGGATTATTCCTATTCCAACACTCCGACGTGGGGACTATGATGACACTGGAGCCAATAACGGCAAAGGGAAACGTGGAGGCGACGACCACCACAAAGGAACCCCCGTTGTCGATGCTCAGCAGAATCTTCAGAAGGTGGATGTATACCTCGGCTTCGCCATAGACGGATGGTTTGACCAGCACATGTATGAGGCAATCACGCAGTTTCAAGAAGTTGCGGAAAAGGGAATATTTATTCTCAACGGTCAATCAACTGATATTGGAACGAAACTGACCGGCCACGGAAAAGGGGTTTGCTGCCGAAAGACGCAGAAGTATTTAAAGACCGTGGTGGACCAAGGCGGGAAGGTGCCGAAGGATGACGTCCATACCGATTGGGAAAATGGATTTGGAAGGAACATCACCGATCAGAACAAGTACAATGATGCTATTAGTCGTGCTGCGGAAAAGAACAACATTGATCCATTTCTTCTTAAATCGCTTATTGCCCAAGAGAGTAGTTTTGATCCAAAAGCAACCAATAATTTTGGATTCGCCGGACTAACACAAATTGGGGGCGGAGCAATCCAAGACGCGGGACTAAGCATAGGTGCTACTGCGAAGATAAACGGACAGTGGGTTTTTGATTTCAATAACGACGAAAGATTTATGCCAGAGAAATCAATCAATGGCGGTGCAGCTATCTTGACTAAAAAACACAGCTACATCAACAAACTCGTTTTTTCGCATTACACAACTCCACCCTCAGCAGATGACCAAATGAAGTTTGTGCTTGCAGCCTATAACTCCGGGGAAAAAACTATTTCAGACGCATACGCTATCAGTAAACAACAAAACGCTTCGTGGGAACAAATTATTAATCGAGCGGACAAAGTGAACTCTCCGCTTTGGAAAGCAATTCCTGAGGAATGGGGCAAAGCAGGTAAATACTCAGAAATTACTCAATATGCGGACAACATAATCCAAAGGCAAAACCAGTGAAGTATCCTATGCTTGTTTTCGTCTTTTGTCTTCTGTTGATGTCATGCAAGAGCGCAACCACTTCCACAAAATCAAATCATGTTGTCAATATCTATCAGAATATGCAGAAAGCGGACACGATATTCGCGGTTTACGAAGATTCCTCAGTAAAACCAATTTTGGCAAACCATGATACCGCTCTAAACGTCCTCAACAGGACCCCGGATAATAAGTGGCTCATTGTAGAACTTGAGCCAGTTGCCGGTGGAAAAGATCAGGTTGTCTTGTTTTATGTTCCCCAACAAAAGACCGTTACAAACCGAGTCGTCGGGCTGAGCGACGATTGGTTTTTCGACGATTTCAGCGATTCCTCAAAGATAAACGTCACGAACGGCAAAACCTCCGAAAAGAAATGCCTACAATTGAATGAAGTGATCTCCACATTTTGAAAAAGATGATTTTAAATTTTGCAAATACAAATAAGGTCAACAATGAAAAACATAGCTCTTGTAGGCGTGCTGTTTTGGCGTTATGCATTACAAGATGGCATGCTTGTGGAATTGCCAGGACTAACAACGCGAAGAAAAGATGAAGGCGATTTATTTAACCAAACAAATTGAATCGGAGGAATCATGCGCGACGGCCTTTTCAGGATTCTACGACACCCTTTTCATAATCCGACTTAAAGAAGCTCAAAGGGCTTGGCTTAAATATCGTGATGCGCATATAGAAGCCAGATTCCCAACAGCAAAAAAAGGGGACCAATATTCCGAATATGGCA
>Ga0182027_10007660_pt1 | contig 15856 bp, 13 predicted proteins | sample 712E1DmetaG_FD_121300 | JGI IMG/M metagenome (GOLD analysis project Ga0182027, IMG submission 121300) | Permafrost microbial communities from Stordalen Mire, Sweden - 712E1D metaG (Illumina Assembly) | ecosystem: Environmental > Terrestrial > Soil > Wetlands > Permafrost | place: Sweden...
TGTTATGTGCAAAATGGCTTCCCCGAGAACCACATCCTGGTGCAGGGCCATTTTGATCCCGATCCCACCCCGCCCCAACCCATTCCAGCGAAGCCGTATGCGCTCTATCTGGGCCGCCTGTCTCAGGAGAAAGGCGTACGCTGGCTTGTCGATTCTTTCAACCGGGCTGATGGACCAAACATGAAATTAGTGATCGCCGGTTCGGGGCCGCTGGAAAAAGAAATCCGATCCCGGCCGTCCCGGTTGATCGAATTCAAAGGCTTTGTCGACGGACCAGCCAAGGATGCGCTGCTTGGCCAGGCTTCCGTTCTGGTCATGGCTTCAGAATGCTTTGAAAATTTTCCTCTGGCCATCATGGAGGCGAACCGCTATGGAGTACCGGTCCTGGCGCCAAACGAAGGCGGGATGGCAGAGCTGATTGTGCCCGGAGTCAATGGAGAAACCTACGAGCGGCATCATCTCGAATCGTTCAAGTCTGGTCTAAGTCGAATTCTCACCGCTGCGCTGGTCTTGCGTGAAAAAACGCGGAGAAGCGCCACGGAAAGATTCTCCAAGGCGGCCTGGATTGTGCAGCGGCTGCATGTATATAAGTCCCTTTGCGCTTGATCGACCTTGCTTCCTTTCGCTGACGACGGTTATAATCACGCGGTGAAAAGCCCTCTCAGCGCGGTCCCTCCGCTCGATTCCGCTGCCGGACAGGATAAGCCTGTTCTTCCATTGAAGAGCAAACCGAGCGTGTTTTCTGATGTTCACCTTCTGGGCATCCCCTTTCATAATGTGGATCTGTCGGAAGTCATAGACCAGGTCAAACAATTTATTGCTGACGGGACTCCGAGGCAAATTTGCCTGGGCAACGCCTACACGGTTTCCTTATGCTGGAAGGATCTCGATTTGCGGGAGGTTCTTGACGGGGCTGATCTCGTCCTGGCCGACGGAATGTCTATCGTCTGGGGCGGCCGGCTGATCGGCGTCAATTTGCCCTGCCGTGTCGCAGGGCCTGATCTGGCCGAAGCGCTCTGTGCCCTCTCAGAACAATTCGGATACCGGGTATTCTTTCTGGGGAGCACCCCCGACAATCTCGCAAAACTTAAGGAGATCCTTCTCAAAAAATGGCCGAAACTGCAGTTGGCCGGCATGTACAGCCCTCCTATGTGCGCGAAGCTGACCGCTCAGGACAATCAAATGATCTTCAATGAGCTTCATCTGACAAAACCCGATATCCTTTTCGTCGGAATGTCCACGCCGAAACAGGAGAAATGGATCGCCGCCAACCTGAAGGATCTGAAAGTTCCAGTGTCCGTCGGGATCGGGGCGGCGTTTGATTTTCTCTCGGGCCGGATCCAGCGTGCGCCTCTCATCTTCCAAAAATCGGGCTTGGAATGGTTATACCGGCTGTATTGTGAACCCCGGCGATTGTGGAAAAGGTATCTTTTGGGAAACTTCATTTTCCTGTCCCACCTGGGCGCCGCATGGATCAAGCTCCGGCTCCGCTCTTCGAAGTGACTTCCTACACGATAAGCTCCCTTCTTATTACGGCGTGCGTTATAGCGGGTGTGGCAGGATGCAGTTTTTTATTGAAGAGAACCCCGTTTCGTTATTGGATATATCTTTTTTTAATAGGCGTTCCATTCGACCTGGGCGCGCCACTCGGCTATATTCCTCGAATCTCCGTCATTGATTATTTGTCGTTAGCCGGCCTCATCGCCATCCTTCTCAAATTCTCTTCTCGGGAGATCATCGCTAAAGTGAAAGCGTCCTTTGGTTGGCCGCTCCTTTGTTCCTGGTTCGTCTATCTGCTGTACGACGCCGTATCCGGTCTGATTCTCCACGGATCCTTCAAAGGCGTCTTCCGGTGGGGAGAAACTCTGTTTGTCTACTGGATCGCGGTTCTGGCCGTTCAAGAAGACAGGAAAAGGCTTGCCGAATCTGCGGGCTGGATCCTTACGGGACTCGGCGCTCTGATGGCCGCCTGGGCTCTCATTCAGTATGTCAGATCTGGCCTTAACTACACATTGACCTATGCGATTTTTGAACAGCACAATATCTTGGGAGCTTACCTTTCCTTGTGCTTGCCCGTGTCCTGGGTAATCGCCATGACCCGATCTACAAAAAGTTTTCGAATCGCCGGAGGGATGTTATCTGGCTTAATCACGATCTCCTTTCTGGCCGCCTATTCCCGCGGTGCTTGGTTGGGCCTTTTGGGGGCCCTCATCCTTATCTTCGTCTTGTCATGGCAGAAGCTTAGGTCACCCGTGTTTTCCCTTTCCGTAGGTTTTCTCTTAATCTTGGCAGGAGCCGCGGCGCCCATCTCATGGATTCGGTATCGGGAACACCTTGGCAGACCTCCCATCGTCGACAGTTTGTCATTTGACGTTCATCAGGCGCTGAGCGATCACACACGCATATTCACAACTTCGCAACGCGCTTATTACTGGAAAGCCGCCTCCGACATTTTCCGCGAGCATCCACTGATGGGGTTAGGTCCAAAGAATTTTGACAGTCAAATCTCCGGTTATCTCATAGGGAGGGCTAAAACCATCTATGTCGAGGACCTCCAATTTAACGGACGCGTAAATTTTTGGCAGCATCTGCATAATGAATATCTTCAGGTCCTTGTGGAAAACGGGTTGATCGGTTTAATCCTATGGGCGGCCGCATTTTCTCTTCTCGCTTTGCCGTTGTTCCGAGCAGATATCCTTGGATCAAATCCTCTCTTTTGCGCCTTTCAAGTGAGCGGGCTCGCGTTTATTCTGCACAATAGCGTTGATATTTTGTTTGTGAACAGCTTAGACATCGTATTCGTTATATTAATCGCGATCCTCCGACAAGCTGAAATATAAAAACGGTTTATGAAGATCGCGTTCGTCAGAGGCCCTTTCCTCAATCCCTGGGAACTTCAAACCTACATCCCGTTGGCGGCGCGCCATGATTTTAGGGCCATCGGCGCCGATTGGTGTTTCTATAAACAGCCCTTCCTAATGCCCATCGAGTCCCCGCATCTCTGGGCCTCGAGCTCCGCCAGGATTCATCCGGCGCTTCCCGTCGCCCTGAATCGCCTGCGCAGCTGGACGCTCGGAGAAAGTTACGCGCTGTCGGATCTCGACAAGGCCGTTGGCGGCTCGGAAATACTTCATTCCGCTGAAACTTACACAACCATGACTTATCAATGCCTCGAGATCCGCAGACAGCGGCGGTGCAAAGTGGTCGCCACCATCTGGGAAAATTTGCCGCATATGGGGGAAACGCATCCACGCCGCCGGGCGCGCAAGAAGCGTGCGCTGCATGAGCTGGACGGTTTTCTGGCGGTGACGGAAACGTCGCGGCGGATGCTCCTGGAAGAAGGCGCTCCGGCCGATCGCATCGAAGTGATCCCCATGGCCGTCGACCTCGAACGCTTCAAACCGGCTCCGCGCGACCCCGCCTGGGCGCAGGCCTGGCAGCTGGCGTCCGATGAGAAGGTCGTCCTCTATGTGGGCCGCTTTGTTGCAGAAAAGGGAATTTACGATCTTTTAAAAGCGATCCCGGAAATCCTGTCGCACCACCAGGCGCCGGTGCGTTTTTGTTTTGCAGGCGCAGGCCCGCTCGAACGCGATATCCGGGCCGTCGCCGCACGCTGCCGCGGCCGGATTCAGATGATTCCGTTTGTCCCCTATGAGCAGCTGCCGACGCTTCATAACATGGCGGATCTCTTCGTCCTGCCGAGCAAACCCGCCCCGAAATGGCAGGAACAGTTCGGCTACGTCCTGGCGGAAAGTATGGCGTGCGGAAAACCCGTTGTCACGACGCGCAGCGGGTCGATTCCGGACGTCGTCGGAAAGGCCGCCCTTCTGACGCCGCCCGGCCATGCGTCCGCGCTGGCCTGCTCGCTCGTCGAGCTTCTGGACTCGGCGCCCTGGCGTTCGCAGCTCGGGGAGCAGGCCCGCCGGCATGCCGAGGAGAATTTTGATGCCGTTAAGAATTCGCGCCGGATCGAATCTTTTTATCAGCGCGTCTTGAAAGAACCCGCATGAAAGCCTCCGCCTGGAAATTTTCCCAGAAAATGATGGGGGAAGGCGGCCTCCGCCTCGTCTCCACGCTCTTTATTCTTCTTCTGGCCCGTCATCTCGGCGCAGAGAACTTCGGGCGGTATTCCAGCGCCATGGCCTTTGCCTCTCTCTGCGTCGTTTTTGTGGACCTGGGCACCAACGCGATTCTGACCCGCGAAATTGCGCGTCGTCCTGCGGACCGCATCCGCCTTGCTCAATCCAGCCATTTTCTCAAAGTGGCCGCATCCATCGGTTCCTGGGCCATCCTCTTGACGGCCACTTTTCTCCTTCATTTTTCGCCGGAACAACGCTTTTTGACCCTGTGCCTCGGCATTGTCGTGATCGGCCAAACCTTGATGGAATATTTCAGCGCCCTCTTAAACGGCATCGAAGAAATGGGATGGGAAGCGATCTTGAAATTTGCCTGCCGGGCGATCGCTCTCAGCTTTGCTTTCTGGGCCCTTTTCGCAGGGGAACCGCTGGCGGTGATTGCGGCGGCCATGGCCTTGGGCGCAGGCGTGGGTTATGCCGCAGCGGTCGGTATCGTACGATTTCGACTGGGATCCTTCGGGTTTGAGATCGATTCGGCTTTTCTGAAGTCGCTCCTGCGGGCCAGCCTCCCCCTGTTTGGATGCGTGCTTTTCTGGATTCTCTATGACAGTCAGGACGTGATCCTTCTCAATTATTTCCGCTTCCCTCAGCGCGAGATCGGGTGGTTCTCCGCCGCCATGAAGATCATCGACGTCCTGCGGGTGTATCCGGTGCTTATGATGGGCGTTTTTTTCCCGGTTCTTTCCAGACTGCACGCCTCCGACCCTGAGGCGTTCCGGCGCAAACAGCGACGCCTTTTTGTGTTCATGGCCGGCAGCCTTCTCGCTCTGGCGTCGGTCGGCTATGCCGGCGCGCCCCTCGTCATCCGCGTGCTGTATAAAGGGGACTTCATGCCGGCTGCCGGCCTTCTGAGACTCTTGATGCCCGCTCTGGTCGGGATGGGCCTGACGTATGTGCAGATGCAGCTCCTGATCACCTTGAACCAGGAACGCAAGCTTTTCGCCGTCGCGGCCGTCACCTGTCTTTGCAATCTTCTCTTTGCCTGGATTCTCCTGCCCCGGATGGGAGTGCCCGGCGTCTGCTACGCTCTTATGGGAAGCGAGTTAGTGTATTTCATTCTTTTGAGACGCGTGGCGGCAAGGCTTTAAATGAACGCCTTACACTGTTCGATCATTATCCCGACCTATAACACCTGTGAAATGACCTTGGAGTGTCTTCGCACGCTCACGGAATCACCGCCACGGGCGTCCCATGAGATCATTGTGGTCGATAACAATTCAACCGACGGTACCGTCGATGCGGTCAGGCGGCAATTCCCGCAGATCCATTGCCTGCATAATCCGGGGAATCTCGGTTTTTCGAAGGCCTGCAACCGCGCCGCAAAAGAGACCCGAGGAGCTTTTCTGTGCTTTCTCAACAGCGACACGATCCATGCCGGACCCGCTATCGACAAGCTGCTCCAATGGTTCAGGGACCATCCACATACCGGAATCGCCGGCCCGGAATTGCGATCTACGGATGATCAGCTGATTCAAATGTCGTGGGTCTGGAATCCGATTCTCGGAGGGGAACTGGTGCAGCAATATCTCGCGCCGTATTCTTTGAAAGAATCCGCCTTCAAGAGAGGTTGTGTCGGCTGGCTTCAGAGGAAATCGCGCCACGTGTCCATCATTTGCGGCGCCTGTTTGATGATCCGGCGCGAAGCCTATGACCAAATCGAAGGCTTCGATGAGAACTTTGAACTCTATTTCGAAGATTCGGACCTCTGTTACCGCTGCGGAAAAACAGGCTGGGATATCGATTTTGTCGCGGAAGCCAAGATTATGCATCACCTGGGCCAGTCAACCACCGGCAGCTGGACGGTCACTTCCCTGATCTATCAGCAGAGCCATCTCGCCTATTACCGCAAACATGCAGCGAGCTGGGCCGTTTGGCTCTTGAAGGTTTATCTCACTCTGAAATGGCTCCGTCTGCGCTATGTCGCGTTTATCGAGAAGGGCGGGCGAGAGAAATCGCTTCCCTACTGCCGCGCGTACTGGCGGATGATCACGGAGCACGAGAAGGCGACTTTGGAAAAAGGAATTCCGACATGACGTCCGCGACGATCTGCATAGACGCGCGCATGATTCAGGCGTCCGGCATCGGCACCTACCTTCAGGGCCTGCTCGGCGCTCTGTCGAAAATGGATACAGGCGACTGCTCTCTTTCGCTTCTGGGGGATCCTGCTCTTCTTCCTTCAGGCGCCTGGACTCGCGAAGCGCTGACCGCACCCATTTATTCCCTGTGCGAGCAATGGCGGGTGCCTCTGGCGTTCCGCCGGCAAAACGCCGCGCTTCTGCATTCCCCGCATTACAACATGCCATGGTTGCTGGCTTCCCGCACGATCGTGACGGTCCATGACATGATCCATCTCAAATTCCCCGAATTCTGGCCTTCGCGGTTCGCACGCGCTTATGCGCACTTCTTTTTCCATCGGGTGATCCCCAACGCCCGTGCGGTCCTCACCGTCTCAGAGAACACCAAGAGGGACCTGATGGAGGTTCTCTCGATCCCGGAAAACCGGATTACGGTGACTTATCCTGCCGTGGATCACGTACGATTCAGCGCAAATCCCCCGACCGATGAAAGAGAATTTGACCGTCTCGGATTGCCGCGGGACTACCTGCTGTACGTCGGAAATTTGAAAGAATTCAAGAACGTCCCCCGCCTCGTCGAAGCCTATCGACAGGTCCGCGCGCGCCGGCCGGATTGTCCTGAGCTCGTTCTGGCGGGCCGCAATTTTATCCCCGGCTTTGACCGCGAAATCCGGCGAACACCGGGAATCCGCTGGATCGGAGACCTTCGCAGGGACACCCTTCCGGCTTTGTATCGCCATGCTCTCTTTTTTATTTTCCCTTCTCTCTACGAAGGATTTGGCCTCCCGCCTCTCGAGGCGATGGCCAGCGGAACGCCCGTCCTCTGTTCAAACCGCGCGTCCCTCCCTGAGGTGGTCGGACAAGCCGCCCTGATGATCGATCCCGACACGACAGAAGAACTTGCCGCCGCGATGGAACGATTGATTCAGGATTCGGCCCTGCGCAAGGAGCTGTCGATAAAAGGGACAGCTCGGGCGGCGCTTTTTTCCTGGGACCGCATGGCCAGGCAAACTCTGGAGGTCTACAAGCGATGCCTGGCATGAAGAATCGGCGCCGCATCGCGCTCGTCCATGACTGGCTGACCGGCATGCGCGGGGGGGAAAAAGTCCTCGAAGTTCTGTGCGGCCTCTTTCCGGAAGCGGATGTTTTCACGCTCGTGCATCTACCCGGGAAAGTGAGTCCGGCGATCGAATCGCACCGGATTTTCACGTCCCCGCTGCAGAAAGTCCCTCACATCGAAGCATATTACCGCCATCTGCTGCCGCTGATGCCCTGGGCCATTAATCAGTTTGATTATTCGTCTTACGATCTTCTGATCAGCAGCAGCCACTGCGTGGCCAAGGCGGCCCGCCCGGCCGACGGCGCCAGACATGTCTGTTATTGCCATACGCCGATGCGCTACATCTGGGACCAGTACGACGCGTACTTCGCACCCGGACGCGCTTCTCTGCCCGTTCGCTGGGTCATGAGCGCGCTGCGGACGCCGCTTCAGCGCTGGGATGTCGCGACTGTTCCGCGCGTGCATGAATTTATCGCCAATTCCGAAAACGTTCGGACGCGTATTCGCCGCCTTTATCATCGCGAGTCGTCCGTGATTTACCCGCCCGTCAATGTGGATTATTACAGTCAGGGCGCCCGGTCCCGCCAGCCTGACCCGGATCCGTTTTATCTCATCGTGAGCGCCCTGGCGCCCTATAAGCGAGTCGATATGGCTATAGAAGCCTTCCAACGCATGAAAAAGAGGCTGATTGTGATCGGCGAGGGACAAGAAAGCCGCGCGCTCATGGAGGCCGCCGGGCCTTACGTTGAATTTCGCGGCTGGCTGAGTGACGCGGAGCTGCGCTCGCATTATCTGCGATGCCAGGCTCTCCTCTTTCCGGGAGAAGAAGATTTTGGGATTGTTCCTCTGGAAGCGATGGCGGCAGGCTGCCCCGTTCTCGCCTACCGCAAGGGCGGAGCTTTAGAAACGATCGCTGAAAACCAGACCGGGCTCTTTTTTGACGACCAAAGCGTCGAGTCAATCGTCGAGGCCGTGCAGCGATTTGAGAAAATGTCCTTTGATCCTGTGGCGATTTCCTCTCACGCCGCACGCTTCGGCCGGCAGTGCTGCCAAGCCGCTTTTCGCTCGTATTTCTTGGAATATGCGTCGGAAATGTCATAATATCGTATTGTTTTGAATACGAGACATCGCAATCATTTTCGCACGATCTTTCTTCTCAGCCTCATTCTTCTCGACGCGGGCGGCTTTATCCTGGCTTTTCAGTCGTCCTATTGGACACGCTTTTCCTGTCCAACGTTTATGGCACTCTTTCCGCCATGGAAAGGTATTCCCGAGTATTCGCTATACCAGCAAACGCTTTGGGCACTGTTACCGATGTGGCTCCTCGTTTTCTTCTATCTGGGATTCTATCGCGATGTACTGTTAAGCGCTTATGATGAGCTCGTGCTGGTGTTAAAGGGCGTGATTCTTTGCGCCCTCCTGACCACGGCCATGACCTTTGCTTACCGATCCGCCGAATATTCGAGACTCGTCATCGGGTTATGGGCGGCTTATAGTGTTGGGACCATCTACGTCCTGCGCGAATGCGACAAATTTTTATTCCGGAAACTGACGGAACATGCTTCCGGCCCGCGCCATGTCCTGGTCATCGGAAAAGGCACAGCCGCCGATCTTGTCCGGGATCTTGCCGCCAGACAGCCTTTTCTACGCACATCCTTTGTGGAGAGCCTGGCAGATACTCAAGCAGTGGAACATTATTGCCAGACTCACCGCATCTCGGAAGTCCTTTTGATTCAAGGATCGATTCCGCCCGAAACGATTCTGGACACAGCCAAATTCTGCGAGGCGCGCGGCTTTGAATGCAAAATTCTGCCTGATCTTCTTGAGATGCGCCGCGGCGAAATTATTCCGGATGGCTTCTGCGGCTTACCGACCTTCAGCATCCGATCCGTCTCGCTTCACGGCATGGACTATGTACTGAAAAGAAGTTTTGACATCGTCTGCAGTCTGACCGTTTTTACGATCTTTTTTGTGCCGTTGCTTATCATCAGTGTTCTGATCCGCCTGGACAGCTCAGGGCCAATCCTCTTTGCCCAGGATCGCACGGGATTTTTAGGTCGCAAATTCAAGCTCTACAAATTCCGGACCATGGTGGCCGACGCCGATGCGCAGATCGAAAATCTTAAACATCTCAGCGACCGCATAGGCCCCGTTTTCAAGATGAAAAACGATCCGCGGGTGACGAGGATCGGCCGATGGCTTCGCCGCTTCAGTATCGATGAAATCCCCCAGCTCTTGAATGTCCTTAAGGGCGATATGAGCCTGGTGGGGCCGCGGCCCCAGGTCCTCTGGGAATCGGCGCATTATGACGAGCATGCCAAAAAGCGCCTGCGCGTCAAGCCGGGCATCACCGGACTCTGGCAGGTCAGCGGCCGGGCGTCCTTAAGCTACGAAGAAATGATTGATCTCGATGTTTATTATCTCGAAAATTGGTCTCTCGGGCTGGATTTGAAGATCCTCTTACGAACGCTTCCAGCCGTTTTTGCCAAAGAAGGAGCTTATTGATGAAAATCTTAGTGTCCGGCGGCGCAGGGTTCATCGGGTCCAATATTGTCGACGCCTACATCGACCAGGGGCATGAGGTCACAATTGTCGACGATCTTTCCACGGGCAAAAAAGGGCAGGCCGACCGAAGGGCGAGACTGGTCGTGATGGACATCCGCGATCCGAATATCAGCACGCTGTTCACGGAATCCCGATTTGAAATGGTGAACCACCATGCCGCTCAAATCGACGTCCGTAAATCCGTTCAGGATCCTTTTTTTGACGCTTCCGTGAATATCCTCGGCACGCTACGGCTGCTGGAGTGCTGCAGGGCTTATGGCGTTCGGAAATTCATCTTTTCGTCTTCCGGCGGGACCATTTATGGGGAATGTCCGGAGCAGCCGGCACGCGAAGAAGATCCGTCGCGGCCGGAATCGCCCTATGGGTTTAGTAAAGCCGCCGCCGAGCGTTATATCCGGTTCTATGGCGATGTGTACCGCCTGCCTTACACCATTCTGCGATACGCCAATGTGTACGGACCGCGACAGGATCCGCACGGAGAAGCGGGAGTCGTCGCCATCTTTGCGGGGAAACTGGTGGCCAAACAACCGGTGACGATCTATGGCGACGGAAAGCAGGAACGGGATTATGTGTTTGTTTCGGACATCGTCCAGGCCAATCTCTCCGCGCTGACCAAGGGAGAAAACGATACGTTTAATATCGGCACAGGCGTCCCAACGTCCGTCAACAGGCTGTATGAAATCATGGCAGGGTTGAGCAAGGGCACCAAACCGGCCGTCTACGCTCCTGCGCGTACGGGGGAACTCGCCCGAAGCGTTTTGAATGCGGACCGGGCCAAAAAACTTCTGGGATGGAAACCGGGCCATACCCTTGAAAGCGGACTGGCGGAAACCTATCGCTTTTTCCAGAAATGAAACCTAAAAAAGTCATTAAACCCTGGGGATGGGAACTCTGGTACGCCCGTTCTCGGCGCTATGTCGGCAAGATTATTTTCATCAAAAAAGGGCACCGTTTGAGCCTCCAGAGGCATCGGTTTAAACATGAAACCATCTATACGGAAAAAGGATCCTGGCTTCTGATCATCGGCCGCCGACAGCAGCGCATGCGCCCAGGCGATGTAGAAGTCATTCCTCCCGGCCGCGTCCACCGGTTCTGCGCGCCCTACGGAGACGTCCGCCTTCTCGAAGTTTCCACACCGCAGGTTCATGACATCGTTCGCCTCGAGGATGATTATGGCCGCTGAAGCGATCCAATTTGGGACCGACGGATGGCGGGGCCTTATCGCCGACGATTTTACTTTTACCAATATCCGCCGCGCGGCCGCCGCCACAGCCGCCTACATCAAAGCGCACCCCATTGCGAGCGAAGGCACGGTGCTTATCGGCTATGACCGCCGGTTTCTATCTCGGTCCTTCGCGGAAGCCGCAGCGTTGATTCTTGCCAGGGAAAATATTCCGGTAAGAGTCAGTTCCGGCCCGGTCCCGACTCCAGCCATTTCGTTCAGTGTGGCGCACCGGAAGGCGTCCTGGGGGATTGTCATCACAGCCAGCCATAATCCCGCACTCTACAATGGGTTCAAGATCAAGGACTGTCGGGGACGCTCGGCGCCTCCGCAGGTGACAAAGGAAATTGAAGCATACATTCAGGAACGAGCAATTGTAGGGGCGGGGCCCTGTCCCCGCCCGCAATCGAACGATATTTCGGGCAGGCACGGGATCCTGCCCCTACAGACTTTCGACGATCGCGCCGCCTACGAAAGTTATCTGCGCAGCCGTCTCGATCTGAAACTCCTGAAATCTTATCGGGGACGCGTGGTCTTTGATTATCTCTACGGGGCGGGCGCCGGAATTTCCGAACGGGTCTTGAAAGGATCCAGGCTCAGCTTTTCGTCGCTTCACGCGGAGCATGATCCCCTCTTCGGTGGGCTGCATCCCGAACCGATTGAGAGCCAGCTCAGTGCCCTGAAAAAGGAAGTGCGTGCGCGCCGCGCCATCGTGGGGATCGCGCTCGACGGCGATGCCGACCGGCTTGGCGTTGTCGATGACCAGGGGCGATATCTCACTCCGCATCAGGTCTTTCCACTGCTTCTTCTGCACGGCATCGAGCACAAGGGATGGAAAGGGAAAGTCGTCCAAGCGGTTTCGCTCGGTTACCTGAGCGAACGCATTGCCCGGGCGTATGACCTCCCTTTCGAAGAAGTGCCGGTGGGATTCAAATACGTGGCCGAACGTATGCTCGAGGACAATTTTTTGGCCGGAGGGGAAGAATCCGGCGGCTATGCCTTCCGGGGAGGCCTTCCGGAACGGGATGGGATCCTCAATGGGCTCCTGTTTCTGGAGATGCTGGCCGCGCGAAAGAAATCTCCTTCGCAGCTCCTCAAAGACTTGGAGAAGCGCTTTGGTTCGGCACGATTCCGCAGAATCGACATCCATCTTGCAAAGCCGGTCCTCGATCGTGCGCATTTTGCGCAGGATGTCTCGACACGCGTTCCGGATCGTCTCGCCGGAGAAGCGGTGGCCGAAGTACGGACCCGGGATGGCGTTAAAGTGGTGCTTCAATCCGGGTCCTGGGTCCTTCTGCGCCCGTCAGGGACAGAACCTCTGGTTCGGACCTATGCGGAATCGGACAAGCTCTCGAGGACAGAAGCGTTGCTTAAATGGGCCCGGAAAGCGGTGGTCCTGCCATGAGCATTCGCGCCATGGTCATGGCGGCGGGCGCCGGAACCAGGCTCCGACCTCTGACGCAGGCCATTCCGAAGCCCTTGGTGCCGATCGCCAACCGGCCTGTGCTCGAATATACGGTTGAGAATTTGAAGCGCCATGGCATTACGGAGATTATTTTTAATCTCCACAACCACCCTGAACTGATCCGCGATCGCTTTAAGGATGGGGCTGCCTGGGGCGTTAAGATCCGCTATTCCTACGAACCGAAGCTTCTCGGAACGGCGGGAGGCGTTCGTAAGGCCGCCCCTTTCCTCTCCGGAGGAACTTTTTTGGTCATGTCCGGCGACGGACTGACCGACATCGATCTGACGGCACTCCTCGCGTTTCATCGCCGGAAAAAATCCGCGGCGACCCTCGCCCTTAAAAAGGTGGATATGAAATTCGATTATGGCGTGACGCTGACCGACCCGAGAGGCAAGGTGAAGAAGTTTGTTGAGAAACCGCAATGGGGCGACGTTTTTTCCAATCAGGTCAACACGGGAATCTATGTCTTTGAACCGCGCATTCTGCGGCAGATCCCGGCCGGACGGGTGAGCGACTTCGGACATGATATCTGGCCGAAGCTTCTCGCTCAAGGAGAGCCGATTTATGGATATGTGACCGACCGCTACTGGTGCGACGTCGGGAATCTGTCGGAATACCGGCGAGCTCAGCGCGACTTTTTAGAAGGAAAGGTCGGATTCCGGCCGCCAGGAATCTTGATACGTCCGGGCGTCTGGGTTGAGGAGGGGGCAAAAATCGCCCGGAACGTGAGACTGGAAGCGCCCTGCCTAATCGGCCGCGATAGCGTTCTGGCGAAGGGAAGCGTCATCGGAGCCTATACGGTGGTTGGCCGCCGCGCGCGGATCGGATCCGGCAGCCGCCTGCACAACTGCATCCTTTGGAATGACGTCCGTGTCGGCCAGCGGGTCCGGCTGGAAAACTGCGTCATCGGGCATAGGGCGCGCGTCACTGAAAGCATCTCCATGTATGAGGGTTCGGTCATTCAGGCCACCTAGAAATTCCGAGATTGAAAATGTTATCCTTGCGTGTTCGTTGACGGTTGTCGCTAATCGCCAGCCGTATTTCTGAAAGGAATATCCATGGCTAATCGATATGTTTTTACATCCGAATCGGTGACGGAAGGTCACCCGGACAAGGTCTGCGACCAGATTTCTGACGCCGTATTAGACGACGTTTTGAGACAGGATCCTACCGGGCGCGTCGCCTGCGAGACCTTCATCACCGTCGGGCTATGCATTGTCGGCGGCGAAATTACCACCAAAGGCTATGTGGAAGTGGGGGATCTCGTCCGCAAAGTCGTCCGCGAGATCGGCTATACCGATGCCAAGTATGGCTTCAATTATCAAAGCTGCGCAATCTTGAATGCAATAGGACGACAGTCTCCGGACATCGCGCAAGGTGTCGATGTCGGCGGTGCGGGCGACCAAGGGCTCATGATTGGATACGCGTGCAAAGAGACCTCAGAGCTGATGCCTTTGCCGATCATGCTTTCGCATTATCTGACCCGTCGCCTGGCCGAAGTCCGCAAGAAAGGTATTTTGAGATATCTCGGACCTGACGGAAAATCTCAAGTCACCGTCGAGTACCGCGATGGCAAACCCTGTCGCGTGGACACCGTGGTGGTCAGCTCCCAGCACACGGAGGAAATCCTGGACAAAACCGGCAAGAAGATCACCAAAGCGGCGATTGACGAGATCATCAAGAAAGTCGTGCTCCCGGTCATCCCGGCCAACCTGCTGGATAAAAACACCAAGTATTACGTGAACCCGACGGGAAAATTCGTCATTGGCGGACCGCAGTCCGACACTGGCGTCACGGGACGAAAGATCATCGTTGACACCTATGGCGGGATGGCGGCTCACGGCGGCGGAGCGTTTTCGGGCAAGGACCCTACGAAAGTCGATCGCTCCGCCTGCTACATGGCGCGTTATGTCGCGAAAAATATTGTGGCCGCAGGCCTGGCGGAGCGCTGCACCGTCCAGTTGGCCTATGCCATCGGCGTCGCCGAGCCCGTGAGCGTCATGATCGATACGCACGAGACGAACGATATCGATAAGGAAACGCTCGTCAATGCTGTCCGCAAGGTTTTCCCGTTGACGCCGAAGGGGATTATCGACCATCTCAAGCTACGGCGGCCGATCTATCGCGCCACCGCGGCCTACGGCCATTTCGGCCGCACGGAAGACACCTTTACCTGGGAAAAGACAGATAAAGCCTCCGCGCTCCGGAAGGAACTCGGACTGAGCGCCAATGCCACGACATCCAATGGTCGTTCATCCGACCTCGAATTGACCTCTACCCAAAGGTAACCCTATGAAAATATCGTCTGACGTCAAAAATATCCGACTGGCGGATACTGGGAAAAAACGCATCGAATGGGCGGAAAGGGAAATGCCCGTTCTGCGCCTGATCCGGGCGCGCTTTGCCAAAGAAAAGCCGCTCCGGGGAATCCGCATGGCCTGCTGTCTGCACATCACGACGGAAACCGCCAATCTGGCCATTACGCTCAAGGCCGGCGGCGCGGACGCCGTGTTCTGCGGCAGCAATCCGCTCTCCACGCAGGACGATGTCGCGGCCGCCCTGGTCAAGCACTATGGGATCTCCACGCATGCGATCAAAGGCGAAAACCACAGAACGTATTACAAGCATATCCAGTCCGCCATCAAGCATCAGCCCCAGATCACAATGGACGACGGAGCGGACCTGGTCTCGACGCTCAAAAAAGAGTATCCGGAACAACTTGATAACGTCATCGGCGGCAGCGAAGAAACCACGACCGGCGTCATTCGCCTGCGCGCCATGGAAAAAGACGGGGAACTGCCCTATCCCGTCGTTTCCGTGAACGACGCTCTGACCAAGCATCTGTTTGATAACCGCTACGGTACCGGGCAATCGACCCTTGACGGAATCCTCCGTGCGACGAACCTGCTCCTCGCGGGCAAAAGCATCGTGATCGCCGGCTACGGATGGTGCGGCCGCGGCGTCGCCATGCGCGCCAAAGGTCACGGGGCCACCGTGATCGTGACGGAAATCGATCCCATGAAAGCCATGGAAGCGGCGATGGACGGATTCATCGTCATGCCCATGAGCGAAGCGGCCTTGATGGGAGATCTTTTTGTGACTTTAACCGGCGACAAGTCAGTCCTTCGCCCCGAGCATTTCCGCAAAATGAAGGACGGCGCGATCCTGGCCAATTCCGGGCATTTCAATGTCGAGATCGATCTCGTCGGTCTGGCTAAGATCGCGAAGAAGCGCAGGCTCCTCCGTGACTATGTAGAAGAATTTGTCCTTCCCAACAATCGCCGGATTTGTGTACTGGCGGAAGGACGGCTGATCAATCTGGCAGCCGCCGAA
>Ga0182027_10007661_pt1 | contig 15855 bp, 12 predicted proteins | sample 712E1DmetaG_FD_121300 | JGI IMG/M metagenome (GOLD analysis project Ga0182027, IMG submission 121300) | Permafrost microbial communities from Stordalen Mire, Sweden - 712E1D metaG (Illumina Assembly) | ecosystem: Environmental > Terrestrial > Soil > Wetlands > Permafrost | place: Sweden...
GCCAGCTGGTCTCCCAGGGCGGCGGCCCGGTCCATGTGGGCGGCAACGAACAGGTTCGCGGCGACCGTTGTCGGCGAGGGTTTGGCGGCTGGCTTCGCCGCGGTGGCGGGAATCATGGCCGCTCAACCGCCGGCGGGATCCCGTCCGTGGCCCGGGCCCCCGACCGACGAGCGGATGCCAGGTCGCCGTAGCGTGCTTCCAGCTCGCGCTTGCGGGCAGCATTGACGATCACGAACGTGCCCTGGGCCGCGACTAACTCCGTGCCGGTCTCGGCGTCGAGGATGGAGCCGGCCGTTGCGACTATCCGCCGGCGGTCCTCCACCACGCGACCGACCGCCCGCACCCGACGCCCGACGAACACAGGCTGCTTGAAGTCCACGCTCAGGCGAGCCGTGACACCCCAGGAGTCCCGCTCGATCAGCGACCAGGACATGACCTCGTCGAGGATGGTCGACAAGACGCCGCCGTGGACGACGCCCTCCCAACCCTGGAAGCGGTCCGGAATGACGAGCTCGGTCCAGCAGCAGCCCGGCTCCAGGTGAAGCTCGAGGTGCAGACCGGCTTCGTTGATCTCTCCGCATCCGAAGCAGGCATGGGGCTCTGTCTTGAGGACTACGGCCGCCTGCTTCTCTGCCTGGGCGAGGCGGTCGACGGCGGCCGGTTGCTGTGTTGCCGCGGCCGCGGCTGCGTCAGACATCGAGGTTCTGGACCTTCCTGGCCTCGGTCTTGATGAAGTCCTTGCGTGGCTCGACACGTTCGCCCATCAGCATGGTGAAGATCGCATCGGCTTCGGCCGCATCGTCCACCTCGGCCCGCAGGAGAGTCCTGGTCTCGGGGTTCATCGTCGTGTCCCAGAGCTGGTCGGCGTTCATCTCGCCCAGGCCCTTGAAGCGCTGGACCGTCACGTTCTTGACGGCGAGCTTCTTGACGATGGCATCGCGCTCGGCTTCTGACGCGGCGTAGTGGGTCACCTTGCCGGTGCTGACCCGGAAGAGCGGGGGCTGGGCGATGAAGAGGTAGCCGTTCTCCATCACCTGAGGCATGTGGCGGAAGAAGAACGTCAGGAGCAGGGTTCGGATGTGGGCTCCGTCGACATCGGCGTCGGTCATGATGATGATGCGGTGGTAGCGTAGCTTGGCCAGGTCGAGCGAGTCGCCGATGCCGGCGCCCAGGGCGATGACGAGGGGCCGGATGTTCTCGCTCGAGACGATCTTGTCCAGGCGCGCCTTCTCGACATTGAGCAGCTTGCCGCGGAGCGGCAGGATGGCCTGGAAGCGGCGGTCGCGGCCCTGTTTGGCCGAGCCACCTGCCGAGTCGCCCTCGACGATGTACAGCTCGCTCTTGGCGGGGTCTCGCTCCTGGCAGTCGGCCAGCTTGCCGGGCAGCGACATGCCCTCGAGGGCACCCTTGCGAATGACAAGGTCGCGGGCCTTGCGAGCGGCTTCGCGGGCGCGAGCGGCGGTGAGCGACTTCTCGATCATGCGCCGGCCGTCGGTCGGATTCTCGTCGAGGTACTGGCCGATGCCCTCGGCGACCGCGGCCTCGACCTGGCCCTTGATCTCGGCGTTGCCGAGCTTGGCCTTGGTCTGGCCCTCGAACTGTGGCTCGACCAGCTTGACGCTGATGACTGCGGTGAGGCCTTCACGGACGTCTTCGCCGGACAGATTGGCATCGGCATCCTTGAGGATGCTGGCTCGGCGGGCGTAGTCGTTGAGCGAACGCGTCAGAGCAGCGCGGAAGCCGGTCATGTGGCTGCCGCCGTCGACCGTGTTGATGTTGTTGGCGAAGCTGAAGATGTTCTCCGCGTAGGAGTCGTTGTACTGGAGCGCGACCTCGATCGAGGTCGATCCTTCGCGCTTGTCGACGTAGATCGGCCGGCTGTGGAGGGTCTCCTTGTTCTTGTTGAGGTGGCGGACGAAGGAAACGAGCCCGCCCTCGAAATAGAACGAACGTTCTCGATCGGCCCGGTCATCGAGCAATCGGATCCAGAGACCCTTGTTTAGGTAGGCGGACTCTCGAAGCCGTTGGGCGATCGTGTCGAAGGAAAACTCGACGGTCTCGAAGACTTCCGGGTCGGCCTTGAATGTCGTGGTCGTGCCGCGGCGGTCGCCCTGGGGGCCGACCTTGCGGACGGGCGTTGTGGGAACGCCGCGTGAGTACTCCTGGGCCCAGACGGATCCGTCTCTGGAGGATTCGACGCGGAGCCATTCGGACAGCGCGTTCACCACGCTGACACCTACGCCATGGAGACCGCCCGAAACCTTGTAGCCGCCACCACCGAACTTGGAGCCGGCGTGGAGAACCGTGTGGACGATCTCCAGCGCGTCCTTGCCGCTGGGATGCCGACCGACGGGAACGCCTCGGCCATCGTCTGTCACGCACACGGCGCCGTCTTCCAGCATCCGGACCTCGACGTGGGTGGCGTGGCCGGCCATCGCTTCGTCGATCGAGTTGTCGACCACCTCCCAGACCAGGTGGTGGAGGCCTCGCACGTCGGTCGAGCCGATGAACATGCCGGGGCGTCGGCGGACCGGGTCGAGCCCTTCGAGAACCTGGATGCTATCGGCGTTGTAGTCGCTCGAGGCGGACTTGCGCGAACGCCGCGACGCTGCCGGCTGACTGGTGCCGGTCGTCGATCCGTTCGTCGATCCGTTCGACGATCCGTTCGCTGCGCGCGGGGTTTCCTGGGTCAAGAGACTCCTCCGGTCAGGCGGTCGAAGAGGCGCGACAGATCCTCATCGCTGTAGTACTCGATAACTATCCTTCCGCCCTTCCGTGAGCGGGCAAGCAGAACCTTCGTGCCCAGTGCGCGACGGAGGTCCTCCTCGATGCGATCCATATCCGAGTCGGGATCGGTCTTTGTGTTGCTGGGCGTCGCCGGTCGCTCCCGCAGCCGGCGGACCAGTTCTTCGGTCTGCCGAACCGACAGGTCGCGAACCATGACCGATTCCACCAGCTGACGTTGCCCCGTGGGCGATGCTCCCGCCAGAGCTCGGGCATGGCCTTCCGTGATGTGGCCCTCGCTGAGCGCCTGCTGAACGGATGGCTCGAGGTCCAGAAGGCGGAGTGTGTTTGCCACAGTCGACCGGGCGCGACCCACGCGGGCGCTGATCTCGTCCTGGGTCAGTCCAAACTCGTCGGCCAGCTGCCGATAGGCGTGGGCCTCTTCCATTGCGTTCAGGTCGGCCCGCTGAACATTCTCGACGATCGCGACGGCCAGCTGGTCCCGCTGTGCCATCTGGCGAACGACGGCCGGGACATGGTCCAGGCCCGCCATCTGTGCGGCGCGAACGCGGCGCTCGCCGGCCACGAGCTGGTAGCCGTCAAGGACCTCCGTGACAAGCACGGGCTGAAGGACGCCATGCATGGCGATGCTGGCGGCGAGCGACTGAAGAGCCTGCTGCTCGATCCGCTGGCGAGGTTGATATGGGTTGCCGCGGATCCGCGAGATCGGAATCTCGACCGGCGCCCCTCCGGAGGAACTGGTTTGCGGAATCAGCGCCCCAAGTCCACGTCCCAGGCCCGTGTGCCGCTCGACTGGCGGCGGCGTCAACGAGAGCTCCGGTCGGCGGCCTTGGGGTTGTCTTCGACCTCTGCGTCGCCTTCACTCGAGGCCGAGCGGGCCACCGGCTCGGGCTTGCCATCGCGCTCGCGGAGCTAAGCGGCAAGCGCCGAATATGCCTCCGCGCCCTTGGAGTCGGGTCGGTAGAGAGCAATCGGCAGACCGTAGCTGGGCGCTTCAGATAGTCGAACGCTACGCGGAATAACTGTGTCGAACACGGCTGGGCCCAAATGCTTCCTGACTTCTGCATCCACCTCGGCCGACAGGTTGGTCCGCGGGTCGTACATGGTCAGAACGACGCCCTTGATCGCCAGATCTGGGTTGAGGTGGTTCCGAACCAGGTTGATCGTGGCGATGAGCTGAGAAAGACCTTCCAGGGCGTAGTACTCGCATTGAATAGGGATTACGACCGCGTCGGCGGCGGTGAGCGCATTGACGGTCAGCAAGCCCAGCGAGGGCGGGCAGTCGAGGATGATGTAGTCGTACGAATCCACCAGATCGGAGAGGATTCGCGCCAGACGACGTTCACGTTGGGGGAGCGGTGCCAGCTCGACCTCAGCGCCCGCCAGCGAGATCGACGATGGAACCATCGACAGGCCGGGAATGGCGGTTGTCACGATCAGATCGGAGACCCGCCTGTCTTCGATGATGGCTTCATAGATGGAGTGCCGGATCTCGTCGCGATCCAGACCGAAGCCGCTCGTGGTATTGCCCTGAGGATCGAGGTCGATGACGAGAACGGCGTCGCCGGCGAGGGCCAGATACGTCGAGAGATTCACAACAGTTGTGGTCTTGCCGACGCCACCCTTCTGGTTGGCGCAGGCGATGATCTGGCCCACTCAGGTCCCCATTTCGGTCATCGGCACGTTCAGAATTCTACCATTCAGGGCAGTCCTCCGGGTTCGAGGAGCCGCTCGCGCGAAGAACGAGGGATGCGTTTGGCTCAGGCCGATACCACAGGCCACGCTCGCATGCGACCCTACAGGACGATCCTTGGCTGTGGCTTACGCGGCGCTCACCAATCCCAAGTTGGAACGCGATCGGCCCGCGCGATCTGGTCTGGGAGCGCGACTTCGCCGTATTCGACTTGTGCCGCGGAGCAACAGACGAAAGTCCTGGTTCGACAACAGGCACCGGCGGGAATCGGCGGCCTAAGGATCGCGGGAGCTCCCTGGATTGGCGGTGGCGTGGCGTGGCGCGGTCCCTCAGAGCGCCCGGGTCACGTTGCCCAACGTTTCCATGCATGGCGAAGCGACCACCGCGCTCGGCCCGACATTCGTCCTACCCTTCTCAGGGAGGTTGTTTCACGTGGAACAGCCCCGAACGGGGTACCTGAGAGGCCCAGTGAGCGGGGCGTCGCCCAGCTGCGGTCCGGTGTCTCGGGATAGTGTCCGAAGAGGCTGTTCCAGCGGTTCACCTGCGCCGCGAGTCCAGCCGTGGTGCGTTCCGGCACCGCGCACCACGCTGTGCACCGCTCCTACGCCGGAGATAAGGGCCCGGCAACTGGGGCGAACTCGACGTCGGCCTGGCCTGCGCACTTGCAGCGCGGATGGCAGGCCCTGCCCAACGTCTCTCAGGTTCCAGACCGCGACTCCGAGCTCGCCGCGCCCCAGATCGACGCTGCCTCACGGTTCGGCCACTGCTGGAGCCAGAGGCGCGGCGCCGCTTCCGGACCGTCCAGTGTTGGCTCCGATTTGCCCTCGGCCCTATACTCGGCCAGTCGATGCCGCTAGTCGGTCGCACTCCTGCTACCGGAGTGCCACTCCAACCCCGCTAATTGAGGGCTGGCCGCAATGGGTCCCGCATTCGCTGCGGTCGGCGCCGGCATCGCGGCGCTCTTGGAACTAACGATCGCGTCGCGATACCAGTTCGCCGACGCTCAGCTTCAGGTGTCGCTCGTGTTCGCCGTCGCCGTGACGCTCGTGTACGGCTTCGAAGAAGGCATGACCTGGGCTTTCGTAGGTGGCTTGTCGCTGGACCTGCTCGCTATGCGACCGCTCGGGTCGAGTGTCTTTGAGCTCTTGAGCGCGGTCGCCATGGCCACCCTGGCCGAGCCGCTTCTCTCGCGATCTCGGTATTTCGGGTGCGTAATTGCCGTGCTCGTGCTGACCCCCGTCTTTCTGGTGATCTCCGACGTGACTACTGGGCTCTTGCAGCCCGTAGCCCCGCCACTTCATCCAACTGGTCTTCTCGCGGCGGCCTTGCTGAACGCGATCCTCGCAGCCATCGTGGCCCCGCTCGTGATCGGAATCAAGAGGAGAGGGGAGCAACGAGAGCGCGTGATCTGGTGGAGGTAAACCAATGAGCGCCCCGCTTGACGGCTATCGCAGCGAGCCGAAGAACGTCTATCGCTTTGGAGCATTCGTTCTGGTCGTTGCCGTCGGCATCACGGCCCTGTCCACGCGGATGGCTTACCTCCAGATAGTCCAGGCTCAGGCCGCCTATCAGGCAGGTGCCGACACCCAGCAGACGGCCGCCCAGTCCGTTGCGTCCACGAGGGGCCTCATTTTTGACGCGACCGGGAAACCGCTGGCCACCAACGTGGTGGACTACTCGGTGACGGTGACGCCGAGCGACCTGCCACTTGATCAGGAGACGACCGTCGCCTATCGACTCGGGGCGGTCCTGAACCTTGATCCCATCTATATCGAGACCAAGATAGACAGCACCACCGGGTCGTTGTACGTGCCGGTCAAGATCGCCGATGGCATCTCGGCGCAGATCGCCAGGTTCATAGAAGAGAACTCCGACGCCCTGCCCGGGGTAGAGGTCGTGGTGTCGTCAAGGCGCCAGTACCTGCAGCCGACCCTCTTCTCCGACATCATCGGATATGAGGGCCAGATCACCGCATCTCAATACAAGAACTGGCAGGCACTGGGCTACTCGAATGCCGACATCGTCGGCCAGGCCGGGCTCGAGAATCAGTACGAACAAGTGCTGCGGGGTACCTATGGCACGCAGAAGGTTGTGCTCGATTCAGCGGGCAAACCCATCCCAGGGCTGGTCAACACCACGGGCGACCCGGTTCCCGGTGACTCGCTGACGCTGAACATCGACATTCAGGAGCAGCAGTACGCCAGGGACGCGCTTGCCTGGGGTCTCGACGCCTCCAAGGTCACGAAGGGCGTGATCATCGTCGAGAACCCCCAGAACGGGAAGATCCTGGCGATGGTTAGCCTGCCCAGCTACGACGACCAGGTCTTCTCGGACGGCATAAGCGACACAGCGTTCCAGAAGCTGCTCTCCGACCCGGACCAGCCGCTCCTCAACAAGGCAATCGGCGGCCAGTACGCGCCGGGATCGACCTACAAGCTCGTCACCGGTACCGCTGGGCTCGCGTCCGGGCCGCCGCTCACTGCCCCGCCGGTCGGCGGCACCGTGGGCAGCCTGACCCCGTCAATCGACACTTCCAGCACGCTCCTGTCGGGGCCGTTCGTCGTAATCGGCGACCGGCCATACAAGGAGTGGAACGACCAGGGCTGGGGACCGCTGAATATCTACCAGGGCGTCGCCTACTCGAGCGATACGTTCTTCTACCAGCTGGCTCTCCTGGTCGGTATCGACAAGCTGACGTACTGGGCGGATCAATACGGGTTTGGCAAACCCACCGGAATAGACCTGCCCGAGACAGCGACAGGGATCGTTCCCACGAACGACTGGAAACAGGCCAACTACAAGTACCCCATGTATCTGGGCGAGATCGCGCAGGCAGGGATTGGGCAGGGTTACGACGCGTCCACGCCGCTCCAGCTCCTCGACGCCTACTGCGCCCTCGCCAACGGCGGGACCGTATGGCAGCCGCAGGTCGTCAGTTCCATCAAGAACGGAGCCACCGGCGACGTCACGACCATACAGCCGGTCGCCGAGAATCGCCTGAAGTCCCAGGATGGCAAGCCCATCTCGCCGGACGTCCTCACGACGATGCGCATAGCCACCCGCGATGTCGTCACGTCTAGGCACACGGGCAACCTTGTGGACCTGCCGATCAAGGTCGCCGGCAAGACCGGAACCGCCGAGTTCAACCTCCCCGACAAGAACGGCAACCTGCCGTATCACGAGTGGTTCGTCGGCTACGTCCCCGCCAACCCATACGTGGACGACTTCACGAAGCCGGACTCCCAACTCGCAGTCCTGGCCTTCATCTACGGCGCGGACACCTACGCCAACGTGGCCACGGAGGTGGTCAAGCTCTACCTGATGAAGCACTACAAGTTGAAGGGCGACCCGTTCAGCGTACGCACCGACGGCTACATTCCGCCGTGGGTCGCGAGGACGACCAACTTCTACGGACAGAACACGGCTCGGGACTGACCGGCGACTGACCCATGAGTATCCTGCGCGGCGAAACACTACGACTCAGGGGCTGGGCGCCCAAGGCTGGCTGGCTGGCCTGGCGCAACTACGACTTCCAGCTCACCACGTACGCGATCCTGCTGACACTGTTTGGCCTGGCCATGGCCTACAGCAACAGCGTGGGCTCGAGCCACGTGCCACTCACTCTCGCCTCGCCCTTTGTCCGCAGCATCATGTGGGCCGTCATTGCGGTGGTGGTCCTCGGCCTGACCACCGTCTTCGACTACAAGTGGCTGCGCTCGTTGGCCTGGCCGTTGTACATCATCAACATCGGCCTCCTCATCCTCACTCTTCGCTTCGGTGGCGGGACCGGTGAGGCGGGCTCCGCGGCCCGCTGGATTCAGGTTGGTGGCTTCCAGTTCCAGTTCAGCGAGCTGGCCAAGATCATCATGGTCGTGGTCTTCGCCGCCTACCTGGCCGACCATCAATCGACCATCAAGTCGCCGTGGACGATCATCGGCGCCCTTGTCATCCTGGTCCCGCCCTGGATCCTGGTCATGCTGCAACCCGATCTGGGCACGTCGCTCGTGCTGGTGGCCACGATCACAGGCTTGCTATTCATGTCCGGAGCGAGCTTGTTCTGGCTTGGCACCCTGGCCGCGGCCGTCGTGGCGGCGATCCCGTTCGTGTGGTCGCACATGGCCGACTACCAGCAGGCCCGACTTCTCACCCTACTCAATCCCGGCGCCGACCCTCAGCATGCCGGTTACCAGATCCACCAGGCCGAGACGGCCGTAAATGCCGGTGGCTGTTGCGGCAAAGGCCTGACCAACGGGAATGTCGATCTACCCGTTGGGACAACCGACTTCGTGTGGGGCGTGCTGGCCGAGGAGCTCGGATTCATTGGTGGCATGGTGGTGCTGATCCTGTTCGCGCTGCTACTGTGGAGATTGCTTGCCTGCTCGTGGCGCTCGAACGACCCGTTCGCCACGTTCATCGGCTGTGGAATGGCGACCATGATCTTCTTCCAGGTATTCGTGAACGTGGGCATGGTCATGGGGCTCGTCCCGGTGACGGGCATCCCGCTGCCGTTCATCACCTACGGTGGAGCCTCGATGGTCAGTCTGGCCGCGGGTCTCGGCTTTATTCAGAGTACGAACCTGCGTCGCGAGAGACCCGAGTGGTAGCCGAAGCGGTTCGCGGCAGTCGCGGCACTTTGATCTGATACGCCCGGCCGCAGGCCAGGCCAGGAGTCCAACGTGCAGCGAGCCACCGAACGATGACGACACGAGATCGGAGTCAGCCCCTCCCCCCAACGGCGCCGGGCGGGCCGCTCCACCTACCCCAGTCGTCCTCGGCGCCGGACCCAGCCCGGGCGTCCACCCTGGCGCCGAGCGCCGGAACGCCGTTCTACTCACCCGAGCCGCTGTCCGGGTCCACTGTCGAGCGGATACTGGGCCGCGTCCGCAAGCCCGGCCGGTACGCCGGGGGCGAATGGAACTCCGTTCAGAAGGACTGGGCGGCGACCGCGCTCAAATGGTGCTTCGTCTATCCCGATCTGTACGAGATCGGGATGAGCAACCTCGGGCTGCGGATCCTCTACGAAGTCCTCAACGATCGACCCGACCGCCTCGCGGAAAGATGCTTCGCCGCCGACGTCGACCTCCAGGCTGAACTGCGCCGGGCTCACCTCCCGCTTTGGAGCATCGAGACGAGGCGGCCATTGCGCGACTTCGATGTCGTCGGACTGAGCCTGGGCTACGAGCTCGTCTTCACGAACATGCTCGAGATGCTCGACCTCGGCGGAGTGGGCCTGACCACGGCCGAGCGGTCGGATACCGACCCTCTGGTCATCGCCGGAGGCTCGATCGTTCTGAACCCGGAGCCGGTCGCTGAGTTCCTCGACGCCGTCGTCCTGGGCGAGGGGGAGGATGTCGTTCTCGAGATCAGCGATGTCCTCGAGTCACTCGGCTGGAATCGCCGGATAGCCGCGGTCGCGCCCCTGAGTGGGGAGCGGCGTGGGGATGTCGACCCCGCCGCGGTCCTGCCCCTGAGTGGGGAGTGGCGCCGTGGCGTGGACCGGACCGCGGCTCTGCGCGCCCTGGCCCAGATACCCGGCGTATACGTGCCCTCGTTCTACCGGCCTCGGTACCGGGCCGACGGCCGCTTCGACGCCCTCGACCGACTCGTGGAGGCTGCGCCGGCCGCAATCACCGGGCGTATCGCGGCCGATTTCGAGACCCGCGTGCATGGCATCCGCCAGCTCGTGCCCAATGTCGGCATCGTGTTCGATCGGGCCCAGATCGAGGTCATGCGCGGCTGTACCCGAGGCTGTCGCTTCTGCCAGGCCGGCCTGCAGTCGCGGCCGCTGCGGGAGCGATCGCCCGAGGTTGCCGTAGCGGCTGCGGAGGCAATCCTGGATTCGACCGGCTACGAGGAGATCGGCCTGACGAGCCTGTCGACGGCCGACTACTCGTACGTTCGCGAGGTTGCGATCGCGCTTCACGCCAGGCGGCCCGAGACGGTCCTGTCGCTGCCGAGCACGCGCGTCGATGCCTTCACGGTCGATCTCGTCGATGCCATCGCGCCGCATGGACGCCGAGGTGGCTTCACGTTCGCCCCCGAGGCCGGCAGTCAGCGCCTTCGCGACACGATCAACAAAGGGGTGAGCGACGAGGAGATCGCCCGCTGTGCCCAACTGGCGTTCGATCGAGGGTGGAGCGCGGTCAAGCTCTACTTCATGATCGGCCTGCCGGGCGAGACTCTGGACGACGTTCTTGCGATTGCGGCCATATCGCGTCGCGTGCTGCAGATGGGCCAGCGGCGCCACGGCGGCCGGGCGCAGGTCAAGGCGAACGTCTCCACATTCGTGCCCAAGGCGATGACGCCGTTCCAGTGGGACGGCCAGGACTCGACCGCTGAGATAGACGCCAAGGTCGTCGCTCTACGCAAGGCGATGCACGGCAAGGGTCTGACGATGTCGTGGCACGATCCGAGCAGCTCGCTGCTCGAGGCGGCCCTGGGACGTGGCGACCGGCGCATCGGCGCGGTGATTCGCCGGGCCTGGCAGATGGGCGCAGGGCTGGACGCCTGGGACGAACACTTCGATTTCGCCACGTGGCAGGCCGCATTTGCCGAATCGGGGCTCGACCCAGCCTGGTACGCCCAGCGCGACATACCCACCGACGAACCGCTGCCCTGGGCCCACCTGGGCGCCGGCGTCTCGATGGAGTTCCTGATGCGCGATCGAAAGCGGGCGCTCGCGGCCAGGGCCACGCCGGACTGCCACTGGGGTCCGTGTTCCAACTGTGGCGTGCCCACCGCGACAGGGTTCGCCTGCGACACGGGCGAGCAGGGGCCGCGCGAGATGCTGGTCACTCTGGGCGACGACGGCCCGGGCTGGCGGTATGTCGGCCCGCCGGGAGACCCGAGACGGGCCGCATCGCACGGAGCGGGCCGATCGCGGGCGGGGACGGGCGACCGAGGGGCAGACACTCCACCGAGCGGGTCGGCCGAGTCAGATGCCGCGGCCAACGGCGACGCCGGTGATAAGGTGGCGGAAGACCGCGGCGAGCGGCGTGGTTGGCCATACGATCTTCTGGGGACCGATATGCAGTCGAAGAGCGCTGGGCTGAAGGGTCTTGCGTCGCTGGTGGAGGCGGCCGGCGGCGAGTCCATGGGGTGAACTCGGGCGAAACCACCCTGGAACTCATCCGGCTCTTCGTTCTGCTGGTCGGCGCCGCCGCGTTCGTCACGCTGCTGGCCCGCCGCATCAACCTGCCCTACACCGTCGCGCTTGTTGCGTTCGGCCTCGTGGCGGGAGCTTTCGCACAGCCGCTACGCCTGGAGATCACCCCGCAGCTTGTGCTCGTGGTGCTCCTGCCCGCGTTGATCTTCGAGGCCTCGTATCAGACCGACTTCGCCAAGCTCCGGCCGTCCCTCGGGGGAGTGGCGCTGCTGGCCGGGCCGGGCGTCTTCGTCAGTGCCGCCATCATCGCCGCGGCGCTCCATCTCGGGGCCGGACTGGCGTGGTCGGAGGCGTTCGTGGTTGGCGCGATGCTCTCGGCCACCGACCCCGCGGCCGTCATCGCCACGTTCAGGCGGCTGAGCTCGCCGAGGCGCCTGGCCACGCTGGTCGAGGCCGAGAGCGTCTTCAACGACGGCACCGGCATCGTGGTCTTCGCCATCGCGGCCGACTTCGTGACCCGGCCCGTTGGGCCGGTGGAGATCGGCGTCGCATTCGTGTCGGTAGTGGCCATCTCCGCTGCGCTCGGCGCCGTTGCGGGCTTCGTCGCGTCGCGGATCCTGCCCAGCGTCGGCGACCACCTCATCGAGATCAGCCTGTCCGTGGTGCTGGCCTACGGCACCTATCTGGCGGCCGACGCACTCCACCAGTCGGGGGTCATCGCCACGGCCGTCGCCGGAATCGTGCTGGGCAGCTACGGGCGCAGCCGAGGCCTGTCGAAGCGAACCGAGGAGGCTCTCGACACGGTCTGGGAGTTCGTCGCCTTCCTGGCCACAGCCTTCATCTTCCTGGTGGTTGGTTTTGCCATCGCGGCGCACTCTCTGGTCGACGTGGCCGGGCCGATCGCCTGGGCCATCGTGGCGGCGCTCGTTGGCCGGGCGGTCATCGTCTACGGGCTGCTCGGCGGCTGGCGCCTGGCGCGGCGGGCCTGGTGGGCGCGGTCACAGCCGGACTCCGGCGCCACCGACGGGGCCCGTCGCGAGCTCCGCGACGGGGGCATCCTGCCATTCGACTGGCTTCATGTCGTGTTCTGGTCGGGTCTTCGAGGCGCTGTCTCGACTGCCCTCGCGCTGTCGCTTCCGATCGATTTCCCCAACCGGGCCCAGCTCCAGGGCATCACTTTCGGCGTCGTCCTGTTCACCCTGATCGTCCAGGCGACGTCGGCCGACTTCGTCGTCGGTCGATGGGGTCGCAAGGCCAAGGACTCCACGACCGAGCGGCTCGCACTGGATCGATCGGCCGGCGCGAGGCCCGACCGGACCGTCGATGCCGCCGCCGCCGATCCGGAGTCGACGACGTGAGCGAGGTCGTTCAGCGCTGGCGGATCGTCTTCGCGCGCGACGACGAGGCCAGGTTCCTCTCCCACCTCGACGCCGTCCGGCTCTGGGAGCGTGCCTTTCGGCGGGGAGGGATACCCGTCGCCACGAGCGAGGGCTTCAGCCCGCGGCCCAAACTGATCTTCGCGGCGCCGCTCCAACTCGGCATGCTGGCGGAGTACGAGCTGGCCGACCTCTACCTGTCCGATCGGTTGACGGCCCCGGGACTGCGCGATCGGCTGGCGGCGGGCATGCCGCGCGGCTATCGGGTAGTCGACCTCTACGACGTCTGGGTCGGAGCCGCGGCGATCGCGCCGCAGCTCGCCGCCGCGGACTACCGCATGACGCTCTTGAATGTGGAACGGGCCGCGCTGGAGGCCGCGATCGGCCGCCTCATGGCCGCGGAGCGACTGCCCCGGCTCCGGCGGCGCGAGTCGAGGTCGATCGCCTACGATCTGCGGCCGCTCTTGATGACTCTGGAGGTTCGTCCGCCGGATCCGGCGGCTGCGCTCGCCGACACCACGATCGCGGCCACGGGCATCTGGATGAGGCTCCGCCACACGCAAGACGCCGGCAGCGGCAGGGCGGACGAGGTCGTGGCGGCACTCGCCGATGAGCTGGGCATGATCAGCCGGCCGACGGCGGTCGAAACGGAGGGCGCGACCTCGGGGGATGTCTCAAGCTCGGCCTCGCAGCCTGCGGCAGCCGCGGCCCCCTCGCAAATCGAACTGGTCCGGCCGGTCCGCGAGCGGCTGTGGCTCCAGGGTGAACTGGCCGGCTGAACGCCACCCAGCAGCGAGGCTCTCTCCTACGTCGCCTCGACGACCAGCGTCCCGCCGAGCCTGTCCTGCAGTCCCCGATGGCCGGCGTCGGCCACGGTCGTGACCAGCAGGAACACCTGGCAGGCAAGCATCAAAGCCACGATCGACAGGGCATAGCCGCCCAGCGTCAGCCCCAGCCCCTCGACCCAGAGAGGCGCTCCGACCAGCAGCCATCGCGTCGCGAGCCGTGTTGACTGGGGAGTGCTGCCGTAGACCGGGTCGCCGATCTGGAGCAAGAGCAGCCGTTGGCCGGGGCTGCCCCCCAACGACCAGGCTGCCCGCCAGAATGTGATCGAGACGACCAGTGTCGCCCCGGCCAGCAAGACGATGCCGGCATCCGGCTGGATCTCGATAGAGTCGATGACTCCAGGCGTGACGATTTGGAAGTCCCTGTGCCAGAAGCCCGCGGCGGCCAAGAGCCAGGTGACGATCGCCCAGGTGACGTACAGGAGGAGGATGTCGATGGCGTAGGCGGCGGTCCGCCGTGTGGTCGAGGCCGGCTGGAGTTGAGGTGGCAGGGTATCGGATCTGGTCGCCTCGGCCGTCGACCCGATGGCCGGCCGCATGTTGGTCGCGGCCGCCGGACTGGCTTCGGTGTTGTAGGCAGCTTCAGCGCGAACGACCATCGAACTGCCGGTCAGTCGGTCGTGGAAACCCTGCCCGGACTTCGAGGCGGCAGCAGTAACAAGTCCGATCAGCGGCCACGCCAGGACCAGCAGGAGCATGGGCGCCGCGAGGACCGCCTGAGCCGACAACGTGCACTCGTCCGCGGCGGTCTGATCGAACAGCATCTTGTGGTTGCCAAAGGCAGCGGTCACCGGGGCGCAGCTCGTGCTGGCCGACAGAAATGGGATTGCGAGCAGGGCCAGGCCGGGGGGCGGCACGAGAACGAGCCAGCGCAGGGCCGCGCGCCGCATCGACAGCGTGGCGCCGCCCGGCGCCCTGAGGTCGATGGCCAGCAGCCGGCCGCCGGGTGAACCGCCCCGCGACCACGAGGCGACGAAATACAGCAGGGAGCCGGCGAGCACCATCAGCCACCACACAGCGAAGTGGGACGGCTCGAGGTACAGGAAGTCGGCCGGGCGCGCCGCCGAGAAGCCGTCGCCGCTGAGGTGCGCGACCGTCAAGCCGCTTACGAACATCACTCCAAGGAGCGCCACCGCGGCCGTCGCCACCAGGGCGAGGTCTACAAGCGAGGCCGCGAGCCGGCGCGAGGGGCTGGCGTATCGCAGGCCCGGCGCAAGAGAAGAGATTGGCTCCGGGCTCGGCAGCCGCCACACCGACACGTGCCTCGTGGCGGTGCCCTCGGCGCCGCCGTTTGCCCTATTGGATACCCACGAGGACGAAGGCACAGTTCTGCCCCCATGACGCTCGGGCCGATCGACCATCGTGGACGAGCATACTCAACATGCCCGACAGATCAACCATCTATCCAGGCCGCCCATTTGCCCGGCCAGCGCACACCAGGCGGCGGCGTTCCGCCGGAATCCGCGTTTGACGAGGCCGACCTCGAGCCGTACACTCGCACTTCGCGCCCCGGGAAGCCGGGGGCGTCTTCGTGTCACGCACCCGTGGGGCAACCCTGCCCCGACAAATCCCTGAGGACCCATGTACGCAGTCATCGAGACCGGCGGCAAGCAGTACCGCGTCGAACTCGGCACCGAGCTCGAGGTTGAGTTGCTTGATGTCGAGCCGGGCCAGGAGATCAATCTCGACCGCGTGCTGCTGGTCGTAGATGGCGACAAATCCGCGGTCGGACAGCCCATCGTCGCAGACGCGGCTGTTAGCGCCCAGGTCGTGCGGCAGACTCGGGGCGAGAAGACGATCTCGTTCAAGTACCGCCCCAAGGCCCGCCGGCGCGTCAAGAAGGGCCACCGCCAGGAACTGACGGTCCTGAAGATCACCGACGTGCGACTCGGCGAGAAGAGCGCAGCGGCAGAGGCCAAGGTTGCCGAGGCCGCCGCCGAGGCTGAGAAGAGCAAGGTCGCCAAGGCCGCCGCCCGTCAAGCCGCCGAGGACGCCGCTCTGGCCGAGAAGCTCAAGGCGCGCCAGGCCCCCGCGGCCGACGCCGCCGCCCCGAAGGCCAAGGCCGCCCCGAAGGCCGCCGCCAAGGCCGCC
>Ga0182027_10007663_pt1 | contig 15854 bp, 14 predicted proteins | sample 712E1DmetaG_FD_121300 | JGI IMG/M metagenome (GOLD analysis project Ga0182027, IMG submission 121300) | Permafrost microbial communities from Stordalen Mire, Sweden - 712E1D metaG (Illumina Assembly) | ecosystem: Environmental > Terrestrial > Soil > Wetlands > Permafrost | place: Sweden...
ATCGGGGCCCAGGGCCCCGCAGGTGAGCCGACTGCCTACGCAGGCCACCCCGAAACGGGCGCCCTCCTCGTCGGAGAAACAGACGACGGCCACCGGGCGCTGCGGGGGCCTCGCCTTGGCCTGGAGCTCATCGACAGCCATGAAACCTGAGACGACGCCCAGGGGGCCGTCGAACGCCCCCCCGTTCGGGACGCTGTCCAGGTGGCTGCCCGTAGCCACAGCCCCGGGGCCGGGGGCACCCCACCACGCCCACATGTTGCCATTGCCGTCCTGTTCGACCGCCATGTCCCGCCGCGCCGCCTCGGCCCTGAACCACCGGCGCAGCTGGGCGTCGGCCGCGCTCCAAGCCAACCGGGAAAACCCGCCGGCGTCCTCTCGGCCTATGCCCTCCAGCGTCGCCCACATCCGGTCCCATCGAGCTCGCGGGCGCGGGTCTATCTCCTGGCCCGGCCCACCGCCTTCTCCTGTCATTGGAGAGCGACGACGCCGTTGGCAGCCTGGAGCACCCGGCCGGAGGCGATCAGCCGGTCCGCCTCCTCCAGCTCGGGTGAGAGCCACCGGTCGGGCCCGGTGCCGGGCACCGTCCGGCGGAGCTCAGCGACGACAGCTGCGGTAGCGGGCGAAGGGCGCAGGGGGGCACGGAGCTCGACCGCGCGCGCCGCCACCACCAGCTCGACGGCCAGGATGCGGCGAAGATTGGCAATAGCGGTACGCAGTTTCAGCCCCGCGCTCCAGCCCATGGACACGTGGTCCTCTTGCATGGCCGAACTGGGAATGGAGTCGACGCTGGCCGGGCTGGCCAGGCGCTTGTTTTCGGAGACCATGGCCGCCTGGGCGTACTGGGCGATCATCAGGCCCGAATCGACGCCCGGGTCGGCGGCGAGGAACGGGGGAAGGCCGTGGGAACGGGCCGGGTCGAGGAGGCGGTCGGTACGGCGCTCGGCAATCGAGCCAAGGTCGGCGACACAAATGGCGAGGAAGTCGAGGACGTAGGCGATGGGCGCGCCGTGAAAGTTGCCGTTGGAGGCTATCGTCCCGTCGGCCAGTACGACCGGGTTGTCGATGGCCGAGCGGAGTTCACGCTCGGCCACCGTGCGAGCGTGGGCGACGGTGTCCCGGACCGCGCCCGCAACCTGAGGAGCGCACCGGAGCGAGTACGCGTCCTGCACCCGGGGGTCGCCCGTACGGTGGGAGGCCACGATCGCTGACCCCTCCAGCAATGCCAGGAGGTTGCTTGCGCTCGCCGCCTGGCCGGGATGGGGCCGCAGGTCGTGCTGCAAGCCAGGCAGGAACGCCTGGTCCGTGCCGAGTAGGGCTTCGACGCTCAGGGCGGCGGTGACGTCGGCCACCTGGCACAGGTCGTGAAGGTCCTCGCACGCCATCACGAGCATGGCGAGCATGCCGTCGGTCCCGTTGATGAGGGCGAGGCCTTCCTTGGCCTCCAGGGTGACCGGCTCGATGCCGGCGGCTTCGAGCACGGGCCCTGTCGGCGTCGGCTCCCCGTCGTCGCCCAGTACCTCGCCCTCACCGATCAGGGCCAGAGCGCAGTGGGCCAGGGGTGCCAAGTCGCCGCTGCACCCCAGAGAGCCGTGCTCGCGGACCACCGGGGTGATCCCCGCGTTCAGCAGCGCGGCGAGGGCCTCGGCGACAGCCGGGCGGACGCCGGTGCGGCCCGTGGCCAGCGTGCGCAGCCTGAGGAACATGAGGCCCCGGGTGATCTCCGTATCGACCACGTTCCCCATGCCCGCCGCATGTGAGCGCAGCAGGCTCTGTTGGAGCCGCGCCCGTGAGCCCTGGTCTATGTGGCGCGTCGCCAACGCCCCGAAGCCGGTGGACACGCCGTAGACGGGCAGGGGCCCGGCGGCCATGGCCTCTACGAAGCGACGTGACTCGCTCATGGCCTCGATCGCCGACCGGCTGAGCCGCACGGTCGCCAGGTGGCGGGCCACCGCGATGAGGTCCGCGGCCGTCGCGCCCGCGGTGCCCAGCTCGGTGGCAGCCACTGGCGAGCCGCCGCCGCCGCTCACGGCTGGCCGTCCATAGGGATGGCGATGGAGCGCTCGGTGGCGATTTCGCGCGCCTTCGCATAACCGGCGTCCACGTGGCGCAGTACGCCCATGGCCGGGTCGTTGGACAGCACCCTTTGGAGCTTCTGGCCGGCCATGGCGCTGCCGTCGGCCACGGTGACCTGCCCGGCGTGGATGGAGCGGCCGATGCCCACGCCGCCCCCGTGGTGGATGGAGACCCACGAGGCGCCACTGGCCGTGTTGACCAGCGCATTGAGCAAGGGCCAATCAGCGATGGCGTCGGAGCCGTCGATCATGGCTTCGGTCTCCCGATAAGGGGAGGCGACTGAACCGCAGTCCAGGTGGTCCCGCCCGATGACGATGGGCGCCTCCAGAGCACCCGAGGCCACCATGTCGTTGAACCTTTCGCCGGCCCTCTCCCGCTCCCCGTAACCGAGCCAGCAGATCCGGGCCGGCAGGCCCTGGGGACGGACACGCTCGCGGGCCATCGTCATCCAACGGGTGAGGCGGGCGTCGTCGCCGAACATGTCCAGGACGGCGTCGTCGGTGGCCGCGATATCGGCCGGGTTGCCGGACAATGCCGCCCAGCGGAACGGGCCCTTTCCTTCGCAGAACAGCGGGCGGATGTACGCAGGTATGAAACCCGGGTAGTCAAAGGCCCGCTCGAAACCGCCCAGGGCGGCCTCGGCCCGCAGGCTGTTGCCGTAGTCGAATACTTCGGCGCCGCGGTCCATCAGCTCGACCATGGCCGAGCAGTGGGCCACCATCGACGCCCGCGAGCGCCGGACATACTCGGCCGGGTCGGCCTGGCGCAGCTCGGACGCGTCACGCAACGACATACCGGCCGGGACGTAGCTGAGGGGGTCGTGGGCGGAGGTCTGGTCGGTGACCACGTCCACCCGAACGTCGCGGCGCACGATCTCAGGCAGGAGCTCGGCCCCGTTGCCGATCAGCCCGACCGATAGCGCCCGGCCTTGGTAGCGCGCCTCTTCCGCCAGGGCCAGCGCCTCGTCCAAGTTGTGGGCCAAGGTGTCCAGGTAATTGCCCTGCAAACGCCGCTCGACGCGGCTCGGGTCGACGTCGGCACAGATCACGGCGCCCCCGTTCATGGTCACCGCCATGGGCTGGGCACCTCCCATCCCGCCGGCGCCACAGGTGATCGTCAGCGTCCCCGCCAGCGAGCCCCCGAAGCGCTTGTCGGCCACGGCGGCGAAAGTCTCGTAGGTGCCCTGAAGGATGCCCTGGGTCCCGATATAGATCCACGACCCCGCCGTCATCTGGCCGTACATGGTGAGGCCGAGCTGCTCCAGGCGCCGGAACTCGTCCCAATTGGCCCAGTCGGGGACCAGGTTGGAGTTCGCTATCAGCACCCGGGGCGCCCACTCGTGGGTCCGCAGGATCCCGACCGGGCGCCCCGACTGCACCAGGAGCGTCTCGTCACCCTCGAGGTCACGCAACGACTGCTCGATGGCGTGGAAAGAGCGCCAGTCGCGGGCGGCCTTCCCCGTACCCCCGTACACGACGAGCTCTTCAGGGTGCTCGGCCACCTCGGGGTCGAGGTTGTTGTGCAGCATGCGCAGAGCCGCTTCCTGCGGCCAGCCTTTGCACGACAACTGGGTACCGTGCTCGGCCCGGACCGGTTGATAAGTCAAATGCTCGAACCCCCATCGGTGCTCACAACGCTCCCGGTCATGAAAGCGGCCTGCGGACTGAGAAGGAAGTCCACCAGCGCTGCAACCTCGGCCAGGTCGCCAAAGCGCCCGGCCGGGATCCGGCTTAGCAATTGCTCCCTCGTAACCGGGTCCTCCAGGTAGGGCGCGGTCATGCGGGTCGGGAAATAACCGGGGCAAAGGGCTGTGACCGCGGTGCCCGAGGCGCTCGTCTCCAGAGCCAGCGACTTGGCCATGCTCACGACCGCCGCTTTACTGGCGTTGTAGTCGAGGAAGTTGAGCTCCGGCCGCAAAGCGTTTACGGAGGCGTTGAAAACGATGGCCCATGGCCTGGGGAGCCCCCGCAGCGCCGCCCGCGCCACCAGGAACGCCCCGATGACATTGACGTCGAGCACCCGGCGGAAATGACCCACGTCGAGCTCCGTGGCCGCCACCCCCTCCCCGTCGGTCCCCGCGTTCACGAAGACACCGTCGAGGCCGCCCATGACGCTACGAGCTTGGGCCACGGCCGCCTCCACCTCACTTTCCACTGACACGTCGCACACCGATGCACCGGCCAGGGCGACCCGGTCCAGAGCGGACGCCACGCCGTCCGCGCTCGAGCCCAACACCCACACTTGGTCGCCCCGGCCCACGAGGTGCTCCGCACAGGCGTACCCGATCCCGCTGGTGCCGCCGGAGATGAGGGCCCGCCGCGGGGGACGCTCGCCCAGCCCGCCGCTCACCGCGCTTCCCCCCAGGGTGCCATGCCCACTTCCGCTGTTGGCCGGCGCACGACGAGGGTGTCGGCGTGCCGGCGCAGTTCGGGCACCGACGTCACCCCCAACAGCTGCAACGTGCGGCGGAACTGTGCGACCAGCATGTCGACGGCGAGCCGGGCGCCGGCGGTCCCGGCCGCGGCGAGGCCGTACAGGTAGGCCCGGCCCACCATGCACATGTCCGCGCCCCGGGCCAGAGCCACGGCGATGTCCGCCCCGTGGCGCACGCCGGAGTCGACCACGATCGTCGCCTTGTCCCCCAGCGCGTCCCGCACAGGGCGGACCATGTCGATGGTCGCCACGGTCCGGTCCAGCTGACGACCGCCGTGGTTGGAAAGGTGGATCCCGTCTACGCCGGCGGCTACGGCGCGGACGGCGTCCGCCGGGCTGACCGGGCCCTTTAGCAACAAAGGCCCTCCCCACCACCCCCGCAAGCGGTCCAGGTCGTCCCAATCGACCGACGGGTCGAACATAACCCCCACGTGAGCCACCGTCCTGCCCGCTCCGTCGGGCCCGGCGCCCAGATTGGCGAAGCTGAGGAGCGGGCTGCGCAGCATGCTCGTCCAGTACCCCGGGTGGGCCCCGATGTCGAGGATGGTCCGGGCGCTCAACTGGGGCGGGATGGTCAACCCGTTGCGCACGTCGCGGGCGCGGTGGCCCGGCACGGCGGTGTCGACCGATATTTCGAGGGCTTCGTACCCGGCGGCCGCGGCCCGCTCCACCAATGACCTCGTGTGGCCCCGGTCTTTCAGCACGTAGAGCTGGAACCACAGGCGAGGATGGCCGGTAGCGGCCAGGTCTTCAATTGAGGTAGTACCCACCGTGGACAGGCAGTACGGCAACGCCATGTTCGCGGTCGCCTCCGCCACGGCCGGCTCACCCGAGGGGTGCATCATGCGGGTGTACCCGGTGGGGGCCAGGCCGAGGGGGGCCGCCAGGGAGCGCCCGAACAGCTCGACGGACAGGTCGGGGGCGGAGACGTCGCACAGGGCCCGGGGTTGGAAAGCCCAGCCATGAAAACCCGCTTGGTTGGCCAAAGCGGTGTGCTCCGCATCTGCGCCACCGTCGACGTAGTCGAACACCGCCCTCGGCAACTTCCGCCGAGCCGCTTGGCGCAGGTCCTCGACGGAGTGGCACCGGGCCAGCACGCGCTCGACCGGGCTCAGGAGCGGCGGGCGCAACTGGACCAGTTCTCGGGCCTCGGCCAGCTTCATGGTGCGACCCGGTCCAAGAACGACGAGATGGCGTCGGCACCGTCGACGGGCTCGCTCCCGGCCGCCACGGCCCGGGCCAGCCCGAGGAGGCGTACAGGTATGGGCCGGCTCTCGGCGACCAGGTTGGTGACCAGCATTGGGCAGCAAAATAGCGCCGATCGGACTACCGCCCGCCAGTTGCCCGGCAGCAGTGACCGTCTCGCCATCTCGGCCAGCAGAGGGCCCCAGATGAGCTCGGCGGCACTGTCGAGCACGTCCCGGCGGAGCTGGGACAGGTGGGCTTCATCAGCCACCTCTACGAGATCGCCGTGGGTTGAGGTCTCGATGCTGAAGCGCGCCTCGGCCTCGTCCGGGTGGTAGAGCCAGAACGGGTGAGCCAGGGCGTTATGGAAAGTTGCCTTGACGGGGGCCAGCAGAGCCGGGATATCAGAGCCGGCAAAGGCGGGGTCGAACAGGCGCAGGGCCGGTCCGCCCGGCCCGTCGAGGGCCCAGATGTTGCCATGGTGGTCGTCGCCGTGGGCGGTGACCACGGGCAAGGCCGACAACGAGGCGGGCGCCAGCAACCGGGCCGCCTGCCCGGCCAGGTCCGAGAGCGAGGACCGGTACTCGACGCCGTTTACCCTCCAGCGTTTTTCGGCCAGGGCTACGAACGTCGGGTCGGACAAGTAGTACCGCAGGTAGCGGCCACCCGGGAAGCCGCCCGGCCCGTCGGCCAAGCGGTGGTAAAAGAGCTGATGGACAGAGGCCGACGCCGAGGCGGCCACCGGCGCCTTCATGGTCTCGAGCAGCACCCTGGCCGTGCACGCGTCAAGTGCCCGCCGGGCAGCCAGCAGCTGCGGCCCCATCGTGGCCGCCTCTCCGCCGGCCCGCTCGAGCCCGGCGCAGATGTCGGCCATGCGGGGCTCGTCGTGCAGCTGGTACAGGACCATCTGGGCGCCCGGCCGGCTCGACGTGGCCACCGGGACCTCGACCGGCAGGCCGGCGTCGCTCAGCAACCGGGCCCGGTAGTACTCGGTGACATTGTCAAGCTCGCCCTCTTCCTGGTGGAACTTGAAGAAATAGGTCGTGCCGTCCCCGAGCTGGGCACGGCCGCTCACCGAGTTGAGGCTGTACTCGTCCTGGGTGAAACGGACGGCTTTGACATCGAGGCCGAACATGTCTGCCAGGGCGGCACTGACCTCCTGGGCCGCCGCCTCGGCGTCGCCCCTTCTGAGCAGGGCTGGTACCAGAGCCGAGCCCGATGTCAAGAGAACCTGATGCTCACGGCCGCCTCGTGCGCAGGAAAGCCCTCGTGCTGGGTGAACGCGGTTATCGAGCCTCGCATTCGGGCCAGGGCGCGCTCGTCGGCGCGCGCCACCGCCGTCCGCTTGCGGAAGGCCTCGGCCGTGATGCCCCCGCTGACCTTGGCAAAACCGCTCGTGGGCAGCGATGCCGGGCACCCGATGATGAAATTGGCCGCCGATACGGGCGTCCACTGCCCGACCAGGATCTCGCCCGCATCGGTCAGTAGGGCAAGTACTGCTTCCTCGTCGCGCACGGCGATCTGCATGTGCTCGGGGGCATAGGCGTTGGCCACCTCCGCGGCCTGCTCCATGTCGTCCACCAGTATGGCGCCGCCGTTGGTCCCTAGAGCCAAGGCGGCGTAGCTGCGGCGGGGCTCGGGCAGCTCGGCCAGTTGCCGGGCCACCTCGACCTGGGCCGCCGATATCAGCGCCTCGCTGTCGGTCACGAGCCAGCTGGACGAGTCCGGGCCGTGCTCGGCCTCGTTCAAGAGGTCCGCCGCCAGGAACCGTGGGTCGGCACTGTCGTCGGCGATGACGAGGCTCTCGCTGGGACCGAGGAGCATGGTCGTCACGGTCCCGTAACGCTGCACCTCGACCTGAGCACAAGTGACGGCGGGGCTGCCGGGGCCGACCACTTTCCGCACCTTGGGCACCGTCTCGGTGCCGAAGGCCAGGGCGGCAATACCGGCCGGGCCATTGGCCCGGAAGACATCGCGGATGCCCAGCTCCTCGGCCACCACCAGCCCGGCCGGGTCGACGACGCCGCTGGACCCGGGCACGGGCGGCACGACCACGGCAATGCTGGGCACTCCGGCGACCACGGCCGGAGTGCCCAGCTGGACCATGACCGAGGGGTAGGAAGCCTTACCGCTGGGGACGAAAAGGCCGGTACTGGCGATGGGAGTGATCTTTTCGCCGACTGTGAGCCCCGGTTCGCTCTCGAAGCTCCAGTCTCCCCTGGCCACAACCTGCTCATTGAAACGGCGCACGTGATCGATACCGTCGCGGATGGCGGCCAGCAGTTCGGCCGAGATCGTGGCCCTGGCTCGGGCAAACTCCTCTTCGCTGACCCGCAACCGCGCCGGGTCGACGTCACAACCGTCATATTTCTTGAGCGCCCGGGCCACCGCAGCATCGCCGTTGAGCCTCACGTCCTCAAGAAGGGCACAGATGTCCTGGCGCAGTTGGGGGTCGAATATCTTGTCGAGCCCCCGTGTCACCGCCGCCTGGCGGTCCTCCTGGCTGAGCTTGGCCCAGTGCCCGATGAACCGCACCGGCCTGTTGGTCGTAGCCATTATCTTTCTCTCCTCACTGTTGCGGCTCACTGTCCCGGTTCATTGTCCCGGCTCCCGGGGCGCCGGAGATGGTGACCGGCCCGAGCACGGCGTAAAGGGTGGCGCGCAATATCGCCATTTGCGGAGGCCACCCGATCGAGATGCGCGCCCACCCCGGGATACCGAGGTCGGCACCGGGACGCACGACCGTCCCGGACGCGGCCAGGGCCGGACCGAGCCGACCGAGGTCCAGCCGGGCCGTGACGAAGTTGGCCTGGCTCGGGAAGTACCGGGCCCCGAGGGAACCCAGAGCGCGTTCCAACCGGGACCTCTCCTGGCGGACCGTGGCCACCGACATCGCCCGCCATTGTTCGCTCGCGGCGCCCGCTTCGATGGCGGCCAACGCCACGGAGTTGACACTGAAGGGAGGCCGCGCCCGTGACAGGGCTTCCACCAGCGCCGGCGCCCCCAACCCATAGCCGACCCGGAGCCCGGCGAGAGCCCAGTCCTTGGACAGGGTGCGCTGCACGAGCAGGTTGGGCCGAGAGGCGAGGAGCCCCGGGACGTCAGGGCGCAGTTCCGGGTCGCTGAAGGCCCGGTAGGCCTCGTCCAGGACGATGAGGCAGTCCTCTGGCACCTGGGCGATGAAGTCGGCCAGCTCCGCCGGGTCGCAAGCGGCCCCCGTGGGGTTGTGCGGCGAGGGCAGCCACACGACCGAGGCGCCCACACATGCTTTGGCCATGGCCTCGAGGTCGTGACCGCCGTCGGGGAGCAACGGGACGCGGCGCAATGAGGCGCCCGAGAGCAGAGAGGCGGTGGCGTCGATCTGATAACAGGGCTCGCCCACGACAGCCACCCGGCCCGGCCCGAGCAGCAGGATTGCCACCAGGTAACAGAGCTCGTCGCTCCCGTTCGTCATTATGAGCTGCTCCGGCCCGAACCCCACGTACCGGGCCAAAGCGTCGAGGGCAAGGCCCTGTTCGGGGTAGCGGTTGACCGTCGCCAGCGCCTCCGCGACAGCTGTCCGGACCTCGGGCGACGGGCCCAGAGGCGCCTCGTTGGACGAGAGCTTCCCAGCCGCTGGCCCCGGGCTCGGGCGGCCCGGCCGGTAGGCGGGCACATCTCTCACCCTCTCGGTGGCGCGCTCGGTTAGTCCTGCCATGGCCGGACCACCACCTTGCCCGCTGACGGCGACCGACTGAGGGACGCCAGGCGTTCGGCGGCTTCTTCGAGCAACACGGCCTCGGTCACGAGCGGCCGGTACTGGTCGGGGGCCGCGGCCAGGACCTCGACCGCCTTTCCGAGCTCATCGTCAAACCCGATGGAACCGGCGATGGTTAGCGTCCGTTCCGCCACCCGGGCCGGCACCAGGGGGACCGTCTCCTCGGAGAGGGCGACGACCAGGACGGTACCGGCGTTGGCGGCGCAAGCGCAGGCATCGGTCAGTGACCCCGGGTAGCCGGCGGCGTCGACCACCAGGCTGAAGCCACGATGAGCACGGTCCCCGCCGGCTCCGGGCCCCCCCGTCGTCGACGGGTGCTCGGGGCCCGGGAGCGCCCCCAGGGCAAGGCCCAACCGACGGCGGTCGGCGGCTGGTTCGGATATTGACACGGCCAGGCCAGGCCAGCGCCGCACCAGTTCCAGGTGGACGAGAGCGCCGATAGGACCGTAACCGAGAACAAGCGCGTCGTCGGGGCGGCGGCTGAGCCTGGAAACGGCGTGCATGGCGACGGCCAGCGGCTCGGCCAGCACGGCGATGGCCGGCTCGAGGTGGAGCGGGCAGGTCACGAGGCTGGTCACCGGGACCACCGTGTGGCGGGCGAAACCGCCCGGCCGCGCCTCGCCCAGCCAGGACATCTGGTGGCAAAGCGAGGGGGCGACGGCGCAACCGGGGCACTCCCCGCAGGGCAGGCGCGAATCCACTACGACCGTGGTGCCGAGGGGGACCTCGCCTCCCGGGCACTCCTCGACGACACCCACCACCTCGTGGCCCAGAGTGGCCGGCCAGTAGCCAACCCACGCACCGGTCCTGAGCACATGGAGGTCCGACCCGCACACCCCGGCCCAGGCCACCCTCACCAATGCTTCGCCGGGCTCCGGCTCGGCCAGTTCGCGCGTCCCGAGGACCATCGTCAACTGCTGGTCGAGCAACAGGGCGTCGGTCCTCACGGGTGCGGTACCCCCTGGCCACCCAGACGGGCAGAAGCCCGCCCCGCCGCCTCCATCAGGGCTTTGACCACGGTGGTCACGGACGGTTGGCCACCCAGAAGATAGCTCACCCCAATAGCACCGCAGCAGCCACGGTCGTTGAACAACGGAGCAGCCACGCACCGGATCCCGACGGCCGTCTGGCCGTCGTCGACGGCATAGCCGAGCATGCGTACCTTTTCCAGTTCGCGCTCGAACCCCGACGGGACTGCTTGGTCTGCGCCGTCCACGACAGTGGCCTCCCCGCCCCGGGGACCTTGAGCACGGAAGGCAAGTTGTGCCTTGCCCACCGCCGTCACTGCCGCCGGCAGTCGGGCGCCGAGCGAACTGGCCAGCTTTAGGCCCAGACCGGGGGGGTCATGCTTGGCCAGGTAGGTGACCTCATCACGGTCGAGCACGGCGAAATGGGACGTTACCCCGAGCGACTCGGTCAGCCACTGGAGCTCCGGGACAACACTGCGCACGGGGGTCATCGAGCGCAGGTACGCGGCCCCGACTTCGAAACTATGAAGACCGAGCCCGTAAAGGCCCTTTTCGTCGGCGGCACAGAATTCTGTGACCACGAGCGCTCTCAACAAGGTGAGGGCACTGCTCTTAGGCAGCTTGAGCTGGGTCGCCACCTCCCCCAAGGTCATCGGCTCGTCGCTGCGGCTCAGCAGGTCCAGGATCGAAAGGGCTCGCACCGCGGCGCGGTTGGCCACCGGTGGTCTGTGGGGTGCCCCCCCGTTCCCGGGCGAGGTCTCGGCGCTGAGCGAGCTCATCGCAGGATGCGGGCGAAGCCGGTATTTCGGGCCGCCTCATCGTGGATGATGCCGCGCACGTGCTGTTTGAGGACCAGGAACTCGCTCTCCATCTGCTGCGAAAAGTCACGAGGCCGGGGCAGGTGGACGTCGATGACCTCTCTCACCCGGCCGGGCTTGGTCGACAGCACGCAAATACGGTCGGCCAGGAATATCGCCTCGTCGATGTCGTGGGTCACGAAGAGCACCGACAACCGGTCGCGTTCCCAGATGGAGAGCAGCAACTCCTGCATGAGGCTGCGCGTCTGGGCGTCGAGCGCGCCGAAGGGCTCGTCCATGAGCAGGATGCTGGGCCGAAGCGCCAAAGCCCGGGCTATGGCTACGCGCTGTTGCATCCCACCCGAGAGCTGGAACGGGTAGTTGCCGGCAAAGTCGAGCAGCCCCACGACGTCGAGAAAGCGCCGGGCCTCGTCGGCGCGCTGCTTTTTCGGGAGGTGGCGCAGGCCGAACTCGACGTTCTCCTGCGCCGAGAGCCAGGGGTAGAGCGTGTACTGCTGGAAGACCATGCCCCGGTCCTTGCCCGCGGCCAAAAGGGGGGCGCCGTCCAATGTGAGCTCTCCGGCCGTGGCGGGCTCGAGGCCGGCGACGATACGCAGGAGGGTCGACTTGCCACATCCGGAGGCACCGACGACGGAAACGAACTCGCCGTCCTCCAGGGTCAGGTTGATGTCGTGAAGAGCCTGGACCGTGCCTTTGCGGCTACGGAAAGTCTTCTCCACCCCTTTCAGCACGAGCGTGGCGGCCATGGCTAGCGCGCCGACCGGGACATATAGGGGAATGCTCGGGCGTAGATGGCCTTGAACGAGAAGTCGAAGATAAGCCCCAGCATGCCGATAATGATGATCCCGAGGATGATCTCGGGAGTATTGAGGTAGCGCTCCGCTTGCTGGATCTGGAACCCGAGCCCGTTCGTGGCGCCCACCAGCTCGACCACTACGAGATAGGTCCACCCCCAGCCCATCGAGATGCGCAGGGTGTCGACGATCCCCGGCAGCGCGGACCGGAATATCACTCTCCGGACGACTTTCGCCGGTGACAGGCCGAGAGTGTAGGCCATGTCCACGAACTGGACGGGGACATTTTTGACGTTGTCCATCACCAGGAGGACCTCCTGGAAGAAGATGGCGATAAACAAGATGACCAGTTTTTGCGTGGTCGAGGTACCGAACCATATGAGCGTCAGGGGGATGAAGGCTACAGCCGGCGTGTACCGCATGAAGTCGATCGGAGGCTCGAGAGAGGCTTCGAAGACTTTGTAGGAGCCCATGAGCAGCCCGACCGGTATGGCCACCGCCGAGCTGATGATGAAACCGAGGACGATGCGCAACACGCTGGCGCCGATATCGGGCCACAGGATGCCCGTGTTGGACTCGGTTACGGCTGCCTGCCAGACCTGGGTCGGAGTAGGCAGGAACAGGTTTTGGACGGCCCCGGCATAGCTGAGGCCGGCCCAGAGAGCGAACACCAAACAGAGGGAAATGACCGCCAGCAGCCAATACGTCCGCCTCTGTATGGGCTCGTAAAGCCGGAGACGCCGTCGCGCCAACAGGGGCGCCTTGGGAGCGCTCGCCACCGAGGCGAGCGCTCCCGTGCCCTGGCGTGTCCCCAGGCTCACTTCAGGAAATTGAAGTCGGCTACCGAGCTTAGGGTGACCGGGTGTTTGATCTGGCCCATGGCCTGGAGCGTTTTGCCGATGGCCAGGTACTCGGAGGCGAGCTTGCCCGATGAGACGAGCGACTCATTGTTGGCGACGGAGTACAGGATCACTCCGGACAGCGTCGAAGCCAACGACGCCGGAGTGGCGCCGATGCCCTTGGCCATGATGGCCACCGCCTGAGTCCTGTGGGTGCCGAAGTAGGTAATGGCGTCGTTCCAGGCCTCGACCAGCTCGCGGGCCTGGGTGGCATGACCGGCCAACCAGCCCTTGTTGGCAACGAGGAAGTCACTTATCAAGCCGGGAGCCTGCGCGCTGGAGAAGAACACGTGCACGTCCGTGGCGGCGGGGCTGCTCGTGGCCTCGCTGATATAGGGCTGATAGGTGACAACGACCTTGTTTTTGCCGGCGATGAGAAGTGTCCCCGCATCGGCGGCGGGCACGTTGACCGACTTGACAGAGCTGAAAGGCATGTGGTGCTGGAGGAGGTAGAAGTGCAGCAACAGGTCGCTCGTCGTCCCGTACTCGTAAGCGACGGTCTGCCCCTTCAGTTGTGCGGCCGTGGAGATCGACTTGACGGACATGATGGCATCCGCCCCGTTTGAGTCGTCCTCGATCATCAGAGGGACAGCGGGATCCCCCTGGTTGGCGAACTGGATGGTCCGGCCCGTGTCGATGTTGGATACATCTGTCTTGCCCGCGACGAGGGCGGCGTTGCGATCGGCGTCTTCTTCGAAGTTCACTATGTTGACCTTCAGGCCGTACTTCGTGAAGTAGCCCTCTTGCTGGGCGATGTACCAGGGTGCATAGCCGATCCAGGGCTCCGTGCCCATTGAGACCGAGCTAAGGGCGGAAGCGCCGGCTCCCGGCGTAGCGAGGAGCCCAACGGTAAGTGTTGCCGTGAGTGCTGTTCCCAGCGTCGAGGCTGCCAGTCTGCGCAGCTTGGTCCTCGGGGTCATGGACGCTCCTATCTACCAGGTGGAGTCTGTGCACATATGTGTACACCGTGCCTAGTTCTGCAAGGTTGCATCTTCTCCCGACCGCGGACCGATGTCAAGGCGCGGGCCAGGCACTTAATGAGCCCGTAACCTAATGAACCGCCCAACAGGCCCGAGAGGGCGACGTCCGGGCAGGCAGTGCCCCGGGCGCCCAGCACCCGGGGGCGTCGCGACAGCGCTGCTTACAGCGCCGGGCCGCTCCGCTCCGACGGTGGCGACGGCCCTAGAGGACAGCGATCGGGTTGACGGGCGAACCGGTCCCGCCGGGGACGATAAGAGGGGCGACCACCAGGAGGAACTCGAAGGAGCCGACTTCCGCGCAAGCCCCGCTCAAAGCCTCGAGATCGAGGTTGTCGAGCAGGCACATGCCCAGGGCGTTTATGGCCAGCACATGGACCGGCGCGCCGACGCCCTCGACCGGGCTCGGCCGGGCGTCGCTGTCGCCGTCCCCTCCCAGAAGAGCGACCTGGCGGTCGGCCAGCCACTCCATGGCCGTGACGGCCAGGCCGACCCCGGCCCGGTCTGGGTCCCAGGGGCCCAGAGCGCGGCGACGGGCCATCTGACCACTGCGCAGGAGCACGACATCACCCCGACGCACCTCCACCCCCACAGAAGCGGCGATGTCGTCCAGGTCGCTCGGGCCAAGTGCAGCAGGGGGCTCCACCCAGTCCTCCCCTCTGGCGAGCGCGGCGTCCAGGAGGACGCCTCTGGCCACCACGCCCTGCGCCAATCGGGAGATAGGAGCGAACGACGAACCCGTCGAAACCACCATGTCGCCGGCCGGTTTGCCATTGTAGAGCAGGCCCTTATAGCCAATATGGGCGAGCGCGTCCATGTGGCTGGCCGACTTGCCGTGGAAGTCGACCGCGATGAAGTCGGTGTAGTAGGTCGGTTCGTCGGACCGTTTATCCCCCATGTGCGTCATGTAGTGCAGGGCCGGGTGGCCGTTGTCGGGGCCGGCCAAAGTGTCGAGCGGGCGACCGAGCGTTACTCGCCGGCCAGTTTTTACGAGCTTGACCGCCTCCAAGACATCGGCATCAGCGAGGAAGTTCAGGGCCCCCAGCTCATCGTCATTTCCCCAACGTCCCCAGTTTTTCAGCTTCTCGAAGAGACTGTCGAACTCCTCAAAGGTAACGTTGTAACCATCGCCCGTCATGGCTGCCCCTCTCCGGGTGCAACTTTGACTTCTGGGGGAGCGACCGACGTGGGCAACAAGCGGCGGGAGTGCTCCTCGAAACTAGGTAAGTTCGCGGCATAACGGTTGGCAAATAGGGGCGACGAGATGATGTAGTCGGCCGTGGCGCGGTTGCAGGCGACGGCGATGTTCCAAACGGCGGCAATGCGCAGGAGGGCCTTCACATCGGGGTCGTCCAGCGGCCCGCTAAGGAGCAGAGTGCTCCGCAGCCCTGTGCGTTCCTCGATCAACTTCCCAGTCGTGCCGGTGGCGATGAGGTCGTGACCTTCAAGGGTGCCGCGGTTGTACTCCACCCAGTCCAGCAGGTCAGGCTTTTTGTTGTCGTGGGCCACGAGGGCGACCCGGCGTCGCTGGAGTGGCTCAAGGGGGGCCGAAGAAAGCTTTGGCATGGTCCAAGTATGGAGCACAACCCGCCGCCAGGACGAGACCTTGAAATTATCGGTCGGGCGCTCCGTGAGATGTCTAGGCTGGGCTGTTCACCAGTCCGAGACGGAGCCGTCCTCCCGGTGTAAGACCTTCATCCCTCCGGGCTGGAACGGGAGCGCCCGAGCGGCGTCCTCGTCCAGGTCGACCCCGAGGCCCGGTGAGCCGCCCGAGTACAGGTTGCCTCCTTCGAGGCGCATGTCGGTCCGGACCACGCCGGCGAGGATGCCGGGACGCCAGGTCAGCTCCTGGACGGCAAAAAGAGGCGTTGAGAGGTCGAAGTGAAGGCAGGCAGCAGTCGATACCGGCCCCAGGGGGTTGTGCGGTACCTGTTCTATATAGTGCGTTTC
>Ga0182027_10007664_pt1 | contig 15854 bp, 15 predicted proteins | sample 712E1DmetaG_FD_121300 | JGI IMG/M metagenome (GOLD analysis project Ga0182027, IMG submission 121300) | Permafrost microbial communities from Stordalen Mire, Sweden - 712E1D metaG (Illumina Assembly) | ecosystem: Environmental > Terrestrial > Soil > Wetlands > Permafrost | place: Sweden...
CGGCTATGGGGTATACAAACTCCTGAAAAATACTCCGGTTAACATCTATGTTACTGTCTTCTGCGTAGCGGCAGTGGCAGATATAGTCACGTACGTGATCACGTCCTTCGAACTTGCCCTCGCATACCCGGCCGCGGTCGGGGGAATTGTGGCCTCGTTCTCCGCATTCTTCGTAATATTTGCGATTACCCAGATCCCGCTCTCAATTATCGAAGGACTCGTTCTTGCGCTGGTCTTCAAGTACATCCTCCAGCTCAAACCCGACCTTATCGAGAAACTGGGTGTGTTTTCGAAACAGCAGATTGAATCAGCGCTCGCAACCAGTACAGATGTTCCAGAAAAAAAGGTGTAATTATGTTCGAGAACAGAAAACTTGAGATTCTTACCCTGATTGGCCTTTTCGCGTTTGTGATCCTCTTCATGATCATCAGCAGTCAGTCAGGGCACGCATTCAGCGGATCTGATGACGTAGGATCGGAAAAGATTGCTGAACTTACCGGCAAACCGGTCGAATCATTTACACCCCTCATTCCCCAGTATGTGCCGCCAAGCGGTGAGATTGAATCGACCCTCTTTGCATTGCAGGCAACATTCGGGGGAGTTGTGGTCGGACTGGTGATCGGGTACTGGTACGGACAGAAAAAACGTCCCATCGGTTCGTGATCCGGTCATGTTCGAAGAACTGCTGGATGATGTCGCACAGAACAGCGCCTTCCGACACATCCATCCGGGAACCAAGGTACTTCTTGGTCTTGGTTCTCTTATTATCTGTCTCGTATCACCTACACCGGTTGTTCCTTTGATCTCTGGAGTCATACTCAGCCTGGTTCTTTTAATTCCCGTGCGGATATCCCCGATCATGTACGGGGAGCTCCTGATTGCACCTGCAATTTTTACAGTTATGAGCGTCGTGGTTCTCCTCTTTCTGCTTGGCGGGGGAGATGTGATCTGGCAGTTCAATCCTGTCTTGTGGATCAATCTCACCATCACAACCGGCTCACTCAGCCAGAGTACCTTGGTATTTTTCCGGGTGTTCGGCTGTTCGATCTCACTCTTCTTCATCGTACTGACGACACCCGTGACAGACCTCTTCAACGGCATGAAGCGCATCGGGATCCCCATCGAACTCATCGATCTGATGATGATCATCTACCGGTACATCTTCATCGTCCATGCGCAGGCCGTCGAGATCTGGCAGGCGCAGGTGATGCGTCTCGGCTACAGCCGGCCACGGGAGGCGATCCGATCCTTCTCCCTGCTCTGCGGGATGCTCTTCATCTCCAGCTGGAACGCGGGAGAGGATCTCATCCGGGCAATGGACTGCCGCTGTTACGACGGGATCTTCCCTTCGCTTGATCTCGCGGAACCTGTGCAGATGCGATCGCTGATCCCCGTCATAGCGTACCTCGCCGGGCTGGGGGGTGTCCTGATCGTAATGACAACCGGGGGCGTGGCAGTGCCATGAAGGTTATTCTCGAAGCACGGGATGTCAGGTACCGGTACCCGAGAGGCATGGAAGCGATCAAAGGGATCAGTTTCCATATGCGCCGGGGCGAGAAGATCGCGCTGGTCGGTCCCAACGGCGCCGGCAAGTCCACGCTCCTGCAGATGTTCAACGGCATGATCCGCCCGACATCCGGTACGATGCTCTTTGATAACGAACCGATCCGGTACGATATCTCATCGCTCCGTCAGTTACGGAAACGGGTCGGGTACGTGCTGCAGAACGCGGATCGACAGATCATTGCCCCGACCGTGTACCAGGATGTTGCTTTTGGTCCAGTGAATCTGGGATATGACGATCAGGCCGTCCGCGAAGCGGTTGCAACAGCCCTTCGTCACGTGGGACTCGTTGGCTTCGAACGCCGCCCGCCCCATCAACTCTCAGGCGGGGAGAAGAAACGGGTTGCCATCGCTGGCGTGCTCGCGATGGATCCGGACGTGCTGGTATTCGACGAGCCCACGAGCGGCCTCGACCCGTCCGGTTCGGAAGACCTCATGGAACTGCTCGACGAACTGAACCACAACGGAAAAACGATCGTCATCTCCACGCACGATGTAGAACTGGCGTACCCGTGGGCCGAACGGGCGATCCTCCTGCTGGACGGGCAGATCATCCGCGAGGACGTGCCGGACGTAGCGTTCGGGAACACGAAGTACGTCCGCATGGCGCACCTCTCGGTCCCGACGCTCCTCGAACTCTCGGCGGAACTCGGGAAGCGCGGGTTTATGATCCCTGAGCGGAAGCCACGGAGCGTACTCGACATGGTCCATATCATTGAGAACCAGCTCCGCAAGCCGTATACCCCCCCGGCGCCGGGCACCATAACGGTCTGCAATGTCGACGAGAGGGAAACCTCATCGCTTCCCGGGTGGCTGAAGGCCCGGCCCGGCATCGCTGTCGGGGCAATGGGGACGCGGGCAAAGCAGTGCGCTGCAACGGAGTGCATTGCGCTGGAGTTTACGTACGGTGTGATCGATAAGTGCCTCCTGCGGGCGCTGCGGGGCCAGGATTCGCTGATCCTGACCACCGGCAGCATGGTCGGCCGGGTCGCTGCCCGGGTAGAGGCGTACGGTAAGGAAAGCGGAAATGCGATCAGCGTGGTCAATCTGAACACGACGAACCCGTTTCCCGCACCAGGTCACATGGACGTGGAAGTCAGCCAGAATGATCTTACTTCCACAAAACTATGAGTGTCATAAGATGACGACAACGATGATGAACATTCTCATCGACACGCTCATAGGGATGATCACGATTCCTTTGCGGTAGTCAAGACAATAATCCCGTTTGCCGTCGTTAAAACAAGCCTTAATACCTTAGCACAACCAAAGTTGTGAAGATGCCCGAACCGAAGCTTCCCGGCGGTCCGACCCAGGACGAAATCATGGCAATTTCCCTCCTTAAACTGGGACTCCGCACGAGCGATACGGTCCTTGAGATCGGTTGCGGCACCGGCAAGGTTTCGGCTGCCATAGCGAAGCAGGCAAAAAAAGTGTATGCAGTGGACCGGAGACCGGAGGCAATGCCGGTTGCAGCAGAGACCGCCCGGCAGGCCGGTGTCTCCACCATCGAATTCGTCTGTATGGATGCTGTGGAGTTCCTGAAAAAAGATCACGTATTCGACTGTGCGTTTCTTGGCGGTACGAAAAATCTTGCGGAGATCCTTCCGCTGCTGGCAAAGAAGGTAAAGCGGACTATCGTTATCAACGCGGTGATGGTCAGTACGCTTGAGCGGGCGGTATCAACCTTAAAAGAACTCGGGCTTTTCATTGAAGTCGTGCATGTGCAGATTTCGCGATCCTCAGATATTGCCGGCAGTATCATGTTCAGGCCTATCGATCCTGTGTATATCATTGTTGCCCGGGGTGCAGCATGCTCATAGGCCTAGGTCTCGGGCCGGGCAACCCGGAACTCCTGACGCTCCGCGCAGTCCGGCTCCTTATGGAAGCGGATGCAGTTTTTGTCCCGGGCCGGATCGCTCACGACCTTGTTATCCCGTACCGGGAGCCAGTCCTGCTGGAGTTCCCGATGACGGACGATGAGGTGAGGATACTGCAGTGCCTTGAAGAGAACGCAAAAAAGATCGTACCGGTTGCAGAGAACGGGCTTGCCGTTTTCGGTATCCTTGGCGACCCCAACTTCTTCTCGACCTTCTCCCGTCTCTGTGCAGTTATCGCAACAACCCATCCTGAAATTGAATACCGGACAGAACCCGGGATCAGCTCTATCACCGCGTTTGCAGCAGCTGCACAAGTCCCGGTCAATGAAGGATTTACTGTCACGGATGGCACTCTGTCAGATACGAAGATCCTCCTGAAAGTACGCAGGCCACAGGAGCGGGCCGACCAGCTCCGGGCCGAAGGTTACCATGAGTTCGTACTGGTCGAACGGATGTTCTTTTCGGATATGAAGGTGTACCGGAACCATGATCTTCCCGAAAAAAGCGATTACATGAGCGTGATGTATGCCCGGAAGTGATGATGAGGATTGCATCTGGTTTGTCGGGGCCGGCCCCGGAGATCCAGAGCTGATCACGGTGAAGGGAAGGGCCCTTCTTGACCGGGCGGATGTTCTCGTCTACGCAGGTTCGCTCATCAATCCTGCCCTTGTTGCTTCAAGCCCTGTTCCCGAGAAAGTGAACAGCTGGGGCATGCACCTTGAGGACATGGTCAGCCTCATGGCCGACCGGGTGAAGCGGGGAAAGACGGTAGTACGTCTCCACTCCGGCGATCCGGCACTCTTCGGATCGATCATTGAACAGATTGCCGAACTGAGGAAACAGCATATCACCGTCCGCATCGTTCCCGGCGTCTCGTCGGTCTTTGCCGCCGCCGCTGCTCTAGCCACCGAGTTTACGCCCCGGGGCGTCTCCGAGACCCTGATCATCACCCGCCCGGCCGGGAAGACCCTTGAGAAGGACTGTATCGCCGGACTCTCGCAATACCCGGCAACAATGGCCTTCTTTCTGGGAAGCGAACATTTTGCAGATATCACGGCAAAGCTTGCCTGCCCGCAGGACACCCCGGCCGCGGTGATTTTCCACGCATCCTGGCCTGATGAGCTCGTGATCACCGGTACGGTTGCCGATATTGCCAAAAAGGCAAAGAACGCCGGAATCACCCGTTCCGCCCTCCTCATTGTCGGCAGGGCTGTCAGGGGCATAGATTCCGGTTATCTGCGATCACACCTCTACTCATGATCGACACCGTTGTTATTGCCCTCCCGTATTTCCGGAAAGATGCCGAAGGGATAGCTGCATTTCTCGGTGCCGATATAACCGCGTATACTCCGGGTATTTTTGCTGACTCCTTCAAGAGCCGGAAACGGATCGTAGCCCTGATGTCCATGGGGATCGTTGTCCGGAAGATCGCCCCGCTGCTCGATGACAAGTGGACGGACCCTGCCGTTGTGGTCATCAGCCCGGACTGCCGGTATGCCATCCCCGTACTGGGCGGCCACCATGGCGCCAATGCACTGGCAAAGGAACTTGCCAAGTTTGGTCTTGTGCCGGTCATTACAACCGGCACGGAATCGCGGGGCCGGGATTCTGTTGAATCCATTGCAGAACGGACCGGCACGGCCGTTGTCAACCGGGACTCAACGCGGGTGGTGAATGCCACGCTGCTGGACCGGGACCTGCCGATCCATGCAATTGGAGGACCCGCAATCGTGCTTGCCGGTCCTGATGTTTCCCTGCTGGTGAAATCCGGGGAGTACTCGGTCGGGATCGGGTGCAGGAAAGGAGCCAGCGAGGAAGAGGTCACTGCAGCAGTCCGCACCGCTCTTGCAGAGAACGGCATTTCAGAGACAGATGTGTTTATCTATGCAACCACGGTCAAAAAAATGCAGGAACCGGGGCTGATTGCTGCGGTCGGTGCCCTCTCTGGCAATTTAATATTCCTTGACGATGATACCATAAACACACAGACCGGGACCGGTCCCTCGCGGGCATCAAAGATCGGCCTCCTTGGTGTTGCCGGCCCCTGTGCCCTTGCAACGGCAAAACATAAAGATCTCATCATGGAAAAGAAAGTGTACGGGAGAGTCACGATTGCTATCGCACGCTGAAACAAAGAAAGGGAGCCTTGCGATCGTCGGGCTGGGCCCGGGAAAGAGGGAACACATGACCGCCCGGGCGCTCAAGGCAGTTGCCGGCGCGGACTATGTACTTGGCCACTCAAGCTATCTCGAACCGCTGGAACCGCTGCTCACCGGAAAGACCGTGATCGCCAGTTCCATGGGTAAGGAAGTGGATCGGGCACGGCAAGCGATCGAGCTTGCCCGAAGCCATGCGGTTGCCATCGTATCCGGAGGTGATCCGGGGGTTTACGGTATGGCAGGTATCGTAATCGAGGTGCTCGAGCATTCCGGGGAGCTCGTTGATGTTGAGGTGATCCCCGGTATCACCGCTGCCAATGCTGCTGCATCACGTGCCGGTTCACCGCTTTCCGGGGACTTTGCGACCATCAGCCTCTCGGATCTCCTCACACCGCTTGATGTGATCGAGAAACGGCTGGATGCGTTCTTCTCAGTGGGTGTCCCGGTTGTCCTCTATAATCCCAAAAGCAGGGGCCGGCCGCATAACTTTGCTCTTGCGATTGAACATGCCCGAAAGTACCTGGCCGGTACAACACCGGTAGCAATTGTAAAAAATGCCCTGCGGGATGACGAGGAGACTATCATCACCACACTTATGGATATTGAAGCATCAGAAGAGAAGGTTGACATGCACACGACCGTGATCATAGGCGGCAGCGAGAGCAGGATCTGGAGGATGGGAAATAATGTCAAAGGAATTATCACACCGCGGGGATACCACCACAAGTACGTATATTGACCCCGGCGCGGATACGAAGGAAGGTTACGCGATCTCGAAGAAATCCCGCACGCTTGCCCGTACGATTGTCGGGAATGCAACGGTTGAGGACCGGATACGGCAACGGTGCTCGATTGCGGTTGGTGATTTTTCCATGGCTGGTCTTCTGCGGTTTAAAAATGATCCTGTACCGGCAATCCTTGCAGCACTGGATGCCCATGCCCCGATCATCACCGATATCCGGATGGTACAGGTCGGTATCCAGAAGAAAGGGCATACGAGTACGGTGCTCTGTGCTCTTGATTTCCGTGCGGAGATCCAAGAAGGGCAGGAGATCACGCGGAGTTCTGCCGGCTTCCTTGCGCTCCGGAAAAAACTCCCGGGTTCGATTGTGGTCATTGGCAACGCACCATCAGCCCTCATCTCTCTCTGCGGCATGATCCGGGACGGGATACAACCGGCTGCGGTGATCGGCGCTCCCGTGGGTTTTGTCAATGCAGCAGAGTCCAAGGAACTCCTCCGCACTACCGGCATCCCCTCCATTTCCACGGAAGGAACCCGCGGGGGAACACCGGTTGCCGTTGCAGCCATCAATGAATGTATCACCCTCTTTATCGAAGGCACCGGCGATGAAGGATCCGCTCACCGGCTTTGAGTATCCAGGAGACTGGATCGCAAAGTGCACCTCACCGGAAAAGCTCCAGCTGGCAGAAAGAGGCCTTGGCATACTCACGTCATCAGGAACTGTACTCCGCCGGGGGTTTACCACCGGAACAACCGCCGCTGCCGCTGCAAAATCAGCGGTCCTGTCCCTTGTTGCGGATATCCAGACCGTATCCATCACCCTGCCCAGTGGTATTCCCGTTGACGTTACGGCTCACGGCCATGCCGGTACCGGGTCATCGATAAAATATGCCGGTGATTATCCCTCGGATATAACAGCTTGCCTTGAGTTCAGGGCAGAGGCCGCCCCCAAAGAAGGGGGTATCACGGTCACTTTTGGCGAGGGTATCGGCAGATTCTCCCGGGACACCCCGCGGTTCCGGAAGGGGATGCCTTCCGTCAGCCCCACGGCGCTCTCCTGCATTGTCCGGTCCATACAGGAAGCCCTGGATGTCACCGGAGAATCCGGTATCACCGTCCGGATCTCTGCCCCGCTTGGGACAATGATCGCAAAAAAGACCCTCAACTCCCGCATGGGTGTTGACGGTGGCATCTCCGTGCTGGGCACAACCGGGCTTGTCGAGCCATGGGACGACCACCTGACCGAATCCATTTTGGAACGGGTTGCAGCCGCAAAACGTCCGGTCCTCACCACCGGCAGGGTCGGCCTCAGGTTCTCCCGGCTTCTCTTCCCGGACCGTGAGGTAATCCTCATCGGCGGGAAACTAAAGGATGCCCTTGACGCATCCCCGGGGGAGGTCACCCTCTGCGGGCTTCCCGCCCTGATCCTCCGGCATATGAACCCACAGATCCTCGACGGGACCGGTTACCTCACTGTTGAAGAACTCGCGGGTTCCCCGCAGTTTCCGGCGATCCTTGCAGAAACGCTCCGAAAGTTCCGTCAAACCCGGCCCCGGGTGACCGCTGTCCTCATAAACCGTGAAGGTAAGATTATTGGTGAGAGCCCATGAAGATCATCGGTGTCGGGTGCGGTCCCGGTCTGCTGACAGAGCAGGCCATTCAGGAACTGAAACAAGTAAAGTCTGCGTATGGATCGGACCGGGCGATCGAACTTGCCCGGGCATATCTTCCCAAAAACTGTACGGTCAGGTCGATTGACGATTATAAGAAACTCTCCACGCTGCCGGAAAATACCGTCATCCTCTCAACCGGTGATCCTATGCTTGCAGGCCTCGGCTATCTCAAAGGTGAAGTGATCCCCGGGATATCCTCGCTCCAGATTGCAGCAGCCCGGCTCCATATCCCCCTGTCCCGGGTTACTGTTGTGGTCGCTCATGGTCACGGCCACGAGCAGGGAATGCGGGTTACAGTTGACGAGGTGAAAAGAGGAAAGATTGTCTTCCTTCTCGCGGATCCGAAATTCAGCGTCGCTGATCTCTACAGCCGTCTTGCCGCGCTCTCCCTGCCCCTGCAGGTTGCAGTTCTGGAGAACCTTGCCTATCCCGAAGAACGGATTATCGTGGGGGATATTGCCTCACCCCCGTTGCCGCAAGATTCCCTGTATTCCCTTGTCATCGGAAATTTTTAACCAGCGCAGTCTTGGTCGGGATCCAAATTTTCCGGAGATGAACTCTCCAACGGAGAATCTATCCATTTCTGGTCCGATGATCACCATGAATTTCATAAGCAGTAAAATAAGCAAAAATTATTTAGTTAAAGCAAGCAAGGTTGATCCTGCTCATATCCATGATTAGTTTCATGCTCCGAGGAAGGAACCATTGATGGAACTCAGTACTAGCAGCAGGTATGGTGAAACTAGTCCCATTTTTCCCATGGGAACCAATATCCGGCGAGGATGGGCCGGCACCGGCAGCATGTGCATGCAAGGGGGTCATATATGCAGGTAACCATCCCCCGTATCGTTATTGCGGGGACACACAGTGGTTGCGGCAAGACCACAATCGCCAGTGGCCTGATGGCAGCACTCACGGAGCGCGGGCTCCGGGTCCAGCCGTTCAAGACCGGCCCGGACTTCATCGATCCAACTCATCATACCGCTATATGTCGCAGGGTCTCCCGTAACCTCGACTCCTTCATGATGGGTGAAACCGGCGTCCAACGAACATTTGCCTCTTCATCCGGAGGCGCGGATATCGCAGTCATCGAAGGAGCCATGGGACTTTTCGACGGGATTGACGGTACGGACATCGCCAGCACTGCTCATGTAGCGCGAATCCTGCACGCACCGGTCATTCTTGTTGTTGATGCATCTGCGGCATCCCGCAGTGTCCACGCGGTGATTCAGGGGTTCCAGAACTTCGATCCCCGGATCCGGATTGCCGGGATCATCTTTAACCGGATTGCAACGGGAAAACATCGTGACATGATTGCTGCAGAGCAATTTGTGCCAGCACTCGGCTGGATACCTCGCCAGCGGGGAAATGAAGTGAAGAGTCGTCACCTGGGGCTTTTTATGGCGCACGAATCCGGGGCAATGGGCACCTTTGGCCAGATTATCCGGGAATCGTGTGATATCGACACGATTCTGGATATAGCACGGAATGCTCCCTTCCAGACAGACCCCCCGTCCAAAAAAGCACCGACGGTCAACAGACGGGCGGTCATCGGTGTCGCCCGCGATGATGCGTTCTGCTTTTACTATCAGGACAACCTCGACCGCCTTGTCCGGGCAGGGGCAGAGATCCGGTTCTTCTCCCCTCTGCAGGACCCCATGCCTGAAGCAGACGCCCTCTACATTGGCGGGGGATACCCGGAACTGCATGCCCAAAAACTTGAAGATTCGCGGTGCCGGCATTCCATTCAGGAGATGGCTGATAAGGGCATGCCGATATATGGCGAATGCGGCGGGCTCATGTACCTGTGCAGGTCGGTTGCGGTCGATCGCGAATATAAGATGGCAGGAGTACTCCCCGCGGGCGCCGAGATGACAAAAACAATCCAGGCGCTGGGATATGTAAATGGGAAATATCAAGGCCGGCCCGGACTCTGGGCGGGAGCGGCCTCTCTCCGGGGGCACGAGTTCCATTATTCCCGGGTAGAGTGCGATCCCGATGCACGATTCACGATCCGGCTTGCACGGGGGAACGGGATACAAAACGGGAAAGACGGGCTTTTCGAAAAGAACACCATCGGGACATACACCCATGCATATTTCAGCGATACTTTCTGCCGGCACTTTGTTACAGCAGCAGCAGATTTCCGGAGGAACAGGTAGATAAAAGCAGACCGGAGGAGTGTAGTGTCCCGTGTTCTGCATAAGATTTGTCAGAAATGGACGGGGTTGTCACTGGTATGCGGGAGCAGGGTTGGATGAGCACGTTGATCCCCTTGGAAAATCAGCAGTTCCAAGTCATCCCTTCCGGTGTTTTGCATGCACGTTTGCCATGATCTCTTTCATTGAATCTCCCGATTCCCGTGTTATTTCCCTGTGTCACGATTTCCATATTCCCTTCCGCATAATCGTCATCGATAACCGGTTTTTTATATATTCGGCGGTTCCAGGTTCCCTGCAAAGATCCCGATTTTTCATACAGAGTATTACTTTATCTCCATTTTTTTCAAAACCTTAAAAAACAATCAGCAATGATATTCACATCACTGATACTGCCATGACCATGGATGACGACCTCTCACGGATTGGCATCTCGCTGCCGAAAAACCTTCTCGACCGTTTTGATGAAATCCTTAACTATCGCGGCTACTCCTCCCGCTCGGAAGGGATCCGCGATGCGATCCGGACCTACATCACGTACTACAAATGGATGTCCGATGTCAAGGGTGAGCGTGAAGGGGTCATCACGATGGTCTACGATCATGCCCAGCGTAACCTGCTCACCACGCTCACGGACATCGAGCACGAGAACCAGCCGATCATCAAGGCCTCGCTCCACTCGCATGTCACCCATGAACGGTGCCTTGAGGTAATCCTGGTTCATGGCGACGGGTCGCAGCTCAAAGCGCTTGCGGAACGCCTTATGTCCCAGAAAGGGGTCGAGTCGGTCAAGCTCACAACGATATCAATTGAGGATTAACGGCGGGATTTTTAAAAAGTTATTTTTTGCGTCGCCACACGATGAATAACAGACCAAAAGCCATCAGACAGGCCGGCGCTTCAAACCCGGGCAGCAAATCAGAGGAGGACTCTCTGGAAACTGCTTCTGCCTGCAGGTCCTTTGCATTCTGATTTGCTGCGGTCTCATCAGTCTCGTGGCCGGGCATTGAATGGTACACTTTTGCCTTGGCACTTTCAATAGCAGAGAGTGAACGATCAACATCTGCCGGTCGTGAGTCTTTGTCGGGATTATCCTTCAGATATTTGTCTTCGGCTGCATCGTAATATTGTATAGCCAGATCAGACTTCCCGGCATTTACTGCATCATCGGCAGCGTCCTTAAAATCATCGGCAGTGTACTGGATGACCGGTTTCTCCTTGAAAATATCGGGAATCCCGATTATCGGAGCTCCGGTGGTGGGTGGTGCCGTGGTATCCGGTATAATGCAGCCCTGGGACGATTCATCCCAGTGCCCGCCGTAACTGGCACAGGTCTGACGCTGGACCGCTATTGGCGGTTCCGTAGGTTCTGCCATGGACCCGGTTGAGGTTAGGGTTTTTGTAGGTGAAGGCGTGGTTGTAGGAACCGATGTTTCCGGTACGGTTGTAGGTTCCGATGTCTCCGGTCTGGTTGTAGGCGTGGTTGTTGGCGTTTTTGTAGGTGTGGGTGATAATGGGGTGAATACCGGGGGATCGGAGTAGAAGTAATAGCCGGAAAAGTCCACGCCGGTTGTGTAATCCATGATATAGCCCATCGCAGCCGTAAACTGCGAATTGTATACGGCCGTGGGAGCGTCGGCCCATAAGACACAGTTCGTCAGCCCATATGCACCGACACAATCCAGATTGCAATTCATATGACACGTATCTGTCATGCTGTTCATATGATAATGTTCGGTACAGACATCGAAACAGTTATCATGGATCTGGCAACCCTGATGCGTGGGACATTCGAGGACATTATTATAGGTGCAGATCCCCCGGGGGTTCTGGAGTCCTATGGTTATTGGTGTTGCAGCACCTGTTGAATCGGTGAGCAGATCACAGCGTTCATCCGGGCAGTCCATTCCGCACGCCCCCCGGCACAAGGCCCCGCTGGTCAATCCCGGATCAATCAGCTGCGGTGCCCCGCTGGTCCCGATCGGACAGGGTCCCGTATAGGCTGTATAGGCAGCCATCGCTGGTATGACCATCAGGAGCAGGCAGATAAGCACAAGAAGACGTGCAATTCTACGAGAGTTCATAACTATAAATTTTTTATCTTGGTTTTATACTTTTTGAAATCAGGGCCGGGAACCTGTGACTGCCCGGATATCCCTTAAAAAAATTTTTGGATTGATCTTGTAGTTTTCCCGGGAAAATCTAACTTTTTTTTATACAAGGAAATGCAAAATTCCCCCAATCCGATATAAAATCAGAGGGTATGCCTGTTATCAATACCGATAATGAGTCCCACCATAGCGTCTTTGCCGGCGGTTCTTATCGCCGGTGGGGGTATTTTTTCCGGGGTGGAAGAAAAGCCGGTTTCATCTTCGTAAAACGAGAGGTATAATATCTGTCCGGAATAATTTGTAGTGAGAATTCAGCATTTTCAAGAAGTGATAGATAGTGATACAAGGATCTGGGGATGTTTTTGAGAACGTGATGGAACTTGCCAAACGCAGGGGTTTTATCTGGCCAACCTCCGAGTGTTACGGCGCTGTTGCAGGTTTCATCGATTACGGGCCGCTGGGTGCGATGATGAAGCGGCGGATAGAGAGTATCTGGCGGGATTTTTACGTTATCAGGGAAGGATACTACGAGATCGAGTGCCCCACGATTGCACAGGAGGCTGTTTTTATCGCTTCCGGCCACGTGGCGGGATTTGCCGACAAGATGTGCCAGTGCCCGCACTGCAAGGAGTACCTCCGTGCAGACCATGTTGCGGAAGGTGGCGGGATCAGGAATGCGTCCACCATGAAGAATGAGGAGCTTGCCGCAGCGCTCGCGGGCTGCAAATGTCCCGCGTGCGATGAAGCGCTCGGTAAAGTCGAAGTCTTTGGCTTCAACCTGATGTTTAAGACCATGATCGGCCCGGGCACCCAGCGGACCGGCTACCTACGGCCGGAAACTGCCCAGGGAATGTTCGTGGATTTCTCACGGCTGCTCCGGTTCTACCGCGACAAGCTCCCGTTCGGTGCCGTGCAGATCGGCAAGTCCTACCGGAACGAGATCTCGCCCCGGCAGGGCATGATCCGCCTTCGGGAGTTCACACAGGCCGAGGCCGAGATCTTTGTCCACCCGGCCGAGAAGAACCGGCACCCGAGGTTTGGCCGCTATGCGGACTATAAAATGCCGCTCCTCACCTACGTCCAGCAGCAGAAGTGCGAGGATCCAGTCACTCTCTCGATGCGGGAAGCCGTAGACAAAGGGGTTATCGCAAACGAGTACCTCGCCTACTACGTTGCCCTCACCCATGAACTGCTCATCACAATCGGGATAAAACCGGAACGGCTCCGTTTCCGCCAGCACCTCCCGGACGAGCGGGCCCACTACGCCACAGACTGCTGGGATGCAGAGATCCTCTCCGACCGCTTCGGCTGGGTCGAGACTGTTGGGCTTGCCGACCGGACTGATTACGACCTGAATGCCCATGCAAAGGAGAGCAAAACCCCCATGACGGTCTTCATCCAGTACGATGAGCCGCGAAAGGTGCCCCGCCGGCGCATCATCCCCAACATGAGCGTGCTTGGCAAACAATACCGGAACAAAGCAAAGGCAATCTTTTCCGAGCTGGAGACGGCGACTCCTACTAAAGGCGGTGCGGATGTTGTTGTCGACGGCGAGAAGATCCATATCCCTGCCGACCTCTTCGAGGTCCGGGACGAGATCGTCGATATCAGGGGCGAGGATATCGTCCCACACGTGGTCGAACCTTCGTACGGTATCGACCGGATGTGCTATGCGGTACTCGAACAGGCCTACGATGAGGATACCGCGGATGGCGAAAAAAGAGTCGTGATGCGTTTCTCCCCGAACGTTGCACCGATTCAGGTCGCGGTCTTCCCGCTGATGACCCGCGACGGTCTCGATACGATCGCAGACACGATCACCCGCACCCTCCATAAAAACGGAATTATGGCGGAGTACGACGACAGCGGTGCCATCGGCAGACGCTACCGCCGGCAGGACGAGATCGGCACCCCATTTGCCGTCACGGTCGATTACGATACGAAAGAGAATAACACCGTCACCCTCCGCGACCGCGACAGCATGAAGCAGGTACGGATTGCTATTGACAAGCTGCCGGAAACGGTAAGTGCTCTTATTGAGGGGGACATCACGTTTGCATCGCTTGAATGATTTTTCTTTTTCAAATCTGTTCTGATAGAAGAGATAATGATGGGGGCTGATATCCCCATCCTCCCATTTGCGATACCTGCCGCCGCCCCCCTGCTGGGTGCAGTCCGGGAATTCTGAAGGAGATACACAATCAACGGTGAATTTTGTAAAATTCTTTATTGAAAGAGATCGTGCAAAAAAGAAAAAGATTACAATCCTGCTCGCTCTACGATGACGTCAGCGACAGCCTTTGCACTCTTAAAGGTAAAATCAGTAGCCTAGAGCAGTTTTCCGGCTTCTCCGGCAGTCATTTTGAGGTCTCCTCCCTGACAGGTTGTGGCTGCACCGTTAGGAAATGCCGCAATAAGATCTGCGATGTCCAGTTGATGTCATCGATCGGCAGGGTTCTGGATATAAACAGCTCCATTTCCGTTTCAGTATAATGTTTTGGAGATTATTGGCATTGGCTAGGGGCTGAAAAGACATCGTAGACAAAACCATCTTAAACCCTTCATGAACCCTGCATAATTTCCACATTTTCCCGGGACTTCATCTCATTATTTTTATAATTAATTCCCTGAAAAAAACGACCCTCATATTCGCATTCCGGCAACCTTTTCGGGATCCGGATCGGGTAAAATAAGTATATGTCGCTTAGTCCGTGATTCCACAGAATCTAACTTACAGGAAAAATCCGAGAGTCAGATACCCCACCAAAATCATTAAGCCATACCACTCTTATTCATCACTTACAGCCAATTCCCATGAAATATTAAACGGGATTGTAAAAAAATCCATTATGAAACGTGATACATCAGCAGGTGTACACTCCTTTGATAATGAGCGCACCCAAAAAAAATATCAATCAGGTATGAAACGATGAAAAAACCAAGACGACCCTTCACCAAGAAGAAGCCGGAGCAAGCCGGACAGGATGTTCTCTTTTTGATAGAAAAAATCACACCGCCCGGCACATCGGGAGCGGTACGCAGATCCGTCAATATGCATAGGAATGGTGCATGATGGCAGCAGGAAAAAAGAAGCCGGAAGAGAAGAATGCACGCCCTCCAGGCAGCAAACGTTCTCAGATGGATGCTGCTGAAAAGAAGCATGCACTCATGCCGAAGAATTCACCCGGGTTAAAGGGACAGACGACAGAACGACTAGTCTCCGGACTCCAGGAACACCGGAACGAGATCGGGACGATTGCAGAAGATTTACTGAAGTCATCAGAGAGCCGGTATCGCCGGTTCTTTGAGGCAGTGAGAGATGGCATTCTGATTATCGATGCCGAGACAGGAACCATTCTGGATGTGAATCCCTTCCTGATCGAGTTGCTGGGATTCACCCATGAACAATTCCTGGGAAAGAAACTCTGGGAGATCGGGGTCTTTAAAGATATCGCGGCCAGCAAAGATAATTTCAAGAAATTGCAGGAAAAGAAATACATCCGCTTTGAAAATCTGCCGCTGGAAACCGCCGATGGCCGGCGGATCTACGCGGAGTTTGTGAGCTTC
>Ga0182027_10007667_pt1 | contig 15848 bp, 14 predicted proteins | sample 712E1DmetaG_FD_121300 | JGI IMG/M metagenome (GOLD analysis project Ga0182027, IMG submission 121300) | Permafrost microbial communities from Stordalen Mire, Sweden - 712E1D metaG (Illumina Assembly) | ecosystem: Environmental > Terrestrial > Soil > Wetlands > Permafrost | place: Sweden...
CATCGATTTCGCTGGCGACATACATCTTCGACAACGACCAGAGTGGAAAGGAATTTGTCGACGCGCTCGGCCGTGCCTTTGGACGCGGAGTCTACGTTCGCGTGTTGGTTGATGACGCCGGCATGCGCTACTCCTGGCCACGTATCACGCACAAGTTGAAACATGCGCGAATCCCGTTCGCGACCTTTCTCCCCTCGTCCCTGTTCGCGCCGTGGCGTGTGGCGACCATCAATCTGCGCAATCACCGCAAGATTCTCGTGGTTGACGGGCAGACTGCTTTCACCGGAGGGATGAATATCCGCCAGGGCAACGTGCTCGCCGGAAAGCCAAAACGTCCCGTTCAAGATCTTCATTTCCGCGTCCGTGGCCCAGTGGTGAGGCGCTTACAGGAGGCCTTTGCAAATGACTGGGCGTTTGCCACTGGCGAGATTCTCGGAGATCAACGGTGGTTTCCGGCATTGGAGGAATCCGGCAATCTCATCGCGCGAGTTATTCTCGATGGGCCGGATGCGGATTATGACAAGTTGCGCTGGACGTTGCTGGCCGCGCTGGCCGAGGCGCGGACATCCGTGCAAATTCTCACGCCTTATTTCCTGCCTGATCGCCCACTTGTCGAAGCGCTGAACTTGGCCGCCTTGCGCGGTGTGCGTGTGGACGTCATTCTGCCGGCAACCAACAATCTGCCATTTATGCATTGGGCGTCGCGCGCCTTGTGGTGGCAGGCGCTCGAAGGCGGCTGCCGGATCTGGCTCACGCCGCCTCCGTTCGACCACTCCAAGCTGATGATTGTGGACGGTCACTGGGTGTTGCTCGGCTCGGCAAACTGGGATGCACGCAGCCTCCGGCTAAACTTTGAACTGAACGTGGAGAGTTATGGTCGCGATTTTGCGGACAAGATGGGTCGGATTATCGAAGGCAAACTTCGCGGGGCACATGAGGTGACTCTGTCTGAGGTGGATGGGCGGAGCTATCCGGTGAAACTGCGCGACTCCATTGCCCGGTTGTTTTCCCCATATCTGTAGGTCACCGTGGTTGGCCGGAAGGGATCGGCCTTCAGGCAATTTCCGGATTCGAGACGAACCCGGGGTGACCGTTAGCCGTTCTATGTCACCAGGAACGCCCCGATCAACCTCGCGGATCCGGAGCGAAGCGATCTCCGAGCTGTGAGATCATCGTCACCAGGTTTTGCTGGAGTCAGAAGACGAATGCGCTTCGGCCTTCATCGATGAGAGTAGTCGGAGATCTTCTTACCCCGGGGGCAAAAGGCTCACGGACAGCGGAGAAAGTGAATTTCAATGTGCCGCCGTTCGGCCTCGCGCCGGAGTTCACAGACCAATGGGAGTGCTCGGCGGCTGACGGCGAGGTGTCGGCGATAGTGCTCGATGCGACGCACCTCCTGGAGCGCATTTTCATCGAAGGTCGGTTCCTGCAATATGTCAGTCCTATTCACTCCGAGCAGACCAACGCGGCAATAATAGCGGAGCATATCTGGATGTACGCCGGTAAGGTCGGCAGCAACTCCAAGCGAGAAGAGCGCGGACGATCCGGTCGGCACGCAAACGAGTGTTAGTGTGCGATTCACATGGAACGTAAACGTCGTCGCGGCAGTCCCCGGTAAGATGCCGGGCTCGAATACGGGTTTCCGCTGGTGCTGGGGCGCTGCTTTCTGGCGCGGCCGGGGCGCTGGCCTTGGGCGACCGTGAGATGATCGCTGTTTTTTCGTTTCTTGAGCGACCGAAACATCCCTCGCACGCTCAGTCGTATTGGATTCTTTGGCCATGGGAAGTCCTATCGTTGTTTTTGTGTCTCTAGATTGTCCGCAATACGATTTTGCCGCATGTGTGCCCGTGCTCACTCAGCTCTTGGCTCCGAGTGGCATCCCGCGCTTGCGTAAAACTCGCGCGCTTTCGCGAGCAGCTGGTCCAGACTCAGATGGTGCTCATCCACGACAAGGCACCCTATGATCCGCTTGGCCAGCTCCGGGTGATGGCGCTCAGCCCACGCTATGAACTGCTCCATTTCGCTGCTCGTGCCTTTCCCAGTGCCAAACACAAGGATTCGACCAGGCGCCTGGAGCGCCTTGGCCACCGGCGCGAAGAAGCTGTTCAGATCGGGCTTTTCCTGGCCGCGTGAAAAATCCTTCGAGTTGTGTGCGTGGCGAAAATAGTCGTCTGGCTCGTGAGGCAGAATCTCCTGTGGAATTGCGCCGTGCATTTCAGTCCGAAAAATGCGGGCTTCACGGTGATCGATCACTACCAACCAGTGGGTCTCGCTTGCATCCGTTCCGGGCGGCGTCGGCTCGGATTGTTCCAAAAAGTGACGCAACGCCATGAGCTCGTCTGTCTCGGCGACATCCTTGGTGCGGGGAGGATGGAGCACCAGCACGTGGCCATTACGTGCAACCTTCGAGTTACCGTTTGGCTCTTCCGTGATTTCGCCGAGAGTCGCCAGAAGGGTTCGGACATGGCGCCACTCCAGATTATGCGAAACCGGGTGCTGAAAGATCGTGTTATAAGTGCGCAACTGCGAACCGGTGAGTGACGCGGGCGAAGTCATGTTTTTAGGACAGTTTCGGGAACTGGTCCGGGCAGCCTGCATTCGCTGACAAGCGCCATGTTCCGCCACTTGAGGATGCTCTCAAAGTTCGGCGCAGGCCATGGGGTGTAACCCTAACTGAATGTCGACCGGCAGCAGGATTCTAGCCCGGGAAAGAGAATCTCGGCGCCTCCGAGTGAAGCGATTGGCGCGGCAGCGGTGATACTGCGGATCAGCCGCCCGGCAGGGTGCGCTCTTGGGAGGCGGACGCAGCGATGATCATAACGCAAGGGTACGTCGGCCGATTGAGTGCCCGGGCAGCTGCGTCTGTGGTAGGGTTCCGCCCCATTACGGGAGACCAATTGCATGGGATATAATCCGTTCGCGAATTGAGCCAAACCCGGCGACGAATTCAAAACGCAAAAGCGAATCAAGGATTTTATGGCAAAGGTACTAGGCATCGATTTGGGAACGACGAACTCCTGCATGGCGGTCATCGAGGGCGGTGAGCCATCTGTGCTTGAGAATTCCGAAGGCAAACGCACGACACCATCCGTGGTTGCCTTTACCAAGAGCGGCGAACGCCTCGTGGGCGAGCCTGCCAAGCGGCAGGCCGTCACCAACTCTCGCAACACGATCTATTCGATCAAGCGATTCATGGGAAGAAAGTTTGACGAGGTGAAGGAGGAGATCAAACGCGTCCCGTACAAGGTAGTTCGGGCCACTAACGGCGACGCCGCGATCGAGGTGGAAGTGAACGGTAAGCCCAAGCAGTTCAGTCCGCCGGAAATCTCAGCCATGATTCTCGCGAAGCTTAAGACCGATGCGGAGACGCGGCTCGGAGAAACGATCACCCAGGCCGTCATTACGACACCTGCGTATTTCAATGACTCGCAACGCCAGGCCACGAAGGATGCCGGACGCATCGCAGGGCTCGAAGTGCTCCGGATCATCAACGAGCCCACCGCCGCATCGTTGGCGTACGGCCTGGACAAGAAGAAGGACGAGAAGATCGCCGTGTATGATCTCGGCGGCGGCACATTCGACATCTCTGTGCTGGACCTCGGTGATGGAGTGTTTCAGGTCAAGGCGACAAACGGAGACACCCACCTCGGCGGTGATGACTGGGATAATCGCCTGATGGATTGGATGCTCGACGAGTTCAAACAGAAGAACGGGATGGACCTGCGCAAGCAGCCCGAAGCTCTCCAGCGCATCAAAGAAGAGGCTGAGAAAGCCAAGATCGCGCTCTCCAGCGCCCTGCAATACGACATCAACCTGCCGTTCATCACCGCGGACTCCAGCGGGCCTAAGCATCTCAGCCTGAACCTCACGCGGGCGAAGATGGAGCAGCTCTGCGATGCGCTGTTCGAACGCACAATTGCGCCGGTGAAGGCGTGTCTGAAGGACGCGGACATCGTTGCTGCGAAAATCGATGAACTGGTGCTCGTTGGCGGCATGACCCGAATGCCTCGGGTGGTCGAGACTGCACGCACGCTCGTCGATAAACCGCCGCACCAGGGGGTGAATCCGGACGAGGTGGTGGCGGTGGGCGCGGCCATCCAGGCCGGCGTGCTTAAGGGCGAAGTTAAGGACGTTGTGTTGCTCGATGTGACGCCGCTGTCGCTCGGCATCGAAACGCTCGGAGGGGTTTTTACCAAGTTGATCGAGCGCAATACAACAATCCCGACGCGCAAGTCACAGATCTTCTCGACCGCCGCGGACAACCAGCCCGGCGTGGAGATCCACGTCCTGCAGGGTGAGCGCCAGTTCTCCCGCGACAGCAAGACCATCGGCCGGTTCACGCTTGATAGCATTCCGCCGGCCCCGCGCGGTATGCCACAAATCGAAGTCAGCTTTGACATCGACGCCAACGGCATTCTTCACGTCAGCGCCAAGGACCTTGGCACTGGCAAAGAACAGAAGATCGTTATCACCGCCAGCAGTGGCCTTTCAAAGGCCGAGATCGAGAAGATGCGCTCGGACGGCGAAGCCCACGCCGAAGAGGACCGTGAGCGCAAAGAGGCGCTCGAAGCGCGCAACGATGCCGACGGCGCGGTGTATCGCACAGAAAAGCTACTGAAAGACAATCAGGCCAGCATTTCTGACCCGAACCGCAGGAAGATTGAATCCGCCATGAACGGGGTGAGGGAAGCGCTCAAGGGAAGCGATTCCGCGGCCATCAAGACGGCAAGCGAGAAGCTCAATGAAACCTGGCAGGCAGTGTCAGCGGAACTCTACAAAGGGGCATCTGAAAAGGCTCGTACGAGCCAGGGCGCATCAGGGGGAGAACGCGGAGTCCCGCCTGACCATTACGAACGCGCGGAAGACGGCAGACCAAGCGACGAACCGATCATCGATGCTGAAGTTGTCAATGAAGAGAAGACCGCCTAGACGACGCTTGCAAACCCGTAGGTATGGGATCTTAGCCAGACCAGCCTGACGTGGTTGTGGCCACTACGGGTGGCGCTATCTGCGTGGCAATGGCTGGAGCTTCAAAAACACCATTGCCTCGCTCTCACGAGAGCGTGGCCAGCGCTTCTTTACTAAACCCGCGCAGTTCGGACGAACGTCCTTCGCTGATCTTGCGAGCCCACGCTGCATCCGCCAGGAGTGCGCGGCCCACAGCAACCAAATCGAAATCACCCCGGTCGAGACGACGAAGAAGCTCGTTCAGCGAACTGGGCGTCGAAGATTCTCCTTTGAAAGCAGCCAGAAAATCTCCGGAGAGCCCAACCGAGCCGACCGTTATCGACGCTTTGCCAGTCAGTTCCTTGGCCCAGCCCGCGAAGTTTAGGTCGGAGCCGGCGAACTCCGGTTCCCAGAAGCGGCGTTGCGAGCAATGGAAGATGTCGACCCCCGCCTGGACCAGAGGAGCGAGCCAAGCATCCATCTCATCGGGTGTTGTCGCTAGTCTTGCGGTAAAGTCCTGGAGTTTCCATTGTGAGATACGCAGACAGATCGGAAACTCCGGTCCCGTCGCATGGCGAACTGCCTGAATGATCTCCACGGCAAAACGGGTTCGTTCCGCCAGTGTTTTCCCTCCATAACGATCCGTGCGCTGATTGGTTGGGTGCCAGAAGAACTGGTCGATTAAATAGCCGTGCGCCCCATGGATCTCAACCGCATCGAATCCGAGCGTTTTGGCCTGCGCCGCAGCCTCGGCAAAGGCTCGGATCGTGTCGGCGATGTCAGGCTCCGTCATTGCAACACCACCGATTTTCCCGGGCGCAACGTAACCCGAAGGGCCTTCAAAGGGAGCGGGTGGCAGCCACGCGGTGCTCTTGGGAGCGACGACACCCATATGCCAAAGCTGCGGAGCCATGACGCCGCTGTCGGCATGCACCTTGTCGATTACAGCTTTCCAGCCGAGGAGCGGCTTCACTCCGAAGAAACGAGGAACGTCCGGATCATTGGACGACGCAGGACGATTGACCACGGTGCCCTCCGATATGATCAACCCTACTTCCCCCGTAGCGCGGCGATCGTAATAATCGGCAACGTTTGAGGCAGGCACCCCGCCGGGAGAGAACGAGCGGGTCATTGGAGCCATGACGATCCGGTTCTTAAGCCGAAGTGATTTCAACTGGAAAGGCTGAAAGAGTTGATTGGAAGTCATAGATTATCTCGCACTTGGTTTCCCATCTCAGGATTGGGGAAGGTCATTGGCTGTTCATCGGCAATCCTGCGCCCCGCCCAGCTTTACGATCATTTTTCCGATGTTCTTTCCGGCGAATAGTCCGATAAACGCGTCCACTGCCTGATCAATTCCAGTGACCACGGTTTCCTTGCTTTTAAGTTTTCCCGTCTGGAAATATCCACCGACTTCTTTTTCGAATTCACCCTGCCGACCCATCCAGTCGCGCACGATCATCCCCTTCATCGTCAGTCGTTTGGTAATCACGTTAAACAGATTGGTCGGGCCGGGCTGGGGCCTCTCGGCGTTGTAGCCGGAGATGCCGCCACAGGCGATGATGCGACCATGCGTTCGCAATGCAGAGAGCGCCGCTTCGAGTGTTTCGCCGCCGACGTTGTCGAAATAGACATCGATGCCGTCCGGAGCCTTGATTTTTAGCTGCTCGACGACCGGTCCCACTTTGTAGTCGAAGGCCGCGTCGAATCCGCACTCGTCCCGAAGAAACAAGACTTTCTCGAATGAGCCGGCAGAGCCGATGACGCGGCACCCGCGCAATTTCGCCAGTTGGCCGGCCACGTTTCCGACGGCTCCTGCAGCACCAGAAATGTAGACCACATCTCCGGCCTTAACTTCCACAAGATTGAGCCCAGTCCACGCGGTCATGCCAGTCATTCCGAGTGCGCCCAGGTAGACCGAGAGCGGCTGATTCTCCCGACTTACCACATGCAGTTCTTTTGGCGCAGCAACGAAGTATTCCCGCCATCCGCAGTTGGAGGTGACGATATCTCCCGGTTTCAATTCCCTGGCCCGCGATTCGATGATTTCGCCGACGGCGCCGCCATCAAGCACCTCGCCCAGTTCGAATGACGGGACATAGGATTTCCCCTCGTTCATGCGACCACGCATGTAGGGGTCCACCGACATGAAGAGATTACGAACCAATACCTGTTGATTTTGCGGCGGTCTCACCTCGGACTGCGCAAGCAAGAAATTGCCTGCGTCGGGAATTCCCTTCGGTCGAGAAGCCAGTCGAATCTCGCGGCTGATCATGACTGTATCCATGTCTCTTTCGTAGGTCGATTGACGGAATCATTGCTCATGGTACGCGGTTCTGCCAAGGCACGAAGGCTGAAGGCTAGTGGTTCTTATGTGCCGTTGCCGTAGTCCCTTTGCCGCCTGGCGCGACGGTCGTGGTCGTGCAGCAATGTTCCGCCTCGGACGGGGACAGGGCCTGCAGATTCTTCTGCTGGTCAGGCGTAAGCAGGGCGAGCATCTGGGCGTGCGTTGTTTGGTGCAATTGGCGCGCTTGGGCGCAAAGGGCATGCAGTTGCTCCGTCTGCTTTTTTAATAGGTCCGTGATTTTGGACTTCTGGTCGTTCGTGAGCTGTAGCGCTTCAGTGATCTGCAGCGCGTCCGCCAGCCGATGCACGATGCACGTAGGATCTGGTCCGCCGAGATGCGGTGGTTGATCGCCGCACGAAGATGATTGAGGTGTAGCAGAATGTTCAGAGCAGCAGGAGGCGTCTGATTCTGGAGTTGCCGAATGGGATGGAACAGCGGTTTTTTGCGATGGAATCATAGCCGCGGAGAATGCGCTCCTCGGTGTATTGTCACCATGGGGTGTTGTCCCCGTCATGACCCGGTTAGTGCGATTCTGATAGTGCATCGGCTCCCCGATCGCGAAGGAGTCGATCCAAGGCATCGATCTTCCGGTGCAGTTCGGCGATCTCCACCTCTGCCCTCAGGTTGACCCGATAATTGAGTTCGGCGCGATTCCGGTCGACGGATGATTGCCGGTTTTGACTCATAAGGAAGATCGGCGCTTGAACGGCTGCGACCATGGAAAGCACGAGGTTAAGCAAAATAAACGGATAGGGGTCGAACGGGCGCTTCAGCACGAGCATCGTGTTGACGACGATCCAGGCGCTCATCGTCAGGAAAAAAACAATGAGAAAGGCCCAGGAACCGCCAAACGTAACAACCCCGTCCGACACCCGTTCGCCAAATGTCAGCGGCAATTCATTCTCTTTCGGCGGGACAGACCGGGCAGCCCGCCGCTGGATTAACTCGTCTGCCTTACGCAAGCGCTGGCCCATCGCGCTCAGCATGTCCCACGCCGCATGGGGATGTCGGGTGAGAAACTCAAGCAGCGTTGGATAGGAGCATTCCAGCAATTCCGCATCCTCCACCACCTCGGCCGAAGAAAGGCGCGGCTGGCGGTCGAAAAAGGAAAGTTCACCAAGCATCTCGCCGGAGCCAATCTCTGCCACCACCAGCCGCTCCCCGCCATGGATGTCGAGCAGGACGTGCAGGTGGCCCGACTTCACGAAATACATGCACTGTGCCGGATCGCCCGCGCGAAAAACGTGCTCCCCCGCTCGGAACCGCCGCGACTGCAGCAACTCATTAAGCGATTTTCGCTCAGTCTCGTCCAGCTGCGAAAACAGCCAAGTGGGGGAAGAGGGAGAAATCATGGTAAATAGAGCATCGGGCTTGGCAGTGGCGTGATGCATTCGGTCGGGAACCGATGTCCTCAATACTCCGTGACTCGCCCTGATCTGCGGCAGGTTTGCAGCCCGGGCTTGAGAGGGGGCGATGCGCCCCCTCTTGCCAGCGTCAGTCAATCGCGATTACTGCACAGCGTCCCAAATCGTCTGCCTTGCGGCCCAGGCCGTGACGCGAAGCAGTCGGTCAATGAGATGGCTAGATGGCGACCAGCTCATCGGCCCAGTATCCTTGGCGATTGTAATGACGATACAGGCTAGTTTCGTAATCGCGGTCCAAGAGAGCGTCCTCCGTATATTCGGGGGAGCGCTTGATGGTCTCGCGGGTGAGGCCGACGAAGACCTTCGACTCACTCCAACTGATGCGATCGATCCACTGCGGTGAAATCAGAACCTTCTTCCCTGGCCACCAGTTCCGCGTCTCGGCGATGAAATAGCGGATGGCCCAGGTTTCAGAATCGATGACAAAGTCTACAACGTGGCCGATCTCACCGTCCGTGGCTTGGATGTTATGACCGCTCACATCATGGGTGCTGCGCAAATCAGGTTCCCACGCGTGCTCACCTTTGACGAAGTCGCCCCATTTGTCACGGTCGGTCGTTGGATAGGCATAACGTCCCCAACTCAAGGGGCCGCCCCAATAACCGGGCATGCCATAATACCCATAGTAGCTGTCCTCAAATTGACGGGAGACGGGTTCGTGGCTCTCCAAGGAGGGACTGTCCTCGATCTGCTTTTTGGTCAGATTAACGACGATGTCCTTCGCTTCAGGGTCCACGGCACCCAGAGCATACGGAGAGATCAGCACCTGCCTCCCCGACAGCCAGTTTCCGGTGTCGGCGACGAGATAGCGAACGGTCCAGTACCGGTCATCGAAATAGAATTCTTTGACGTGTCCGATTTCGCCGCTGCGGCTTTTCAGTTGGTAGCCTTTCATGGCCTTTGCTTTGTTTAACATGATAATCCCCTTTGAGTTGTTCCGTTTGTTTCACCGCCGGTCTTAGGCCGGCCGTGCTTGAGGCGGTGACTACCGCGTAATGCACGGGAGTCTGAGGCAATACTGTGCCGTCTGCCGTGAGATCGGTATGGGGCCAATCCCTACGGTAGGGTTATGCCCTATGGTGGCAGACGTACAGGGGAGCGTATTTTACTCATCTTCCCGTACAAAGAGATGCCGGGCCGCCTTCACTTGGAATCTTGGACGCCGGCAAAACGTTTCAGTCCACAAAAAATATCCATGAACGCACAAATCACTCAATGGCATCCGATAAGAGAACTCGAGGATCTGCAGCAGCGCCTCGCCTCAGCCTGGAATCTCAGCTCACTGCGCTCTCCCTCACAGGAAGAATCTCTCACCGTCGCCCAGTGGACGCCGCGTGTTGACATCAGTGAAGATGACAAGGAATTCGTCATCAAAGCCGAACTACCGGAAATGAAAAAGGAGGATGTGAAAGTGACGCTCGAGGACGGTACCCTGACAATCTCCGGCGAACGCAAACTGGAGAAGGAGGAGAAGAATCAAACCTACCATCGCATCGAACGCGAGTACGGCACTTTCTTCCGGAGTTTCCTGCTACCTATTGGAGTTTCCGGCGACAACGTCTCGGCAGATTTCAAAGACGGAGTACTGAAGATTCGCCTGCCCAAGGACGCGAAGTCGGCTTCGGCCAAGACGATTGAGATAAAGACCGCGTGATGCGGCGACTAGACTTCGCACATTCAACGGTTCGTGCACCGTTCTCCCCCCCAAAAACAGACCGCAGCACCCTCGCCTCGATGACGAGGGCCTCTCGGCTGTCGGTGCGGTATGGACCTTCCAGTTTAGTAGATTTCCCGCAGGAGATTCGTCTTCGAACCGTCGATTTGGAATGAGAGGCATCGTTCACTAGCCACGGACTTTCCTCAACGACCGCATTAGCGACGGTTCGGGTGATAGATCAGTCAATCTGAGCCTTCCCGATATTCACGAAATGAATAAAAACCCTCTCAGCAAAGGCGTCTTGACCGAGAAGGACGTCGGGATTGGTCCGCCGACCCGCAAGATTGTCCAGACACGCTCGCGTGACCTAGCCCTAATGGCAGGTCGAGCGCCGCCGCAGGTAACGCAGGCTGACTATGAACAGGCGGAACGTGAATTGATGGGCGAACCTGATATGGATCAGAGAGAAGCGATCCTCGAATCGATTCCAGAGACGAATCGCTCGGATCCCATGCCAGCGTCAACCGGACAGGAAGTGCCGGAGTCCCCCAGCGAAGATGAAGATGACGAGGGGCGAAGCGAAACCGAGCAACTTGTCGACGAGAGAGCAGAGGAAGCCGACCGTGATCGGATGTTTCAAGCTGTCCATGAAACCGAGGAGAGCGACCGGCGCGAGCCGTAGGCTTGTCCGACCACAACCAGGGCGCCCCGAAATTTCCCGCACGATTAACACAACGCCAAAGTCAAGATCATGAACAAAGACAATTCAGTCGTAGCAATCTATCCGTCGCACACGGCTGCCGAGGCAGCCATCAAGGAACTGCAGAAATCCGGTCTCGACATGAAGAAACTGTCGATCGTCGGACGCGACTATCACACCGATGAGCACGTAGTCGGCTACTACAATGTTGGCGACCGTATGAAGAGCTGGGGGAAAATAGGGGCCTTCTGGGGCTGGATCTGGGGATGTCTATTTGGCTCCGCGTCCTTTTTTATTCCAGGCATCGGGCCATTGCTCATCGCTGGACCGCTTGTCGGTTGGCTTGTCGGGGCGCTGGAGAGTGCTGTCTTGGTGGGCGGACTGAGCGCGCTTGGCGCCGGCTTGTATGGCCTCGGTATCCCCAAAGACAGCATCCTGCGGTACGAGACGGCGCTCAAGGCTGACAAGTTTGTTGTGATTGTACACGGCACTAGCGACGAAACTACCCGCGCCAGGGATGTTCTCAGTCGCACCAGCCCGGAGACATTGGAGCACCATCAGTAGCATGGATCAACACAGCATTCCCGACTTCAATATTCGGCATTTCTTTTGGCATCGCCGTAACGTTGACGCACCCCGGGCCGGAATGCGCGTGTGGACATGCGAAGAGCGTTCGCGTCCCTGAAAGACCTCGACGCCATTTATGGGGTCTGGATCACCGACGACTGACAGTGATCAGATTGTCTTGTAGCGATGTTGCCTCTGCTTTTTCAACCTCTCAGGGACTGCCTCTATTCGATCCAAGAACTCTTTGCCGGGTTTGTGGATTCGCGGCCGGCCAGTTACGCGGAAACCGTCGATTTTCGGATCTATCTTCAATATGTTTCCGCCGGCCGCTATGAGCCGACCGACTATTTCACGGCCATGATGGAAGCCGTTCACGACAACGCCATCCGGGAAGCAACGCAGGACTATCTGAAGTCCGCATCGACAAGGGCCGCCGTCGCATTCATGGGCGGCCACGATTTGCCGCGGAACCATCCCGTTTACGTCAAGGTGGCTTTCTTGGCGCGGGAATTGGCGCGCCGCCGATTCCTCCCAATTAGCGGTGGCGGCCCCGGGGCGATGGAGGCGACCCATCTCGGGGCTCTGCACCAACACGCAAGTCAGGCTGCGCTGACCCGCGCGTTGATGGAGCTTGCACGAGTCCCGGACCTGCCATGCAACCTGCAGAAGATAGTGGCCCGCGATGGCACAATTGATCGGAGTCTAGTCAAGGAAGCTCATGCGTGGCTTGAACCGGCCTATCGCATCCGTCGCCGGATGAAGAACCCGGGCGAAAGTCTCGCAATTCCGACATGGCTCTATGGGCACGAGCCCACTTCTGTTTTGGCGACTCAGGTCGCAAAATATTTCCAGAATAGCGTGAGGGAGGATCGCCTCTTAGCGGTCGCGACCCACGGAGTGATTTACGTCGAAGGCCGGGCCGGCACCCTCCAGGAAATCTTTCAGGACGCGGCCCAAAACTACTACCGGGTTTTGGGCGACTTTAGCCCAATGATCTTCTTTGGCACGCGCCAGTGGACGGAAACGCTGCCGATCGTCGCGGTCATCAGGGAACTTTTCAAAGCCAAGGATTTTGAGCGGTATGTTTGCGTCACTGATGAACCGGCGACGATTCTGGAATTTCTCGCCCAACAGCGCGGAGATGAGACGCCAGCACAGCGGATGGTCCGCCGTCGGCGCGATTGATGGCAACCAGGAGGTCCCATCCAAAAGAAAGAGCCACCTATGCCTCAAGGCGATAAATCCGGATACACTGACAAGCAGAAGCGTCAGGCAGAACACATTGAAATTGGCTACGAGAAAAGGGGGCTCTGCACAAAGAGCGCGGTGGCCCGGGCTTGGGCAACGGTAAATAAAATCTCCGGCGGCGGGAAGAAGAGCGGATCGGGTCGGAAGAGATCCTGAGTACGATCCCGGCGGTGTTGATTGCCACCGCGCAAGATATTGGGCTCAGAAAAGGCCTGACTTTAATCCGGACGGCACAATTCCCCGAAGCTCGCTTCGGGAATGGATGCCGCCCACTGATATCCGGGTGAAGCCCCTTTCCGCGATACCCCGGAGCTTGCTCCGGGGAGGGTTCAGTGCAGCCGTACTTCGGTCTTAACTTGGCTCGGGCCTATGACTGGTCGTTTGCGGTCAGGCTAATCAGGAGCGAAGTGATGGGTGCGCCATGAACATATGAATACCGATTTCTGGTTCCATATTGGCGCGCCAACTGCATTTATCATGTCGCTCTTTACGTGGTTGTCCAAATACTGATGGCTTCGACGCCAGGAGGAGGTCGAGGCAACCGATGGTGAAGATCACAAACAAGAGGACCAAAACAGCGAGGATCTCTGCCGCTCCTCATGGTTCAGCTGTTGAACCCATCCCCAGTCGCGACCGGAAAGACTGCAAGTCTTCTGCTGACGAGCACAAAGGGGCGTCCGAAGTGGAGCGGACGCGACGCGAATTGGAGGCGATTCGGGCGAAATTGCCAGCTACGCCATATAGCGCACTTGACGCCAAACAGCGGGCAAGGTTCGTCGAACTGCGCGCTGCGATGTTAGCGCACCGCGAGGCAACCAAGAAGGCGAGGGCTGAAAAGACCGATTAGGCTGGCATGCCTATCGCTTGAGATTCTGGTCAATCGCCCTTTCAGGGACGCATTTCCAGTTGCGGGATATTGGAATGACGGCCCAACCACTCTAGGAACTGAGCTCCGGCCGAAAAACTTAGAAGCCAGCGACAATACTGCGCCGTATGCCGCCAGGATCGGTATGGGGCGAATCTCTATCGTAAATTGCGGCAATGGGAGGCGTGCGCTTGGATGGATTGTAAGGTAGGGCAAGACCCCATGGTCCCCCTTGCGTTTGCCGGGCATGCTTGCCGCGCCCGTATCAGCCGGCAGCCCGGATCTCCGCTTTTCGGTCGGGTGGCTGCTGCACAAAAAGAAGAATCCCATGAAACGTTCCAAACTCGCCCTTGTTGTCGCAGGCATTGTGCTCGCCTCGCTTGCGTCCGCCCAGGCTGCCGTCGAAACCTACGACATCGACCCTGTGCATACTTGGGTCGGCTTCAGCATCGCGCACTTTTTCACCAAGGTGCCCGGCTTCTTCAGCAAAGTGAAGGGTTCGGTTGTAGTCGATCGCTCCAACATCGCCAACAGCACCGTCGAAGCCGTCATTGAAACGGCCAGCATCACCACGAACACGCCTATGCGCGATGACGATTTGCGCTCCGCCAACTTCTTCGCCGTCGGCAATTTCCCATCCATGACTTTCAGAAGCAAGGCCTGGAAGAGCACTGGCGGAGACACTTATGCCGTCACGGGCGATCTCACGATCAAGGCCGTGACGAAGGAAGTCGTGCTTAAGGTCGCGTCGCTGGGCTTTGGTCCGGGCATGAAGGGGGCCGCGATCTCAGGCTGGGAGGTCTCAACCACGCTGGATCGGCGCGATTTTGATGTCTCTGCGGACCAGGGCATGATCGGCAACAGCGTCGATGTGGTGATCCATGTTGAGGCCGACCTGAGAAAGCCCGCGGCTGCGACACCGTGATCGTCATCCACAAACCTACTTACATTTATGTCCACAAAACATCAGACAACAGAGCTCGGCAAGAAGCCTGTTTGGTTCATTACCGGCTGCTCAACAGGCTTCGGCCGCGAACTAGCCAAGCTGGTGCTGGAGCGCGGCCACCGCACGGTGGTGACCGCCCGCGATCCCGCTGACGCTCACGGCTTGGCCGCCGAAGGTGAGGCGCTCGTGCTCAAGCTGGACGTTACGGATCAGGGCCAGATCGATGCCGCCATCAAGGCGGCCGAGGACAGATTTGGGCGCATCGATGTGCTGGTGAACAACGCGGGAATCGGCTATTTCGCTGCGATTGAGGAGGGTGACGACAAGCAGGTCCGCCATCTCTTCGACGTCAATTTCTTCGGACTGAGCCGGATGATCCGCGCCGCCCTTCCAGGAATGCGGCATCACGGGACAGGAACCATCGTGAATTTCTCGTCGGTGGGAGGCCTGCGATCGTTCCCGTCCCTCGGGTACTACAGCGCGACGAAGTTTGCCGTGGAGGGTCTGTCGGAGGCCCTGTGGCAGGAAGTGGAGCCCCTGGGGATTAAGGTGATAGTGGTCGAACCGAGCGGCTTTCGTACCGACTGGGCCGGGCGATCGGCACAGGAGAGCAAGCTTCAGATCAGCGCCTATGCCGCCACTGCGGGAACGGCGCGATCTCAGATCCGAGCGTCGTCAGGCAGGCAGCCTGGAGATCCCGCCCGTGCAGCCGCAGCCATCGTGGAGGCCGTAGAATCGCCCAATCCCCCCCATCACCTATTGCTTGGCAAGGACGCCTTCACAGGGGCGACCGAGAAGCTGGAGCAGTTGCGCCGCGATTTCTCCGCATGGGAATCCGTAACGCGCGGAGCCGATTTTCCGAGCGCAACATAAAGCCTCCTAAACTGGCAATATCTTTGGACGCCATGGCCAAACTAACGACAAAAGCTAGAAATCGCCTTCCGGAGGGCAGCTTTGCGCTTCTGGGCCGGAGGTATCCGATAGAGGATATAGTCCACGCCAGGAACGCACTCGCACGCGTATCGCAAGATGGCACGCCAGCGGAACAGGTCAAGGTGCGACGGAAAGTCAGCAGGCTTTATCCGGAGTTAGGAGTGAATTCCGCCCGCCAATCTTCATGCGATTAATAGGTCTATACCCATGCCTC
>Ga0182027_10007669_pt1 | contig 15847 bp, 10 predicted proteins | sample 712E1DmetaG_FD_121300 | JGI IMG/M metagenome (GOLD analysis project Ga0182027, IMG submission 121300) | Permafrost microbial communities from Stordalen Mire, Sweden - 712E1D metaG (Illumina Assembly) | ecosystem: Environmental > Terrestrial > Soil > Wetlands > Permafrost | place: Sweden...
CTCGGCACCCCGATCTGCCTCCTGGTACGGAACGAAGATGCCCGCCCCGAGGCCTACACCGAAATGGCCACCAAGTTCCGGCCTTCGCATGCCGACTACACCTACCAGGCCAAGTGCGGCATCCGCGCTTGGCCCGGCGGCGGGCGCACCAGCGCGCGCGAAACCGTCGGACGCGTCGCCGCTGGCGCCATCGCCAGGAAGCTCCTGCGCCAGCGCTACGGCGTCGAAGTCCTCGCTTACGTGCGGCAGGTCCAGCGCATCGTGGCGACCGTGGACCCGGAGAAGGTCAAAGCCAAAGACATCGAGTCCAACATCGTCCGCTGCCCCGACCCGGCTGCGGCTCAAAGGATGATTCGGCTGATCGAGAAGATGCGCCAGGCCGGTGACACCGTCGGCGGCGTTGTCGAGGGGGTCGCGCGGGGAGTCCCGCCCGGCTGGGGCGAGCCGGTTTTCGACCGCCTCGAAGCGGACCTGGCCAAGGCCATGTTGAGCCTGCCCGCGTCAAAGGGATTCGACATCGGCTCCGGCTTTGGCGGCATCCTGCTCACCGGCACCGAGCATAACGACTCGTTCCGCGCGAAAGGCGGCCAGGTCTATACCACCTCCAACCGCTCCGGCGGCATACAAGGCGGCATCTCGAACGGGCAGACCATCTATTTCCGGGTCGCCTTCAAACCCGTCGCTACCGTCATGCACGACCAGAACACAGTGGACATCAAGTTCAAGAACACCACGCTGAAAGCCCGGGGCCGTCATGATCCGTGTGTGTTGCCGCGCGCCGTGCCCATCGTCGAAGCCATGACCGCCCTGGTCCTCGTGGACCACGCCCTGCGTCAGCAGGCGCAGTGCAGTGCGGCAAGGAGTCATCATTGAGAACCCTGGAAAGCCTGGAAACCCATGCTGGAAGTCATGAACCTGATGCAAGCCGAGGGCAGTTGGCACATGCCTCCAGCGCCAAGAAGCGCGGAGCCCAGGAGGAGCGAGGGGATTCAGTGGGAAAATGCGGTTCAATTTGAATAGCGGCCAACCCAGTGCTGTCTTTAGAAAGCTGGGGTTCGGTGGAGCGGTTGCAATGCTGGCGCCCCCTACAGGAGGAAGAGAGAGAGACGCCCCCGAATACAATGCCGGACACCAGCTTTATGGCAAAGTCCTGCGGCCCAATCCGCTCCGAGACCCTGCCGCGTAGTGGCCGGCCCTTAAGCGCGGGCAGCGGGTTTGCCTTTGGCGCTATCCAGAATGCCCGCGACGATGCTGCTTGGCACCGGCTCGAAGCGGAACGGCTCCATCGAATAAGCGGCCCGGCCTTTGGACAGCGAACGGATCGCCGTCGCGTAGCCGAACATCTCCGCTAGCGGCACCTCCGCGGTCACAATCGTTGAAGCATCCTTGGCCTCGATGTGGACGATCTTGCCCCGGCGCCGGTTCAGGTCGCCCATTAAATCACCCTGATATTCGTCGGGCGTGGTGACTTCCACCTTCATTATCGGTTCGAGCAGGATCGCGCCGGCCTTCTTCGCCGCTTCCTTGAGGGCGAAGATGCCGGCCATCTTGAAGGCCAGCTCGCTGGAATCAACTTCGTGGAATGTGCCGTCCACAACGGCCACTTTCACATCCACCACCGGGTAGCCCGCCAGCACACCACCCTTGATGGCCTCCTCGATGCCGTCGATCACCGCCGGGATGTACTCCTTGGGAATGGCGCCGCCGACGATCTTGTTCTCGATCTCGACGCCCTTACCCCGTTCATTGGGGGCCAGCGTGACGCACGCGTGGCCGTATTGACCACGCCCGCCGGACTGGCGAATGAACTTGCCTTCGCCGTCGGCGGCTTTGGTGACCGTCTCGCGATAAGCGATCTGCGGCGCGCCCGCATTGGCGCTCACCTTGAACTCGCGGAACAGACGGTCGCGGATGATCTCCAGATGCAGTTCGCCCATGCCTGCGATGATGAGCTGGCCGGTATCCTCGTTAGTGAAGCAACGGAAAGTCGGGTCCTCTTCCGCCAGACGCTGCAGGCCCTCGCCCATCTTCTCCCGGTCGGCCTTGGTCTTGGGCTCGACCGCCATCGAGATGACGGGCTCCGGGAAAGTCGGCGGTTCGAGCATGACGTCGAAGTCCTCGTCGCAAAGCGTGTCGCCGGTGGTGATATTCCTCAAGCCCACCAGCGCGGCGATATCGCCGGAAAAAGTGGTCTCGACGTCAATGCGCTTGTCGGCCTGGATCATCATCACGCGGCTCACGCGGTCGCGCTTGCGCGTGCGCGGGTTGTAAATCACATCCCCCTTGCTCAAGCGGCCGCTATAGACGCGGAAGAACACCAGCTTGCCTACATAAGGGTCAGTCCACAGCTTGAACGCCAGGGAACAGAACTTCCCGTCGTCGTTGGTTGGGACTTCAACCTTTGACTCCGTGCCCGGGGCGATGCCGAAGGCTGGCGGCACATCGAGCGGGGAGGGCAGATAATCAACCACCGCATCCACGAGGGGCTGCACGCCGCGCTTCTTGAAGGCCGAACCGCACAGCACGGGGACCATCTCAATCCTGCAGGTCAACCGCCGGATGGCCGCTTTGAGCAGCTCCGGGGTGACCGGCTTGTTCTCGATGACCAGCTCGGCAATCTTCTCGTCCTTGTTGGACACCGCATCAATCAGCTCCGCTAAGGCCGCTTTGGCCGAATCTTTCAGGTCCGCTGGAATGTCTGTGACCTGGTATTTGAGGCCGGAGTCGTCGCTCGGATCATACACAATCGCTTTCTGATTCACGATGTCCACGACGCCGCTGAAGTAATCTTCTTTGCCGATGGGCAGGAAAATCGGGTAAGCGTAGGCGCCGAGCTTCTTGCGCATGTCGTTGAGCGCATTCTCGAAGTTGGCCCCAGTGCGGTCCATCTTGTTGACGAATGCGATACGGGGAACTTTGTACTTGGTCGCCTGCCGCCAGACCGTCTCCGATTGCGGCTGAACGCCGGCCACGCCGCAGAATACCGCCACCGCGCCATCCAGCACGCGCATGGAGCGCTCGACTTCGGCGGTAAAGTCCACGTGCCCCGGGGTGTCGATGATATTGATCCGGTGCGGCAGGCCGAGGAAGGCCTTGTAGCTGCCGTCGTCCTTCTGGGTCCAGTAGCACGTAGTCGCCGCGGAGGTAATCGTAATGCCGCGCTCGCGCTCCTGCTCCATCCAGTCGGTCACCGTGTTGCCGTCATCCACGTCGCCCATCTTGTGAATCAGCCCCGTGTAAAAGAGGATGCGCTCGGTCGTGGTGGTTTTGCCGGCGTCAATATGCGCGGCGATGCCGATGTTGCGCGTGCGCTCCATCGGATACTGCCGCTGGGGCACGTTCGCCCCTTTGGTCCTCGCCGACTTTTTTGTTTCCAGTACTGTTTCCATGTAGGGATGCTCGGTTGAAAATAAAAACGCCCCGGGTCGCTTCGGCCCTCGGGGCGTTAGGCTAAAAACGATTACCAGCGGAAATGGGCAAAGGCCTTGTTGGCCTGAGCCATCTTGTGCACCTCGTCGCGTTTTCGGATGGCATTGCCCTGGCCCTGGTAGGCTTCCAGGATCTCCGCCGCCAAGGCTTCCTTCATCGGAACACCCTTGCGCGCATCAGACAAATCCACGATCCACCGGAGCGCCAGGGAGAATTGGCGGTCGGTCGGAACTTCCAGCGGCACCTGGTAAGTCGCGCCCCCGACCCGCCGGGCCTTAACTTCCAGGCGGGGCTTGGCGTTATCGACCGCCCGTTGAAGGACTTCCAGCGGGTTGGTAGCCGGGTTCTTGGCAATGAGTTGATCGAAGGCGCCATAGACAATCCGCTGCGCCACACTCTTGTTGCCACCTTGCATGACCGTGTTCACCAGGCGCGTAACCAACGTGCTGTTAAATTTCGCGTCTTTGATTATGGGCCGACTGACTGCTCGACGACGTCGTGACATGTGTTCGTTAAAGCGTTAAATGGGTTAAATCGTTAAAAGGTGATGCGCGTCACGCGGCTGGCGCAGGGGCTGGGGCGGCCGGGGCAGCGGCAGCAGGCCGGGCGCCTGGTTTTGGCCGCTTCACGCCGTACTTCGAGCGGCTCACGCGCCGTTTCTCCACACCGGCGGCGTCCAATGTCCCGCGCACGATGTGGTAACGCACGCCAGGCAAATCTTTCACGCGACCGCCGCGCACCAGCACGATCGAGTGTTCCTGCAAATTGTGCCCCTCGTCCGGGATGTAGGCAATGACTTCATGCCCGTTGGTCAGGCGCACCTTCGCCACCTTGCGCATCGCCGAGTTCGGTTTCTTAGGCGTGCGTGTCATCACCTGGATGCAGACGCCCCGTCGAAAGGGCGAGTTCTCCAAGGCGGGCGACTTGGACTTGTGCTTCAGTTTGTTGCGGCCCTTGCGGACCAATTGATTTATCGTCGGCATTCGCTTTTAAGTTACATTCCCCTGCCCTGGCGCAACGGCGCCGCCAGGCGCTCCGGGCAAACGGAAGACGGAATATACCAAACGGCGCTTCACCTGCAACAACTATTTCCGTCTCTTCCGCTAAAAGAGCATCCGGTTCCCCGGATGCTCCTCTGGTAACTGGTGCGATGGCGGGGTCAGGCCAGGAGCGGATTCTCGCTCGCGGTCAGATCTCTCGGCTCTTCGGGCTCCTCTTCGCTGATTTCCACCAGCGGCTTGAGCCGCGCCATGCGGTGATAGTCGAAGCCGGTGCCAGCCGGAATGATGTGACCCATGATGACGTTCTCCTTGAAGCCGCGCAGGTAATCCACTTTGGCGCGGGTCGCTGCTTCGGTCAGCACGCGGGTAGTGTCCTGGAAGGACGCGGCGCTGAGGAAGCTTTCGGTCTCCAGCGAGGCCTTAGTGATACCAAGCAGCACCGGTTGAGCCTCGGCCGGCTTGCCGCCCATTTTCTCGACGCGCGAGTTCTCGTCTTCGAAGTCGAGCTTGTCGATCTGTTCGCCCCAGAGGAACGAGGTATCGCCCGGCTCGGTGATACGAACCTTGCGCAGCATCTGGCGCACGATTGTCTCGACGTGCTTGTCGTTGATGGTAACGCCTTGCAGCCGATAGACTTCCTGGACCTCGTTGACGAGGTGCTCCTGCAATTCCTGCGGACCGCAGATGTCGAGGATTTCGTGCGGGTCGATCGGGCCTTCGGTGAGCTGCTGGCCTTTCTTGACGTAATCGCCCTTGAAGACAATGACATGTCTGCCGATCGGGATGAGGTGTTCCTCCTCCACACCAGTCTGCTGGTCTTTGATGACGATACAGCGCTTGCCGCGCACGCTGGCGCCGAAGTCCACGATACCCTCGATCTTGGAGATCTCCGCGGCGTCTTTGGGCCGCCGGGCCTCAAAAAGCTCGGCCACGCGCGGCAGACCACCAGTGATGTCCTTGGTCTTCGACGTCTTGCGCGGCGTCTTGGCCATCAGGGTGCCGGCGACAATCTTGTCACCTTCCGCCACGACGATGTGTGCGCCGGAAGGAATCGGGTAGTTGGCCGCGGGCTCGCCTCTGTCGTCGCAGATGATGATTTGCGGATGCAAATCTTCCTTGTGCTCGACGACGACCATGGCCTCCTGGCCGGTGGTTTCGTCCGTCTCCTGCTTCATGGTGACGCCTTCAATGATGTCGTGGAACTTCACCTTGCCGGCCTTCTCGGACAGGATCGGCACGTTGTAAGGGTCCCACTGGACGAAGATTTCGCCCTTCTTGACCTTGGCGCCATCCGCGACGGAGATGACCGCACCGATAACGACAGTGTGTTGCTCCAGCTCGCGCTCGTCGTCGGCGAGGATGGAAACGGTGCCGTTCTTGTTGAGGACGATGTGGTTCTTGCCGTCTTCAAGGGCGACCAGGCGCAGCTCGTTGTAGTGCACAGTGCCGTCGTGTTTGGCCTTGATCTGCGGCACCTTGAACACCGCGGAAGCGGTGCCGCCGATGTGGAACGTGCGCATGGTGAGCTGCGTGCCCGGCTCGCCGATGGATTGCGCGGCGATGATGCCGGTGGCTTCGCCCAGTTTCACCCGGGCGCCCGTGGCCAGGTTGCGGCCATAGCAATAGATACACACCCCGCGCTTGCTTTCGCAGGTCAGCACCGAACGGATCTTGACCTTCTCGATGTCCGCGTTGTCGATGAGCCGGGCCTTGACCTCGTCCATCTCCTCGTTCGCCTTGGCAAGCAACTCCTTCGGCTTCTGCGGATTCGGGACGTCGTCGCACGAAAAGCGGCCCACGAGGCGGTCGCTCAGCTTGACCACCTTGTCTTCGCCTTCGTAGATAGCCTGGACCCAGATGCCGTTGGTCGTGCCGCAATCTTCCTCACGAATAATCACGTCCTGCGCCACATCCACCAGCTTGCGGGTCATGTAACCCGAGTCGGCGGTCTTGAGCGCGGTGTCGGCCAGACCTTTGCGGGCGCCGTGGGTCGAGATGAAGTACTCAAGCACTGTGAGGCCCTCGCGGAAGTTGGAGAGAATCGGCTTCTCGATGATGTCGCCGGACGGCTTGGCCATGAGACCGCGCACGCCGGCGAGTTGGCGGACCTGCTGCCGGTTGCCACGCGCGCCTGAATCGACCATGAGCGAAACCGGGTTGTACTCCTTCTTGCCCTGGTTGTGGTCGAGCGTCTTCAACATGACGTTGGCAATCTGGTCGGTGCAGTGTGTCCAGATGTCGATGATCTTGTTGTAGCGTTCGCCTGGGGTAATAACACCTTTGCGGTACTGCTTCTCGACTTCTTTGATTTGCTTCTGGGCGGTGTCGATTTCCTGATCCTTTTCCTTGGGAATGATCATGTCGTCGATGCCGATGGACACGCCCGCGCGCGTGGCCTCGCGGAAGCCCAGCTCCTTAAGCTTGTCGAGCATGACCACCGTCTTTTCGTGACCGCAAATCTTGTAACACTTCCAAATGAGGTCGCCGAGCTCGCTCTTTTTGACCGACTTGTTGGGGAAGCCCAGTTCCTCCGGCCAGATTTCGCTGAAGAAGACGCGGCCCACCGTGGTCTCAATGACCTTCTTGTTGAGATCGCCCAACTCGGTCTTCTTCCCGAAATCGGGATTCGCCAGGCGGATGCGCTCATGGGTCTTGACCGCCCCATCGTTGAAAGCGAACACGACTTCGGTCTTCGAGCCGAAGAGTTTCAGTTGCTTTGGGTCTGCCGGTGCCGGCGTCCGCGGCTCGGCCGTCAGATAGAAGCAGCCCAGCGTGATGTCCTGCGTCGGCGTAATAATCGGCCTACCGCTGGAGGGGCTGAAAATGTTGTTGGGAGCCATCATGAGCAAGCGCGCTTCCAACTGCGCTTCGACTGACAATGGCACGTGGACGGCCATTTGGTCGCCGTCGAAGTCGGCGTTGTACGCGGTGCAGACTAGCGGGTGGATGCGAATGGCTTCACCCTCGATGAGCTGCGGTTCGAATGCCTGCACCGACAGGCGGTGCAAGGTGGGGGCGCGGTTGAGCAGAACCGGATGGCCGCGGGTCACTTCTTCAAGAATATCCCACACCTCGGTGGTCTGACGCTCGATCAGCTTCTTGGCCGACCGCACGGTGTGGACATAGCCTAGCTCTTTGAGGCGGCGGATGATGAAGGGCTCGAACAAAACGAGCGCCATTTTCTTGGGCAGACCACATTGGTGGAGTTTGAGCTCGGGGCCAATGACGATAACCGAACGGCCGGAGTAATCCACGCGCTTGCCCAAAAGGTTCTGGCGGAAGCGTCCGCTCTTGCCCTTGAGCATGTCGCTGAGCGATTTCAGGGCCCGGTTGCCGGCTCCGGTTACCGCGCGGCCATGCCGGCCGTTGTCGAAGAGGGCATCAACCGCTTCCTGCAGCATGCGCTTTTCGTTGCGGATAATGACTTCCGGCGTTTTGAGCTGGAGCAGGTTCTTCAACCGGTTGTTGCGGTTGATCACGCGGCGATAGAGGTCGTTGAGATCCGAAGTGGCAAAGCGGCCGCCTTCCAGCGGCACCAGCGGGCGCAGGTCCGGCGGGATGACCGGCAGCACAGTGAGAATCATCCATTCCGGCCGACTCTTGGAAGACTGCAGACCCTGGAGCAGCTTGATGCGCTTGGCGATCTTCTTGCGGATTTGCTTGCTCTTGGTCTCGGTCATCGCCGTCTGCAAGTAGTCGATCTGCTTGCCGAGGTCTACTTTCGCCAAGCCTTCGCGCACCGCTTCCGCGCCCATCTTGGCGAGGAAGGCGTCGGGGCCGTAGGTTTCCCTGGCTTCGCGATACTCGTGCTCGCTCAAAAGCTGATTCTGTTTGAGTGGCGTCGAGCCGGGGTCGATGACCATGTAGTCTTCGTAGTAAATCACACGCTCGAGATTGCGGGCAGTCATGTCGAGCACCAGACCAATGCGCGAGGGCATGCACTTGAAGAACCAGATATGGCAGACCGGCACGGCCAGTTCGATGTGCCCCATGCGCTCGCGGCGAACGCGGGCCAGCGTGACTTCCACCCCGCAACGGTCGCAGATGACCCCGCGATGCTTGATGCGCTTGAACTTGCCGCACGAGCATTCCCAATCCTTGACCGGGCCGAAAATGCGTTCGCAAAACAGGCCGCCCTTTTCCGGCTTGAACGTGCGGTAGTTGATGGTTTCGGGATTCTTGACTTCCCCTTTGGACCAGGACCGGATGGCGTCAGGCGACGCGACACCAATCGCGACGTACTCCACCTGGTTGACCTTTTCCAAACCGAGCAACTCTCGGGCGCTTTCTTTAGAGCTAATCATACAATGGATCGTTGAAGCGAGTTGTCTCGCACTAAAACTATTATCTCAGTTAAACGGCCGTTAAGGCATGGATGGGTTCAGCAGGTTGGTCCGCCGGATTGGAGTAACCCACCTTCACATCAAGCCCCAGCGACTGCATTTCCTTTACGAGCACGTTGAACGATTCCGGAATGCCGGCCTCCAGACTGTTGTCGCCCTTGACGATGCTCTCGTATATCCGCGTGCGACCCTGAACGTCGTCGGATTTGACCGTCAACAGTTCCTGGAGCGTGTAGGCAGCCCCGTAGGCTTCCATGGCCCAGACCTCCATTTCGCCAAAGCGCTGGCCGCCGTATTGCGCCTTGCCGCCTAGCGGTTGCTGGGTGACCAGGGAATACGGGCCGACCGCCCGGGCATGAATCTTGTCCGCCACCAGGTGGCCGAGCTTCATCATGTAAATGAACCCAACCACGATCTCCTGATCAAACGGCTCGCCCGTACGACCGTCGATAAGCTGGGTCTTGCCGTGCTCAGGCAATTTGCCTTCCTTCAAGTAACCACGAATTTCCTTTTCCTTGATGCCATCGAATACCGGCGTAGCGAACTTCAGGCCGAGCAGTCTTGCTGCCCAGCCCAAGTGCGTTTCCAATACCTGGCCAACGTTCATGCGCGAGGGCACGCCCAATGGATTCAGAACGATGTCCACCGGCGTTCCATCCGCCAGGAAGGGCATGTCCTCTTCCGCCACAATCTTGGCGACGACACCCTTATTGCCGTGGCGGCCTGCCATTTTGTCGCCGACCGACAGCTTGCGCTTCGAGGCGATATAGACCTTGACCGACTTGATGACGCCGCTATCGATGCCTTCGCCAGATTCGGCGCGTTCGAGTTCTTCGTCGTACTGCATTTGCAGGTCGTCGAACTTCTTTTTGAAGCTGCCGATGATTTCATTGATCTTGTTACGAATCGGTGACGGGTCGATTTCGATACGGTCGTAAACCTGCGCCAGCTTACGCAGGAGTGTCTTGGTGATCTTACGATTGGCGGGAATAATGATTTCACCGGTCTCGCTGTTCACCACGTCAAGCGGAATCTTTTCGCCCAGCAGGATATTGCTCAGCGCTTCGGTAAGCTGCTCGCGTAACTCCTCAGTCTTCCTCTTGTATTCCTCTTCGACCTCTTTGGCATGCCGCTTCTCTTCGCTGGCAGAGGTTTTCGATTCGTTGTCCGACTCCTTCTTGGCCGAGACCTTTACATCCATCACGATGCCGTACGTGCCCGACGGGACCTTCAGCGAGGTGTCCTTCACATCGGCAGCTTTCTCGCCAAAGATTGCCCGCAGCAGACGCTCTTCAGGCGCGAGTTCTGTTTCGCTTTTGGGCGTAATCTTGCCGACCAGAATGTCGCCCGGCTTCACCTCTGCGCCAACGCGAATGACACCGTCGGGTCCAAGGTTTCGGAGCGCCTCATCGCCCAAGTTCGGAATGTCGCGCGTGATCTCTTCGGGGCCGAGCTTGGTGTCGCGGGCGCCGACCTCGAACTCATCGATGTGGATGGAAGTAAAGACGTCGTCCTTAACGACGCGCTCGCTGACGAGGATGGCGTCTTCAAAGTTGTAGCCGTTCCATGGCATGAAGGCGACCAGCACGTTGCGGCCGAGTGACAATTCGCCGCCTTGAGTGCAGGGGCCATCGGCAATGACCTGGCCCTTCTTGACCGACTCGCCCTTCTTGACAACGATTTTCTGGTTGATACAGGTGGCGGCGTTGGACCGCATGAACTTCCGAACTTGGTAGACGTAAATGCCCTTCTCGGGATCGTGCTTAAGCTTCTTCTTGCCCTCGGGCAGTTTTCCGTCTTCGGTAATGATGATTTGATTGCCGGTGAGCGATGCCACTTTGCCAGCCTCCTCGGCGACGATGACCGCCCGAGAGTCACGAGCAACGCGCTCCTCCAGACCGGTGGCAACCAGCGGCGCTTCGGTGACCAGCAAAGGCACCGCCTGGCGCTGCATGTTGGAGCCCATCAGGGCACGGTTCGCGTCGTCATGCTCCAGGAACGGAATCAGGCTGGCTGCGACGGAGACGAGTTGTTTGGGCGAAACATCCATGTAATCGACACGAGCCGGCTCGACATCGATGAAGTCGCCTTTGCCCCGACACACGACGCGGTCCGTGGTGAATCTGCCCTTATCGTCAAACGGGGAGTTAGCCTGGGCGATGACAAATGACTCCTCGCGGTCGGCCGTGAGGTAGTCGAGACGCTCGGTAACGCGTCCGTTTTCGACCTTACGATATGGTGTTTCAAGGAAACCGAAATCGTTGATGCGGGCAAAAGTCGCCAGCGATGCAATCAAACCGATATTCGGACCTTCGGGCGTCTCCACCGGACAGATACGCCCGTAGTGTGAGGGGTGCACGTCGCGGACCTCGAATCCGGCGCGATCACGCGAGAGTCCACCTGGTCCCAGGGCCGAAAGACGCCGCTTGTGCGTCAGTTCAGCCAGCGGGTTGATCTGGTCCATGAACTGCGAAAGTTGGCTGCGGCCGAAGAAATCACGGATGACTGCCGATAGGGCTTTGGGATTGATCAGTTTCTGTGGAGACATCGATTCTACGCCTTGATCAAACAGCGTCATGCGCTCCTTGACGAGGCGTTCGGTGCGGGCGAGGCCGACTCGGCACTGGTTGGCGAGTAATTCCCCCACGGTCCGGACTCGGCGGCTGCCTAAGTGGTCGATGTCGTCCAGAGAACCTTCCCCCTTTTTGAGGCGCAGCAGGTACTTCGTGGCGGCCACCAGGTCGGCTTTGGTCAGGATGCGAGAGTCGCCGCCTTTGATGCCCAGCTTTTGGTTGATCTTGTAACGGCCAACCCGGCCCAAATCATACCGCTTTGGATCGAAAAACAACCGTTTGATCAAGGCGCGGGCGTTGGCGGCGGTGGGCGGATCGCCCGGACGCAGCCGACGATAGATGTCCTTGAGCGCCTCTTCCTCGTTCTTGGCGGGATCCTTCTTCATGCACTTGATCACGATCCCATCGTCCAGTGTAGTATCGACCACTTTGATCTTGCTAACTCCGAGTTCAGCGATCTGCTTGACCACCGCCTTGGAGAGGGGCTCGAAGGCGCGCGCCACCACGAGACCCTTTTCCGAATCCACTGCGTCTTCGATCAGTACCTTGTTCGGGAGGTCCTCGCGCTTTTCAGCCTCCTTGACGCTGAATTCCTCGACCTCGTAGAACAGTTTAAGGATTTCTTCGTCGGTGCCCCGGTTCTTATCCAGGCTGTCTTTGCCCTTGCCTTCGCTCTCCAGAAATGCGAGTGCGCGGAACAAGGTCGTGGTCAGGAACTTCCGGCGGCGCTTCTTTCGGTCCAGATACACGTAGAGCAAATCGCTAGTGTCGAATTGCGCCTCATACCACGAACCACGATCGGGAATGATGCGGAACGAATGCAGCATCTTGCCATTGGGATGCTGGGTTGCTTCGAAGGCCAGCCCCGGCGACCGGTGCAATTGGCTGACGATAACGCGCTCGGCGCCGTTGATTACGAACGTGCCCTGCGGGGTCATCAACGGCAGTTCGCCCATGAACACTTTTTCCTCTTTGGTTGCCTTCTCCTCCTTGAGCAAAAAGGTGACGTAGAGCGGCGCGCCGTAGGTGAGCCCCTCCCGCAAGCATTCAAGCCAATCCACTTTCGGCTCGCCGATTTCGTACGAGTGGAAATCGAGAACGCACTTGCCGTCGTAGCTCTCAATCGGAAAGACCTCGGTGAAAACGGCTTGCAGCCCCAGGTTTTTCCGCTTGGAGGGGGAGGCTTCGGCCTGGAGGAAATCCCTGTACGAATTGGTTTGCAATTCGATCAGGTTAGGCGGAGCGATGATCTCTTTAATTTTGCCGAAGTTAATCCGTTCAGTTGCGCGCGTTGGCATTTGGGCCTTTAATAAATGGCTGGCACCAGGGCCAGACCGTTGGTTACTGGTAAACGACTGAAGGCAAGGACGCGGCGTTCAAGCGCGAACTTGCCGAAACTCAAACCACCCCGGGTGGCGTCGCTGATGTTTTGTTTTCTAATCTAGAACTTTCGTTGTTCCGCTTAAGGCAAATCAGGGACGGCGGGCATGGGCCGCCGCCCCCAAGAAAAGGCCTCTTACTTTACTTCGACCTTGGCGCCCGCATCTTCAAGTTTCTTTTTCGCGGCGTCAGCCTCGGCCTTGTTGGCCCCTTCGAGCACCGGCTTGGGCGCGCCTTCGACCAGGGCCTTGGCTTCGGCCAGGCCCAGGCCCGCCTTGACCTCGCGCACTGCCTTGATCACGGCGATCTTCTTGTCTGCCGGCAGGGAAACCAGGATGATGTCAAACTGCGTCTTAGCCTCGGCAACGGGCGCGGCGGCGCCGGCTCCTGGGGCGGCGGCGGCCGCAACCGGCGCAGCGGCTGAAACACCCCACTTGGATTCAAGTTCCTTCACCAGCTCGGCGATTTCGATCACCGTCGCATTACTCAGGTCTTCTACGATTTTTGCTTTGTCTAGAGCCATGGTTACCTTTCATTTCGTCTCGTCGTCGCCCACGGCCATGGACGAATTAAGTCCGCTGCCTGCAAACCGACGATTTACGTTGTTGTTTGTTTGTTCCCATTCCCGTTGGCTTAGAACGGGGATGAAATTCGTTTGAGTTTAACTCGCCGCCGGCGTCGCTACTTCGGGCTGTTTTTCGGCGCGGGCTTGCAGCACGCGCGCCATCTGGCTGGCCGGTGTGTTCAACAGCCTGACCAGCGTGGAGGCCGGGGCGGTGAACAAACCCAGGAGTTTGGCGCGCAATACTTCCATCGAAGGAAGGTCCGCCAGCATCATGATCTCCGGCTGTTCGAGTCGCTGGTTGTTCAAATAGCCAAAATGCACTTTCAGGCGGTCCAACTCCGTGCCAAAAGTCTTCACAACTTTCGCTGCCGTAGAGATGTCGCGCTGCCCGGTGACGACGGCCAATTGCCCGCCCAGGGTGCCGTTCAGGTCGCCAACACCGGCTTCTTTGGCAGCGACACGGAACACCGAGTTCTTGACCACGTGGATCTCCGCGCCAGCTTTGTGGAGGCGCTTGCGCAGCTCGGTCAGTTGGCTAACCTTCAGGCCCTTGTAATTAACTACGATGAAGAACGGCGAGGCGTTGAGCCGGGCCAGATACTCTTTCGTCAGGTTTTGCTTTTCTGGACGCATGTTCTTAAATTCGGTAAGAGGTTTAAAGCAATGAAGCGCTCAGGCTGCGAATTCCCTCAGGTCGACGCGCACCGGGGGACTCATTGTCGCCGAAAGCGTGCAGCTCTGAACATAAGCCCCTTTGGCGGTATGCGGCCGCGCTTTGGCGACCGCATCGATGACGGCGCGGGCATTTTCCTCGATTTGAGCCGCGCTGAAGGCGACTTTGCCAACCGGTACGTGGATATTGCCCGCTTTGTCGATCTTGAACTCGACGCGTCCAGCTTTGACTTCCTTCACTGCGCGCGCGGTGTCATCCGTCACCGTGCCGGTCTTGGGGTTGGGCATAAGCCCCCTCGGACCGAGCACCTTGCCGAGCTTGCGGACTTCACCCATGGCTTCGGGCGTAGCGATAGCCACGTCAAAATCAGACCAGCCCTCCTGGCATTTCTTGATCATGTCCTCGAAGCCCACGTATTCGGCACCGGCGGTCTTGGCGGCCTCGGCGGCGGGGCCACTCTTGGCGAAGACCAGCACGCGAACGGTCTTGCCGCTGCCGTGCGGCAGGGGAACCGTGCCGCGAACCATCTGGTCGGATTGCTTGGGGTCAACGCCCAGGCTGAAAGCGAGATCAACGGTCTCGTTGAACTTCGCTTTGGGGAATTTGGTTAGGATCTCGACAGCGGCCTTCAGCGGGTAGGCTTTCTTGGCATCCACCAGTTCGAGTGCTTTCTTGTAACGTTTACTTGGCATTTAGTTTGGTTGCGGTGCAGACGAGCCTTCGCTCTCCCGCGGTTAATCTACCAGATTCTCCAGTAATTCTTCAACCGACGACCTCAATGCCCATGCTGCGGGCTGTGCCGGCCACGACGCGAAACGCCGCTTCTTCGGATGTCGCGTTCAAATCCTTCATTTTGATTTTTACGATCTCCAGGACCTGCTTGCGAGTCACCTTGCCGACCTTTTCCTTGTTCGGCTCTTTGGAGCCAACGGTGATGCCCGCCGCCCTCTTAAGCAGGACTGACGCGGGCGGCGACTTGGTGATGAATGTAAATGACTTGTCCTGATAAACCGTGATGACCACCGGAATGATCATGCCGGGCTGATCCTTGGTCTTGGCGTTGTATTCCTTGCAGAACGCCATGATGTTGACGCCGTGCTGCCCCAGTGCCGGGCCCACCGGGGGCGCCGGATTGGCCTGCCCCGCGGGGATCTGCAACTTAATTATTCCTGTGATCTTCTTTGCCATAACAAAATATCTGTTTCAATTTGGGAGCTTGGGAACACAAGGGGTCAGGAGCCTCTTCCCGAACTCAAAATGCTCAGCCTTTTTCCACCTGCCAGTATTCCAATTCGACGGGCGTGTTGCGTCCAAATATGTTTACGGTCACCTTTAGTTTGCCCCGCTCCGGCTCGACTTCCTCGATCACGCCGCTGAAGTTGAGGAAAGGACCATTGTTGATCTTGACCGTTTCTCCGATTTCGAAGCTTACCTTCGGCTTTTCGTGTTCCTCCGAGGCTGAAATCTGGCTCTTGATCGCCTCGACCTCTTCCGCCGGCGTAGGCATGGGCGGTTCGCCGCCTACAAAGCCGATTACGCCCTGAGTTTCCTGTATGAAATACCACGGTTTTTCAACGATACGGTTGTTTTCGTCCAACAACACCATGTCCACAAAAACATAGCCGGGCCAGAGTTTGCGGGTCGAAACCGTCTTCTTCTGGTTTCGCACTTCTACTACCTTCTCCATTGGGACAAGGACTTCTTTAATAAAATCACCCATCTCTTCGGCCTTGATGCGTTTCTCAATGCTCTCTTTGACCTTCTGTTCCTGGCCCGAGAGCGTATGGATGACAAACCACTGGCTTCGCATGATGCTAGAGTTTAAAGAACATAAAGAACCGGAAGAAGACCTGATCAACCAGGACGATAAAGCCACCAAGCAA
>Ga0182027_10007670_pt1 | contig 15846 bp, 10 predicted proteins | sample 712E1DmetaG_FD_121300 | JGI IMG/M metagenome (GOLD analysis project Ga0182027, IMG submission 121300) | Permafrost microbial communities from Stordalen Mire, Sweden - 712E1D metaG (Illumina Assembly) | ecosystem: Environmental > Terrestrial > Soil > Wetlands > Permafrost | place: Sweden...
ATGCCGAACCGGCCAAGCCCGAGGCCGCAGGTCAAGATGGGGGCGATTTCATCGCCGAGGCGCGCTTGCTCTCCCGTCTGGTTGCCTGCGCGGGTGATGCCGAGATGCCGGCGGGCTGGCCGAGCGCGGTGCTCAAACGCCACTGTGCACTGCTGCGCGAACAGAGGGCCAAGTACCAGGCGCGCTGGATCGAGCGCACGCGCCCGTTTCTGGCGCGGGTGGTTCCGGCCGATCTGCCGAAGTCCGTGGTCTATCCCTTTGGCGGCGGCGACCTGGTGACGGCGCTGGCGACCTTTCCCAACGCCGACGAATTCACCACCATTTCCCTCGAACTTGCGGGCGACGTGCGCGGGGTGCCCTCGCTCACCCCCAAACAGCTCAAGGCCAGCCTCGATTCCACCCTCGAAAACCTGCGCTGTCTGTTCGCCGTCAGCCATTCCAAGACGACCAACCTGAAGGCCGGCTCGCACTCGTCGCTGCCCGGCGAGATCGCCTTTGCCCTGGTCGCTTTTTCCGTCTTCGACTACGAGCCGGTGTCGCTGCGCTACTTTCGCCTAGATGCGCAGGGCAAGCTGATCTATTGGAAAGCGAGCGAGCTCGGCGCGGTAGGGGTGCCCGTGGCGAAGGATGCCGGCCCGAACCCCTTTGCCAACGTGGAAATCACCTTCCGGGCGCGCCAAGATGTCAAGGATGGCGCCAAGGATGGCGCCAAGGCACCACTGCGCGTGTACCGGCACATCGCCGCGAATCTCGACGACGCACATTTCTTGGGCAATCGCCCGCTGGCTCTGCACCTGGCCGGCAAAGGACAGGTGGCGGCGCTGATCAAGGCCGCGAGCTACCTTCTGTGGTTCGATACCTTTTCGCACATTCGTTCCTACTTGCTCGACCACGCGGCGTGGATGCTCTCGGATTCGACCGGCATCCAGCCGTCGCTGGCGCGCGCGGCCGGCTTCGAGCAGGAATGCTACGGGCTTTTTCATGGACCGTTCTTGGCCAAGAATTCCCACATCAAGAGCGAATTCCTGACCCTGTGGCAGGCCAGCCCCAGGCGCATGCTGCCTTTCTATTTTGGCTACCCTGACATCGATGGGCACGGACACATGATGGTGACCAGGCGAACTGGAAAAACCGCTGCGACCGAGACCTCGGAGCCGCCGGTGGATCAAGTTTCGGGCGGCGCGCACTGGCGCCTGCAGACCGAAAAGGGACCCGTTCACGTCTGGCGGCCGCGCGGCTACGACGCGGCCACCGCGGGCACGGTGATCTACGTGCACGGCTACTACACCAACGTGGATGGGGCCTGGGTTCAGCACGCCCTGGCCGAACAGTTCGCGGCTAGCAAGGCGAACGCGCTCTTCATAGTTCCCGAGGCGCCGAGCGGCAGCAACGAAGAGGTCTTCTGGCCGGTGCTCGCCGACTTGCTCAAGGAGGTCGAGCGGCAACTGACCGGCATCAAGACGCACGGCCCGGTCATCGCAGCCGGGCACAGTGGCGCCTGGCGGACTCTCGGCAGTTGGACGCAAGACAACAACGACAAGAAGGTCGACGTCTTCCTGCTCCTCGACGCGCTTTACGGCATGGACGACAAGTTCCAGGCTTGGCTTGCGCGCTACCCTGACAGCGACGAGCCGCGCCTGACCCTGGTTTCCAAGGACACCGCGAACCGGGTGGCGCCATTTCTGGAAAAAATCCCGGCGGCCAAACGGCGTGCAAGCCTGCCCGAAACCTATCGCGACCTGACCCCGGCCGAGCGGAATGCGCCGGTGCTCGAAATCGCGTCCGAATTGGGGCACATGGAGATCGTCACCACCGGAAAGGTGCTGCCCGTACTGCTTCACCGTTCGCCACTTCGGACGGTCAAGGCGCCGCCCAGATTCGTCAAGCCCAAGAAGAGCGAGGCCGAATGAGCACCGGGGCTTGGCTGAAGTCGCCGGTCGTGATCGTGGTGGGCACGCAGTTGCTTTTCTCCGTCGGCGATCTGATGGCGCGCGCGAACATGCGCAAGCACGGCTTCACCGCGGCGGCGTTTCTCAACGTCTCGTTTCTCGTCTACATCCTGAGCCGCCAAATCGCCACCGTCGGGCAAATGTATGTTCTGGCCACCGTGCCCATCGGCAAGACCATGGCGCTGTTCGGCGCGGGATCCATCGTGCTGGCCAATGTCCTCGGCGTGCTGTTGCTCGGCGATGTGGTGTCCATGCGCTCGTACGTCGGGATCGCGCTGGCCGTGATGGCATTTCTGGTGATGAGTCTCGGCAAGTAAGCGGCTTGGACCTTCGGTCATTCCCTGCTAGCTGTAAGGTAGATGTCTTCCCCCAAACTTCCCGCGGTGGTGTTTCGAGCCGCCGTCTTGGCTGGCGCCCTGGTCGGCATCGCCGACGGTATTCGTGCCGCTGTGCTGGGGCACGTGCCGTTTGTCGGATCGCTCGCGTGCGTGGTTCTCATTGCCGGCTTCGATGTGCTGGTGGCCGCGGCAGGCGGCGCCGTCTTGGCGCTCCTGATCTGGATTGCCGGGTGGGGGCGCAGGCGAAAGTCTGGCTGGCTTGCCGCTGTGATGGGTTGGTTCGTGGCGGGCGGCGTGGTTGCGGGTGCGGCCATCGCGGCTGTGACGGGCACCGCAAACCGGAACAACCGGTTTCTCGCTGCTGGCGTGGTGGCATTGGCGACATTGGCGGCGGCGTTTGCGGCTTCCTTCGTCGCGCCGGCGTTGAGACGAATGCTTGGCATGTTGCCCGGATTTCGCGCCAAGTCCGCCGCGCAAGATGCCGCGCCAGCGGTCAGCACGGCCGGTGTTCTCGTGCTTGCTCCGCTGATTGCCGTGATTCTCGAAGCGGCAGTGTTTGTGTTCGTGTGGCGCACGCGCGCGCCTCTGCGCAAGGACGTGCTCGCCGCGCGCGCGACTTGGGCGGCGTGTTTGTCTGCGTTGCTTCCTTTCCTTCTAGCATGGGCGAGCGGCCGGCTTTCTCGCGTGCGCTGGTGGCAAGCATTGGTTGTCGCCGCAATCCTTTTCGGCGCTCCGGTCGCCTATTTGATTCGGTTGCGCTGGGCGCAGGATTTTCAATTCCTGCCGTGGACCATGGTGGCTGTCATCGCCGGCATGATCGGCGCGGCCGTGGGTCTGTCGCTGATCTTGCGCGGGCGGCACATCGCTCGGGCGTGGAATCTCGCAGTCGCGGCTGGGCTGCCGCTCTTCGCCCTGGTCGCGGTCTTTACCGCATCCGAATACGAACCCGCGCGCAAGGCGGCCTCGGCGCGCGCTGGGCTGGCCGGCGACTTGCTGGCGCTCGGCCAGCGCCTGACCGATTTCGACCATGACGGCTACGCGCGCTTCTTTGGCGGCGGCGACTGCGACGACGGCGATCCAGAGCGCAATCCCGGCGCGCGCGATTGGCCCGACGACGGCATCGATCAGGACTGCGATGGCAAGGACGCCACGGCCGCGGCCCTACGCTCGCCGCCGTTCCAGCCAGTTCCCGACGCCGTGCCCGCCGATCTGAAGATCCTGCTCGTCACTATCGACACCTTGCGCGCGGATCACCTTGGTTGCTACGGGTACCAGCGACCGACTTCGCCGAACCTCGATCGCCTGGCCAGCGAAAGCACGTTGTTCGAAAACGGCTGGGCCCACGCGCCCTCCACCCGCTATTCGATGCCCGCCATCGCCACCGGACGCTGGCCCTCGGCCATCGACTGGGACGAATCGATCTGGTGGCCGCGCATCGCCCCCACCCAACCCACGATCGCCCAGGTCATGAAACGTTTGGGCTACACCACGGCGGCATTCTACGCGTACCTCTACTTCAATCGCGCCGATCAGCGCGGATATGAACGCGGCGTCGACTACTACGACGACACCTGTGCGGCCTTGCACGTGAACACGAACGGCCCGGCCGAGTCCGTCGGAAGCTCGGCGCGCCAGATGGCGGAAAAGGGCATCGCCTTTTTGCAGGCACACGGCGCGGAGAAGTTCTTTCTGTGGATGCACTTTTACGATCCGCACCTCAACTACGAACGGCATGTGGAAGCGCCGAATTTTGGCAGCTCGCAGGCCGATCTCTACGACGGCGAGATCTGGTTCACGGATCAACAATTCGGCCGCGTGCTCGACGAGCTGCGCACGCTGGGATTGTGGGACAAGACCGCGATCATCGTGGTCGGCGATCACGGCGAGTCTCTCGGCGAGCACGGCATCGTGGCCCATGGCTACCACCTGTACACGCCGCACACCAAGGTGCCGTTCATCGTGCGCGTGCCCGGATTGCCGGCGCAACGATTGTCCACGCCCGTCGGTCATGTGGATCTGGCGCCCACCATGGTCAACCTGGCGCGCGGGCCGCACGAACCGTCGTTCCTCGGCCGCTCGCTGGTTGACCTTCTGGCGGGCAAGCCCGGCGAGCCCGCGCCTGGTCCAGTCTTTCAAGAGGTCAGCTACGAGGGCAACGTCAAGCGCCGCGCGCTGGTCACCGCCAGCCACCATTTGATTTGGAACTGGACGCCCGACAACACCACCGAGTGCTACGACATCGCCCACGATCCCGGCGAGCTGAAGGATGTGTGGGGATCGCCGGCCGGCGAGCCTGCGTGTTCTAGCCTGAAAGAAGACCTGCGCAATCGCGTGGCCTTGCTTTCGCTGCCGCCGGGATACGGCGAGAAGATCGCCTTCGGCATCGTGAGCCCTGGCGCGCCCGTGCCCGCGCCCACCCAGCCGCTCGATGCAACCATCGGCGCCAGCTTGCACGTCGCGGGCTACGATCTTTCGGCCCAGCCCATTCGCCGCGGCGACAGCGCGGAGCTCACCACCCACTTCGAGCTGCGCAGCCGCATGGAACCTGGCTGGCGGCTCTTCTTCCACATGGAAGGCCCCGGCGGTTTCCGCAATCTCGACCACATCCCCGTGGAGGGCGCCTATCCCATGGAGCGCTGGCATCCCGGTCAGCGCATCCGCGATCGCCTGCGCATAACATTCACCCCCGCGATGCCGCCCGGTTCGTACACGGTTTGCGTCGGCCTGTTCAAAGGCAACGCGCGCGCCCCCATCACTCCAGCCAGCGCCAGCGACGGCCACGACCGCCTGAAATTGGCGACGATCACGGTGCAGTAGGCGCGCCCTATGGCTCGGTCGCGCCAAGTCTGCGTGTGAGATCTTCGAGCAACTGAAGGCGCGTGTCCCCTGCTGGGACCATACGCGGCAGCCACTTTTGCAAGTACGCAAGATCGATGCGCCCGGCTTGGACGGCAAATAGACGCTCGAGATCTTGCACGTCCTTGGGTAGTCACCTTGTTCCACCTGACTGCTTCAGCTGCTCGAGAATCGCCATCGTGCTTGCTGGCAGCGGCTCGGGCGCATCGGCACGTGCGCGCACATCTTCGGGCCAGAGCGATCGAAACCACGGCACGAGAGCACACAGTCGCCAGGTTTCAGCCACGCGCTCTTCTGGCGTCGCAACCCGCCAGGGTGCGGATTCGCGGCGAATGTGTTCGTCCCCGGACAGCGCCCGCACCTGCTCCGCTAGGCGCAGATTCTCTCTCCGCAAACTCGCCTCGGTTGTCCCGGTGCCAGCCATGCCGACATTCTACTCCTGTCGTGCGCATCCGGCAGGCAGCGAGTCGTTGATCCCATCAGCTAGCCGGGCGTCGACGAGAAGTCCACTGGAAGACTGCCTTCGTCGGGCGGATCCAAGTCGGGCGTGGCATCCAACGTTCGCCCGAAACAGTCGAAGTCATGCACGACCTGCTCGACGTGGCCCTTCTTGAAGGCGAGCAGTTGGCGCACGGCGATTCGGTAGGCCCAGGTGCGGAACTTAGCCTCGCCCCGGTACGAGGCCAAGTTGGTGACGACACTGATGAGGATTTCCTGGGTAGCATCGGCCGCGTCTTCGGGTGCGTAGAGCATCCGCTGCGCCAGGCTGTAGATGAATCCTTGGTGTCGCCGCACCAGACATTCCAGTGCGCGCCGGTCGCCTTGGACTGCGGCGCGTACCAGCGCCGATTCGGAAGCATCGTCGGGCCTCTCGTCGGCCAGAGGGTTTGTGCTTGGTTTGTCTTGGTCTGTTGTCGTGCTCATGACTACTTGGAGGGGGCTCCCAGGGTGAGTGTGACAGAACATGCGACCGAATTCAGACACGGCTGGATGCGGCCGCTCCCTTAGAGGGCGACCACGATCCTGCGCGAGCTGGGGTTCCCCGAGCCCGGATCTCTGCGCTCAGATCACTGGACGTTCAGGTACAGTCCGTTGCTCGTGGTCGCCGATGCGAAAGCATTGGAGACACCGCCGGCCAGAGGGGTGACATCCTGGCGGTAAATCATGTACACACCGCCAGGGACGATCGCGGGAGCGAAGCCTGAGCCCGTATCCGCAAGGTCGACGACGCTTTGTCCACAGCACGGGCTGACCCAGGTCGACTGCGCCTTCTCTCCCCAGCCGTCGGTCCACTGGATTTCGACCTGCCCGGCGGGCACGGTGGCGTTCTGTGCGGGCGCCGTGATCGTGGTCCTGCCCATAGCTGCGACCGTCGCTTCCAGGTGGTCCGATCCGGAGCTGATCTCGAGGTGCCAGCTGGGCTCCCAGGTGAAGCCCGATGCCTGGTAGGAGCCGGGCACGGTTGCGCTTTCGGCGGCGGTCACTGTCACGCCATCGCTCGCGGTGAGCTTGACGGCAGCGCCACTGACGGAAGTGCCGCCCCGAGCTGCCTGCTCGATCACGACGCTCAGCGAGGGCACGGGCGTAGTGCCTGAGCCGATGGAGCTCAAGGTCAGCTCGGCGCCGACGTAGAGGGTCTTGCTTCCGCTTCCCGAATCCGAGGCCGAAGGCAGAGAGGAGGTGGTGGTGGATCCACATGCGATCAACGCGAGCGTGGCCGCCGTCGGCATCCCATGCCTCGAGAATACCAAGGCTGCAAACCTGCGAATCTCTGACGGGCGCATCAAGTCCGCCTCCCTGCAAGCCAGTGTCGATGCACACAAGGCGTTCGTTGGCGTCGCTGCATCGCCCATTAGGGTCACTGTTCGGGACCTCTTCGTCAACTGGGTTGCGCTAACCCCGCGACATTCATGGGTCGATAGCGCCCTAGTGGAGAGCATCGGCCGTCGTGGCCGTCACCTGACGTTCCAAGGCCTTCCTGCCCGTCGGGCAGGATCTCGGTCGCAAGTAGGATTGGTAACCCTTCCGGATGCGAAGGCCAACCACCGCCGCGACAAGTCCGACGAGAAGCAGTGTCCCAGATGAACCGGCAGCGTTGCCGATGCGGCACGAACAGCCTGACGACGTACTGCCGCCGGTAGTCGAAGATCCACCTGAACCAGAATTACCGCCATTGGCGCTGACGCCCGAGCCGCCGGTTCCCGAGCCGCCGCCACTCGATTTGTCGCTACTCGATCCGCCAACGCCACCTGACCCTCCGGTCCCGCCTAAGGAACCCAAACCTCCTCCACCTGCCACCGGATTGCCACCAGTTGCTCCACCGCCTCCACTGGATACTGCGCCCCCAAGTGCAGGTATCCCTCCCGCCGAAGTCGCTCCTCCAGAACTGGTGTTCCCACCCTGAGCACGACCGCCGGTCGCGGCACTCGCGCCTCCGCTGCCGACCGTGCCACCACCGGCGACTGTACCGCCACTGACCGAGCCACCGCTAGTCCCACCGCTGCCGTTCGTGCCACCGCTGCCACCTGTACCACCGCCAATACCCCCACCGCCGCCCGTGCGCCCTCCACTACCCCCCGCGCCTCCGTCGAGCCCGCCGGTCCCGCCCGTGCCCCCGCCGGTCGCGACCTCGTCGCAGGAAGTCTGGTCGCCGTTGTCACAATCGAATTGCACGCCATTGAACGGGACAACCAGGATCTTGCTTCCTCCCTGACTGATACCGGTGACGTTCTTGTTCACGTCCGTGACGGCAAAGGTGAAGTGCGTAGGGTGGCCGTTCTCCACAATGACGCCCACCCGCTCCATGTTGTGCCATACGTTGACGGTGCCGTCCGTGTACCGGAGCCAATTCGAGTTCGCATTTGCCGGCGTTTGAGCGGCCTGATAGGCGAGGCCCGTACTTGTCCAGCTGTTTATCCCATCCTTGGACATAATATGATAGGCTCTTTGGACAGGCCAGTAATTGAAGACGATGTGGTAATAGCCACCACTGTACCAAATACACTCATCTTCAGCGTCGTGGTTGTCGTTGTTTTCGAGGTTTGGAAGGACGCTATCGGTCTCGATTTTGTAGGGCCCTAGGACTTGGTCGCTGTCCATGACACAGCCGGCGCGCGACGTTGCCCAGAATCGATTATCATGACCTACGGTGAAGGTAAAATTGGAAGACGTACTGCCGCATCCGCTGTGCCCATTGGTAGTGGTCTGGGAAAGACCCAGGGAAGTCCACGGCCCATTGGGAGAGCTGGAGCTGAACATCTGGCCCGGCACGATCTCACCCACGGAGAGCGTGTAGGGGCTCGTGCCGGTGGGCGCAATAAGCGCGGTCAAGTTGTGCCCCATGTCGTTGCCTTCCAGGTTCTTCGTATAGCAATTGCCTTGGGACACGTACGGCCCCATGACGTTGTCGCTGATGGCTTCCATGGGGATCGAGTTCTTCCAGCCGGTCGACCCTCCTCCTGGAGGGCCGAATCCATTGCTGTGGGACCAGTGGGTAGCGTACAGATGGTACTTGCCGTCGTTCCCAAATAGGATCTTTCCGTCCCAATAGAAATTGGTTTCCTGCTGAGGACCTACCCCCCCAGTGGCCCCGTTGTCTTCCAGTCCATTGGCCGGATCGCGCGGGCCGACGGTCGACGCCCCCCACACGGTCGTGGACAACTTTCCCACGATGGGCATGGGCTGAAAGTAATTGATCATCGGCTTCGGCGCTGCGGCCGCAGGGGAAGTGACGAGCACGAAAGCGGCCGTCACGAGCGTTCTTCTTGCGAATCGCTTCATCGGTGGGACTCCTCGTGGAGGTGTTTGGGCTGCTGGCGCGGATGTCATAGTGCGCGTCTCTAGCAGGGGGCGAGAATCCCCAAAATTGGGTCTAAGAATCGGAACCCATCGACCGCGCCATCTACAGAACGCGAACCAAGACCGCGGTGGCAGGCGGAACTGGCACTATGACCGAGCTGCCAGACGTGCTCATCGCATATGGCGCGGCATACTTCCAAGATCCATCCTTGCCGATGCCAGCACCGGCGAGCGTGATTCCCGTCTGCGCGGTCAGGAACGCGGGCGTGGACATCAGATAGATCGCGCTTGCGCTGGTGACGGAGGCACCGACATTGACCGTGGCATTCACGGCATTCGTTTCGTCCTTGTTGTCGAGCACGACCATCACGGATCCGTCGGCACGCTGCAGGGCATAGGCGGTGAAACTGGAGTCGCCGCTGGCGGTCGCGGTCGTCGTGAGTAGGTGGCCGGTTCCCACGAGATTGAAGAGGACCATGCCGTAAAAGAGCGGGTTGACGTTGGTCACGACACCGTTCAATTCCTCAATCGGCGAGTAGTAGAATGGGTTGTTTCCGTCCTGGCCTTTCTCGCCACCGTGAAAGTTGACGCCGCTGGCGCCGTGGAGAGCCGAATAGAACATGAAATCGATTCCCCAGAGGGCCGAAATGAGCGCGTTGCTCAATCCATCCACGCCGTGACCCCCGAACGTGTTGCACTCTCCAACGCGGTAGCCGTCCGGGATGCCGTTGTTGACGGCTGCGGCGTTGGTGTTGGTCAGAAAGCCGAGGAGCCCGCTGGTTCCCGTGCTGGTGTTGAGTGTCAGAAGCGTCGCCAATACCCCGTCCGGCCGGCCGCGCGTACCGGCGTAGTAGTGTCCCGTGAGCAGGACCAGATTCTTGCCTTTCTCGTCTGCGGCAAACGGCGTGGTAAGCGACAAGGAGTACGGACCGCTTGCCGCCGGACCTACCATCTTGGCGCTCGGCACAGATGCGAGGATGGCGTTCGCGATCGACTCCCATTGCGGCTTGAGCGTGCCGGGCCAAGTTCCCACTTGGTTCATCTCGTTGCCAATCTCGAAACCGTACAGGCTCGATCCCAACTTTCCAAACGCATAGGTGGCCTCTGCGGCGGAGTTCGTCGGATCGTTGGCGACGAAGTTGATGCCGTAGATCACGCGGTTTCCCGTTGCGGACATCAGGTCGGCGAGGCCGTCGACGTCGACCGTACCGATGCTCTTCGAGAACGACCCCTGCGTGACCTGGGGCTGCGCCGCTGGAACCCACGTGCAGTTGTTGACGTCGGTCGCACCGATTCTGACCACGGTTGGCGCCACCAGTTTGTGGAGCGCGATCAAGGCAGAGTTCCTGCCGGTGAACGAGTTGTTGGTCATGTGGGTCTTCTCGTAGCTGAAACCGGCAAAGCCTGACGCGACCGTTCCGGCGCTGCTGGCACGAGTCACCGTCACGGTGCCCGTTATCGGCGATTGAAGCGCGGGACCTCCTTGAACGGGATTGTTCCAGCTATAGATGGAAGCCGTGGAACCGCCGGAACTGGAGCCGCCCGAGCTGGCCCCGCCGGAGCTTGCGCCGCCGGTGCGCGAGCCACCCGAGGGGGAGCCGCCCGACCCGGAGCCACCGGAGCCAGACCCGCCGGAGTTGGAGCCGCCCGAGCTGGACCCACCGGAGCTTGCGCCCCCGAAGCTGGACCCGCCGAAACCGGACCCGCCCGAGCCGCCGGGAACGGCTCCGCCTGCGCTGGCCCCTCCCGACCTGGCGCCACCAGAGCTAGACCCGCCGGTGCTGGACCCGCCGGAGCCGGCGCCGCCCAAACTTGCGCCGCCTGAGCTGGACCCACCGGAGTTCATTCCCGTCGTGCCGGCGCTGGAACTCGATCCGCCGGAACTGGACCGAGAACCGCCCAAGCCAGACGCTCCACCCGAGCTCCCCGAAGACCCAGCGTTGGCATCGGGGCTCAAGCTTGTTGCGCCGTTGGTGCTGCCGCACGCCGCAAGAGCCAGCAGCAAGGAGGGAACGATCAGGATAGAACCGAAAGGGGCGACGGACGAGGCTACATTCATGGTTCTCCTTGGGGGCCGAACAGGCGAAGACAAGAGCCGCATTCACGAGGTTTGGGGTCTGCATCCGCGTCGAATGGGTCGGATTTTGTTTTGCCGATTACAATGCCTGTCGCGTGGCTTGCCCCGCGCTGGCTACCTTCCTCATCCCGAGGTATTCCGCGGGGATTGATGAGTCTTGGTGGCCCCGGACCGGCTACCGGGATCGTGGCAAGCCGATCTCGCTCGCCGTGTCCGTGGACGCGAGAATGGGACAGTCGTCGATGTCCACCGAAAGACCATTCCACAAGGGGGCGAGATTCGTGCGCAACGGATCGGGATTTCACGAGCCCGGATCGGGGGAGGCCCCAGGGCCGACAGCGGGGCTGGCAAATCCCCCGTTGCACCCAGTCGAGACGAGCAGGCTCGCACCGAGCGCCGTAACCAGCACCCTGCACCCAAACCTCGAAAGCGCCCCCGTATCGCGGGAGAGCATCTTCGAACCGGCCACGAGGCATTCGCCCCACCTACGGCCCGGCGGCCGCTGTACTTGAGCCCTTGACGTAAACCCGCAGGTCGGCCAATGCCAGTTGCGTGCCCGCCGTCTTGTAGACCCGTATGTACCGGTAGGCGTTCTTCTCATGCTCGATATACCAAAACTTATCATTGTACCCTAGGTCGCCCCGATGTCTGAACTGCGTCGCATTCTGGGCTGCAAGCACGACGAACGCAGCGAAGGCCGGGTCATTCGATGCCTGTATTTCAAAATTGGTCAAGTCAACGTCGGTCAAGAGCGCCGGCTCCAGCTCCAGTTTCTGGATGACATAAGCGCTCCCCAGATCAAGCATGAACCACGGACTATTCGAGGCGCTTCCAGACTGCCAATACGTTTTGTCCCCGACGTCGTTGCCAAGATTGGGCGCATGGCCGGAGACCGACGACGAGGCCGAGGCCACCGCCTTTAAGGCGACATTGTCGCCGCCGTAGGTACCGCCCACCAAGCTTTGATAGGACGCCTCCACGCCAGAATTGTCAATGACCGCTTGCGCATCGGGCGGCCATGCCCCGACGACATAGTGGTAGTTGGTCGTAGTGCAATTCGTGCTTTGATAGCTGGCATTATTGGACCAGAGGTTGTCCGTTGCCACATTGACGTTTCCCGAGCTCCAGGACAGGAAGGAGTTCCGCGACAACTTAGAATCCAGCACGGAAAAATCCATAAGCACGTTAAGGGAATTGTCATCGATCTGCGCCGAATTGCTCAAGCCAATTGGAACCTGACCGTAGGCATAATTCCCACTGAAGTGAATCGGCTCCGGTCCGAAGGTATAGTAGTCCGGTTCGGCGTCTCCCGAAGTATACCGGCGATACGTCCCCACGTGTGACGAGCGGTTGTAGAATATCTCCGACTTTCCGGCGATAGCCGGGGCAGGGAAATGGGCGCTAAACTGCCCGGTCCGGTTATGGTACCCAGCGAACGGGATGTCGGAAATATCGTTGTTGTAAACCTTCGTATTCTCGGCATGGATACAATCGATTCCCGTCGCTTGCGTAAAATCCGACCCTGTATTGCGCACGACATTGTTACTCACCAAGGTATTGGTATTTCGCTGGGTTTCCGAAGTGAGATCGCTCGTGACAAGGTGGGCGCTTCTTCCGACGATTACGCCCGCCGCCGTACAATCAAAGAAGTAATTCCCTTGAATGGTGGCGCTGTCGCAGCCGTCGTATAACTGAACGCCGCAGGTCCCCAGGTGCTCGAACACGCAGTTTCTGACCACGCTAGAATTCGCATGGGTCAGCACCAGGGCCCCCGGCACTTCATCGGTGTATTCCGCGTTGTCCAGTCCCCACAACATTTCCGCTTGTGAGCCACCGATCCAGCGGCCATTTGTGCGCGACCAGTTGTTGTGCTCGAAGGTCAATCCATCAAGCACGATCCGACTGGCCTTGGCGGTCCTGGTCCCGGCTATCTTCCACGGGCAGTCCACTACCGGCGCATAGACGCTCGCGCTAGCCATGTCTTCCCAGGGCTGAGGATAGTAGTACACTTTGCCGTTTGCGGCGTCCAAGTACCATTCTCCATATTCATCCAGATACTCAAGCGCATTGGACAGTTCGACCCATTCGGTGGAAGTGGCCCTGCCCATTGAACTCCATTTGTTGAAATCGGGGTTTTCGATTGTCAGTACCCAGTCGTTTGCATCGAGTGACGACATTCCGGTGATGGGGATCTCGGCCGTTTTGAAGACGCTGAAAAAGGTGACGACCGCCGCCGCGGGATTCGCAAGGGTTAGCAGATCGGTCTTCTTGAACTTGATTCCGTCCTGCGCATACGATGCTGTGGCGGGATCATCCCACCAGCCGTCCTGCGGCAGGAATTTCCCCGCGCGCTGGGCCCGCACATTGTTGACATACAGTTGGCGAAAGTAGCCTGCGTATCCCGCGGAAACAGAAACGTCGGCCACGAAGTACGGCTTGCCGGCAACCTGCGTCCAGCCTGTTATGGTTTTGCCGGCATCAATGACGGGAATTTCTCCTGGATAGGCTCGGTAGACCATATAGTTCCCATTGGGGCCAGAATCAGCGCTCGTAAGCGTAAACGTCGTGGTCCGGGGATATGTGCCGCCGCGTAAGTAGACGACAATATCTCCAGTGGCGGTATTGTTCAGATTACTGCTTCTGATGTAGTCCCTGGCTTTTTCCAGCGTGTTCCATGGTGTGGCGGCGGTCGCGCCGTCATTACTGTCGCTGCCTGTCGGGGACACGTAGAATGAGAAGGCGGCCAAAGAGACAGGGGTGCCACCGGTGGCCGTGGTCCCGCCTGCTGGAATCGATCCACCCGTGGCCGTGGTGCCACCCGTTCGTCCCCCCGTGGCCGAGCCGCCCGCCGCTCCGCCGCTGGCCGCGCTGCCGCCTGTTGCCGTGGTTCCCCCAGGCGCGCCCCCGGTTGCTTTCGAGCCGCCGCTGGCGGTGGTGCCGCCACTCGTCGTTGCGCCCCCTGCGCTGGTCGTGCCACCGGAAGGTTGGATGCTGCCGCCGGTCGGCACCGTGCCCCCTGCGCTCATGGTACCGCCGCTTGCAACCGCTCCCCCGCTTCCCGGGCTGCCGCCAGATCCGGTTGCGGAAGCAAGGGTTCCAGAGCATGCGCCCGGAGCCAGTGACAAAACAGCCACTGCCGCGAGGCGAATCGAATGCCGAGAGAGAGAAGTCATCTTGAAACCTCTTGTCTTGAGACGGTCATGTCCGAAAGGGCTTGCTGACGGCAAGCTCTTGTTCTCCTTGATCGGCGTGAGTGAGCCTGCCCCGCGTCATGAAGAACCTGCCTCTTTGGTTTAGCAGTGCCGCCTGAAGCCGTTTTGGGCTCAAACGGCCAATTTGCACACCTACAGACCAACTGCTCGCTCCTCGATGTCCCAGGTCGATGGCTGGATCGATAACTGCACTCAACCTCCTAAAGTTCAACCCGAATTGCCAGGCAGCCCCCCCTTCACGGGCGGGAGCTTCCTCATGCAAAGCACAGGTACCGTCCTCCGCATTCTACCGGCAGCGATGCTCTTCGCATTCGCTTGCTCGAGCAACAACAGCTCAGACGGCGGAAGTTCCGGCGCTGGTGCAACATCTATCGGTGGTATGCCGGGCAGTGGAGGCACGCCATTGGGCACCGGTGGAATCGCTTCCGGCGGCGTGACGGGAGCTGCCACAGGTGGAACTCTCGCTGGCTCGGGCGGAGTCGGCGCAGGTGGAAGTGGGTCGGGTGGTTCCGGCACAGGATTGACCCTGCAACAGGCCTGCACGGCAATGTGTGCGTCTCAGCCAAGTGCTTGCCTTGTTGCTAACTGCCAAACAAGCTGCGTGAGTGAAGCCGATGCGACGGTGAGTGCCATCACGAAGTGCAACGTGCAATACACTGCCATGGCCCAATGTGAAGCCAAGCTGGGCAGCGACAACTGGACTTGTTCCTCGGATGAGAACGTCCCGATCCCTGTCGCCGGCCAATGCGCAGACACGATCTGTGCGTGGGCATGCTGTGCGACCGATCTGCTCGTACCGTCTGACATCTGGGCTCGATGCATGGATACTTGCAACCCAATTGGGACCGGCGGAACGTCAGGCACGGGAGGAACCTCCGCAGTTGGTGGGAGCATGTCGAGCGGTGGGGCGAGCGGAAAAGGTGGCTCGGGTGGTACGACCGGGACCGCACATAGCGGCGGCGCAACGAGTACTGGGGGCGCCACGAGTGGCGGCGGCACAACGGCTGCCGGCGGGACCACGAGCGGCGGCGGCACTACAAGTGCTGGCGGGGCTGCAGGCGCGAACACAGGGATCCCATCGGGATATCCCGCGCCCACCGCGGACAATGCCGCCAAGTGCACAACGGTGGCAATATCCGGCGGCTTCTGTCCTGGCGGCGGCGCGGGTCCCGTCTGCTTGCAGTGCCTGTTCGGGAGCACCACCTACAACACATCCGAAACACCGCCCGCGCCAGTCGATGCAACTTCACTGGCTGGGGACTACGTTGTGACGGTTCAGCTTGGCAGCGTGGGTCCAGTCTTCGTCGGTGCGGAGTCGAGTCGCGGCCTCTTGTCGCAAGGAATGGCCTCGCAAGAATACGCGTTCGTGGTCGATGTCCGGCCGATGGAGGGGCAACCCAACCACGCTGGCGGTCCGGTGGGATACGCAGGCCTCGATCTGTTCCTCTCCGGCCCAACCGGCCTCAAAGTCACAGGGATTGGGTATGCCCTGGCTTCGGCGAGTACCAAGCCTGTCATGGTCTACATCGCCGGCGACTCTACAGTGTGCGATCAGACCGGGAATGTCTATGGTGGATGGGGTCAAATGATCCCTCAGTATTTCGGACCTCCAGTGG
>Ga0182027_10007672_pt1 | contig 15843 bp, 11 predicted proteins | sample 712E1DmetaG_FD_121300 | JGI IMG/M metagenome (GOLD analysis project Ga0182027, IMG submission 121300) | Permafrost microbial communities from Stordalen Mire, Sweden - 712E1D metaG (Illumina Assembly) | ecosystem: Environmental > Terrestrial > Soil > Wetlands > Permafrost | place: Sweden...
ACGAGTCGTGCGGCAAATGCGTGCCGTGCCGCGTAGGCACCAAGCGCATGCTCGAGATCCTCGATCGGATCTGCGAAGGCAAGGGCGAAATGGCCGACCTCGACCGGCTCGAAGATCTTGGCGGCCAGATCAAGGACACGGCCCTCTGCGGTCTTGGACAGAGCGCCCCCAACCCGGTGCTCTCGACCATACGTTATTTTAAAGACGAATATATCGCGCACATCCGCGACAAACGCTGCCCTGCCGGCGTATGCCCCGCGCTCGTGCGCGCGCCGTGCGAAAACGCCTGCCCTGCGGGCGTATATGTTCCGGGGTTCGTGTCGCTCATCGGCGAAAAACGCTACGCCGAAGCGCTGCGGCTCCACCGGGAAAACAACCCGTTCGCGGCGGTGTGCGCGTCGGTCTGTTTCCACCCGTGCGAGACCAAGTGCCGCCGCGCCAAGCTTGACGCGCCGCTTGCCGTACGGAACGTCAAACGGTTCATGGTTGAACAAGAAACGCAACCGGCGGTCCCCGAAACGCGGAAAGACGCGTCGCTTGCCAAACGAAAAATTGCGGTCATCGGCGCGGGGCCCGCCGGTTTATCGGCGGCTTATTTCCTGGCCCGCATGGGATATGCGCCCGTGGTGTACGAAGGGGCCGAAAAAGCCGGCGGCATGCTGGTGCAGACCATCCCCGCGTACCGTCTGCCGCGGCGGATGCTTGATAAAGAGATAAGGATGATCGAAAAACTGGGCGTACAAATCGAGCGCGGCGTCATGCTCGGAAAAAACATAACGCTTAAAAAACTGCGCGAAAAAGGCTGCGAAGCGGTCTTTCTGGGCGTGGGGGCGCCGAACGGCGCAAAGCTCGGCGTTAAGGGTGAAAATGAAGCGGGCGTGATCGATTCGCTGCGGTTTTTGCGCGATTACAATCTCCATAGGAATATGCGGGTCGGCAAACACGTGGCAATCATCGGGGGCGGCAATGCCGCGATCGACGTGTCGCGAACGGCGCTTCGGCTCGGCGCGAACAGCGTGACCGTTCTCTACCGCCGCACGCGCGAAGAGATGCCCGCCTGGAAAGAAGAGGTCGATGCGGCAATGCTCGAAGGCGTACGCTTCGAGTTTCTGGTCGCGCCCGGCGAAATCATCGCCAAAAACGGTAACGTTACGGGAATACGGTGCCGCCGCATGGAACTCGGCGAGTTTGACAAAAGCGGGCGCCGCCGTCCCAGGGAAAAATATGGAACAGAATTCATCGTTAACGCGGACCAGGTGGTTGCCGCGATCGGCCAATCGCTCGACATGCAAGCAATCGCGCCGGACGCCGGCATCAAAACCACGCGGAACGGATTTATCGAAACCGATCCGCTTACGGGACAAACCTCGATTCCGTGGATTTTTGCGGGCGGCGATGCCGTTACCGGCCCATCCTCCGTTGTCGACGCCGTGGCCGCGGGAGAACGCGCCGCAGCCGGTATCGACCGGTTCCTGACCGGAGCTTCGCACGCGTTCTGGCGCGAACGGAAACGCGTTGACACGTCGTTCGATCCCGAGGCCGAACCGGTTGCGTGGGACCGCGCGACGGCAAAAACGCTTCCCGTGGAAAAACGGAAAAAAGGCTTCGACGAGGTTGAGCTCGTGTTCAGCGAACAAACGGCGGTAAAGGAAGCGCAGCGCTGCCTGCGGTGCGACTTTCGCGAAGAATGCGCTTAATTTTGGAAGAAAGGTCATCGATATGCCTACATTGACTATAGACAATATGCCCGTGGAATTTACAGAAGGGGCGACCGTGCTCGAAGCCGCGCGCGCGGCCGGAATAAATATCCCCACGTTGTGCTTTCTGGAACACGTCCAGGCGATCGGCGCATGCCGAGTGTGCCTCGTTGAGGTCGAAGGCGCGAAGGCGCTGACCGCTTCGTGCGTCACCCCGGCGGTTGAGGGCATGAACGTGCGTACCAATACAAAGCGGGTCCGCGACGCGCGCCGCACGGTTGTCGAGCTGCTCCTTTCGGAGCACGACGGCGACTGCCAGACCTGCGAGCGCAATAACGACTGCGAACTGCAGTCGCTCGCGTTCGACCTTGGCATACGGGAAATCCGCTACACGGGCGCGCGGGCCGCGGCCCATACGGACGCCAGCACCCCCGCGCTTGTGCGTGAAAACGGCAAGTGCATCAAGTGCCGCCGCTGCGTGGCCGCCTGCAACCAGATCCAGGCCGTAGGCGCGCTGTTTCCGCAATTCCGGGGCTTCAAGACGGTCATCGGACCGGCGTTCGGCAATGGCCTTGACCACGTGTCGTGCGTCCAGTGCGGCCAGTGCGCCGCGGTCTGCCCGGTGGGCGCGATCACCGAAGTTCCGCATATCGAGCGCGTATGGAAAGCGCTCGACGACCCGACGAAAACCGTAGTCGTTCAGACCGCGCCGGCCGTGCGGGCCGCGCTCGGCGAATGTTTCGGCCTTCCCGCGGGAACGCTGGTGACCGGGCGCATGGTCTCCGCCTTGCGGCGCCTGGGGTTTGGCTCCGTGTTCGACACCAATTTCACCGCCGACCTCACCATCATAGAAGAAGGCATGGAACTGCTCAAGCGCCTGACCCTCGGCGTGCGCGACAAACAGCCGACTGCCCTGCCGCAGTTTACGAGCTGTTCGCCGGGCTGGATCAAGTTCATCGAGTATTTTTATCCGGAATACCTTCCCAATCTTTCAACCTGTAAATCGCCGCAGCAGATGTTCGGCGCGGTGGCCAAAACGTACTGGGCGAAAAAAACCGGCAAAAAGCCGGAAGACATCTACGTGGTGTCGGTGATGCCGTGCACGGCGAAGAAGTTCGAAATGCAGCGCCCCGAAATGGACTCGAGCGGCCAGCGCGACGTCGACGCCGTGCTTACCACGCGTGAACTGGGCCGCATGATCAAACAGGCGGGAATAGATTTTGTCAACCTTCCCGACGGGCAGATGGACCGTTTGCTCGGCACCTCCACGGGCGCGGCCGACATTTTCGCGAACACGGGCGGGGTCATGGAGGCGGCGCTGCGTTCCGCCTACGAGATCATCACGGGAAGGGAGCTGCCGTTCGACGGACTGCATATCAACCAGCTCGGCGGCCTGCAAGGGGTCAAGGAACTGTCGTTTACCGTAACCGGCACGCTCCCCGAATGGTCATTCCTCGAAGGCGTGACCATGGAGCTGGCCGTGGCGCATGGTCTCGGCAACGCGCGGAAGGTGATGGAATCGATCAAATCCGGCACAAAGAGCTACCACTTCGTCGAGATCATGACCTGTCCGGGCGGCTGCATCGGCGGCGGCGGGCAGCCCAGGCTCACGACGAACAAGGTGCGGCAAGCGCGCATCAGCGCGATTTACAAGGAAGACGAGGGGAAAAAGCTGCGCAAGTCGCACGACAACCCGAAGATCAAGCAGATCTACGGTGAATTTCTCCTTACGCCGCTGGGCGAGAAATCGCATCACCTGCTGCACACCGGCTATACTAAGCGGGAGCGTGTGTGAAACCGGGCCGGTTGGCCGTTTTATGCAATTTGAAGAGGTTACCGTTAATTATATTTTAGAAAGAATATTAAGAAGGGAGTTTTTCCGATGGCAACGATATTGGTGGTTGACGACGATGCGGATTTTCAGGAAGCGCAGGTCACGTTATTGCAGGCCAAGGGCTACACGGTAATTTCCGCGCCCGACGGGGAGCAGGGATACCAGAAAGCAAAATCTCAGAAGCCCGACCTCATGCTGCTTGACGTGATGATGACCCACGACAGTGAAGGGTTCGACCTCGCGCGCAAGCTCAAGGAAGACCCGGCCACCAGGGACTTACCCGTCATCATGATCACCGGCATCCGCAAGGCCAAGAAACTTCCCTTCAGCTTCGAGCCCGACGAGGACTGGCTGCCTGTCAAGGCCGTGCTCGAAAAACCGGTACATCCCGACGTTCTGCTCAAGCACATCGCGGAGGCGTTGAAAAAATAATTTGTAAGGGCAGGGTAATCCCGCCCATCAGAGGGCGAGAAAACCTCGCCCCTACTATACCGTGCCTTTAAAATGCCTCGAATCACCCCACGAATCGTACCCGACTTCCCTGCCGATTGATCCTATTCTTGCCGCAAGGCACGATCTGCAATGCTCAGCCGATTCGTCAAGGCATGGTTTGTTGTCGTAGAGCAGATAGTCGCGCCTGACTTCAAGCGGCGTCACTTGCGGCATGATGATGTTGGCGCCCCAGCGCAGGCCCTCCTCGCGGCCCGTAGGGTCAAGCGCCTGCAGCGCGGTGGCGGCGGCGATATTGACGTCCAAAAGCAACAGCCGCGTTGTCGCGATCATGCGCAGCGCGAGATCGAAGCGTTCTTTAGGCATTCGCTCGGAGGCCTGCGGCCAGGCGGCCATGGGCGTATCACCGTGCACGACATACGGGCCCATACCGATCATGTCAACGTCCATTTCCTGAAAAAACAATAAGTCATCCGCCAGATCTTCTTCAGTCTGGCCGGGCAGGCCGATCATGACGCCGGTGCCTACCTGAAACCCGGCCTTTTTAAGGTCCGAAAGCGCCTTGACACGCGTATGAATATCCTGGACCGAGGGATGAATGGCCGCATACAATTTGGGATTAGAAGTTTCGATCCGCAACAGATACCGGTGGGCGCCTGCCGCATAAAAACGTTTATAGGTTTCAACGCTTTGCTCCCCTACCGAAAGTGTTATGCCCAGACCTTTGGGCATTTTTTTCGATTTGCTCTTTTCCTTGATCGCCCGCACGACATCCTCGACGAATCCGACGAATTGCGCGTCTTTGCGCTCTCCCGATTGCAAAACAACCGAGCCGTATCCCTGCCTGGCGCACCACAGAGCAGCTTCCACGATTTTCTCTTTGGAAAGCACATAACGTTTGACATTACCGTTGCTCTTGCGAATTCCGCAATATAAACAGTCGTTATCGCAGATATTGGAAAATTCAATCAGTCCGCGATAATACACTTTTTCCCCGCAATGGTTCAAAAGCGTTTGTTCGGCCAGACGCCGGATTTCTTCGAGGGCAGATGGCTCGCGTGTGCAAAGAATGTTAATTATATCGGATTTATTCATAAGTACTCTGTAACTATTTTCTTTCCTCAACCTCGCCCGGCTTTCAGCCACCCCTCTTCCCCTCTCCAAGCGGGAGAGGGGAAGTTCCGCTTGCGAAACAAGGGTGATGAGGCGAGGTCAAAAAGAAATAAAAAATCGTTTTTTATTTCTTTTTATTTTCTTTTCTATACATCTCCAGCGCCGCCGGAAACGGCCCGAGCGCCCGTTCGAATATCCCCAGCGACCAGGCAATGGTCAACCCGTAATTCGTGACGGGCACGCCCGCGTCGCGGCACTTGGCGATCCGCGCCAGCACCTCGCGCCGGTTGGTCATGCATGCGCCGCAGTGGACCATGAGTTTATAAGATGAAAGGTCGGCCGGAAAATCGTGCCCCCGGATGTGGTTGAACTCCAGCTTGCCTCCCACGAACTGCGTGAGCCAGCGCGGGATCTTGATTGTTCCGATGTCCTCGGCGATCGGGTGGTGCGAACACGCCTCTGCGATCAGCACCCGGTCGCCGCTTTTAAGGTTATTGATCGCCATGGCCCCGCGCACCATTTCGGTAAGGTCGCCGAGATACCGGGCGAATAGGATTGAAAACGAAGTCATGGGTACCGTGTCCGGTGTGTCGGCCGCAACCTTGAGGAACGCCTGCGAATCGGTGACAACAAGCGCGGGGGGCTTCGCAAGGCGGCCAAGCGCTTCGCGCAGTTCGCGTTCCTTTACCACGCAGCACCAGGCGTCGTTGTCAAGCAAATCGCGGATCGTCTGCACCTGCGGAAGGATGAGCCTTCCCCTGGGCGCCTCCTTATCGATGGGCACGACAAGCACGGCGCACTCGCCGGGAGGCACGAGATCGGCGACGATCGACGGAGCGCTCACGAATTCCTCGGGCGCCGCGCGGATGATGGCCTGGCAAAGCAACGCGATTCCTTTGCCTTGTATGGCGCAGGTGTGTTCGATGTGAACGCCGATACCATGCAGTTCGTCAAAAACGTCAGCGCCAGGCGAACCCATGTCGGATTTATTGAACACGGCGATGGTAGGCACATTACGGGTCCGAAACTCATGCACAAGCGCGCGTTCGAAATCGCCCCAAAAGCCTTCGTCGGTTATGACGATGGCGAGGTTGACCCGATCGAACACTTTTTTCGTCCGTTCGATGCGCAATTCTCCAAGGGCGCCCTGGTCGTCGATGCCCGCAGTATCGATGAAAAGCACTGGCCCCAGCGGCAACAGTTCCATGGGTTTTTCTACCGGGTCGGTGGTCGTTCCCGCGATGTCCGACACAATCGAAACATTCTGCCCGGTAAGGGAGTTTAAAATGCTCGATTTGCCCACATTGCGGCGGCCGAAAATACCTATGTGGCAGCGGAGATTATTCGGCGTTCTTTGCATGGGCTGTATCTCCTTTGTTAACTATTGGCGATCCGAGCCTGCAAACGGCCTCCGGGGTGACCAACGCGTCGTACTGGGCCCCGGTAAGCAGGCCACTTTCGCAGGCCGCTTGCCTGATGGAAACGCCCGCAACGCGGGCTTTTTCGGCAATCATTGCGGCATTTTCGTACCCGATTTCCGGGACCAGCGCGGTGATCGTGGCCGTGGCGTTTTCAATCGATTGGGAGCAGCGCTGCTCGTTTGCCGTCATCGTGGCGATACATTTCGCCGCGAGAATGCTGCATGCATTGGTCAGAACATCGATGCTTTCGAGCATACAATGGGCAATGAGCGGCATCAGATGGTTAAGTTCCAGGTTCCCGGAAGCTGCTGCCATGGCAATCGCCGCATCGTGCCCGAACACAAGCAGGGCAGCCTGGCATGCGGCTTCCGGAATCACCGGATTTACCTTTCCCGGCATGATTGACGATCCGGCCTGCAAAGGCTGCAATCGTAACTCGCCGAACCCGCCATTCGGCCCGCTCGAAAGCAGCCTGATGTCGTTACTTATTTTGCAAAGCGACGCAGCGCACGCTTTCAGGATGCCCGATACTTCAACGAACACGTCTGCATTTTGCGTAGCGTCAACAAGGTTTTCCGCCCGCGCAAACCCTATGCCCGTGATGCCGCGCAATTCGTCGACCACCTTGAAGATATACTCGCGCGGCGCGCCGAGCCCGGTGCCTATGGCAGTGCTGCCGAGGTTGACCACCCGAAGACGCTCCTCGCATTTATACACACGCCAGCGGTCGCGGTTCCACGCCTCGGCCCAGGCGCCGATTTCGCGGCCCAGGGTGATGAGCACCGCGTCCTGGAGTTCCGTGCGGCCGATTTTGACAATATGCGCAAACTCCTTTTCCTTTGCTTGACAAACCTCCTGGAGCGCAACCAGCGCTCGTTCAAGCGCATGCAACCCGGTTATGCAGGCCAGGCGCAGGGCGGTCGGGAAAGTGTCGTTGGTGGATTGATGCCGATTGATGTCGTTGATCGGCGACACCACGGAATAATCACCCGGAGATTTACCGAGAAGAACCAGCGCGCGGTTGGCAATCACTTCGTTGGCATTCATGTTGGTCGACGTGCCCGCGCCGCCCTGTAAAGCGTCGACGATCATCTGGTCTGCCAGCCCGCCGTTCATGAGCTCCATACACGCCGCCTCGATGGCGTCGGCTTTTTTGCCGTCCGTCCAGACGCCAAGCGAGCGGTTTGTCCGGCAGCAGGCAAGCTTGACCGCGCCGAAGGCCTTTATAAGTTCCGGGTGGACCGGCCTTCCGGCAAGGGAAAAATTCTCTTTTGCCCGAGCCGCATGGATTCCCCATAAAGCATTTTTCGGGACCTGTTTTGGGCCCAATTGATCGTTTTCTATTCGAAATTGATCAGCAGTAAACATCGCGTTTTCCCTCCCGCACGCTATGCGCCATTTTTTCGCTTCGCTCCCGGGCGATTCCCGTCATCGCCCCGATGGCTTCATCGACCACCCGGTTGCCCAACGCTTTTGTCTCCGCGCTCGCGTAATCTTCCAGGTATTCCAAAAACGTGCTGACCGCATTCGGGTCGCAGTGCTCTTTTATATCACCCGGTTTGGCGAGGTCCATGAAATCGGCCCCGGTGCGTCCAAGCCGGTAGCAGCCGGTGCAAAACGACGGAATGTATCCCATGGATGCCGCGTCGCGGACCACCTCATCGAGCGGCCGGTGGTCGCCGAGCGAGAACTGGCCGTCGGCCTCCGTCAGGTCATCCGAAGCGTAGCCGCCCGGATTGGTGCGGCTGCCGGCGGAAATCTGCGATACGCCGAGGGCGAAGGTATCGCGCCGCATGGCCGCGGTCTCGCGGGTCGACATGATGATGCCGGTATAGGGCACGGCCAACCGCAGAATGGCCACGATTTTCCTAAAGTCAATGTCGTTTACCGCATGCGGCGGATTTCCGGCCAAAACGGACCCGGTCGCGGGTTCAAGCCGGGGAACGCTGATCGTGTGCGGCCCGACCCCGAACCTTTCCTCAAGGTGCCGGATGTGCTGAAACATGGCGAGAATCTCGAATTTCCAATCAAAAAGACCATAGAGCACGCCGATGCCCACATCGTCGACACCGCCTTCCATGGCACGGTCGAACACGCTTATCCGCCAATCGTAGTCGCGTTTTTTACCGCCCAGGTGCACGGCAGCATATGTCGCGCGGTGGTAGGTTTCCTGAAAGCATATATACGTGCCGATTTTTGCCGCTTTGAGCAGCTTGAATTCTTCCACCGTGGCCGGAGCGACCTCCACGTTCACGCGCCTGATCTCGCCCCTCCCGCGCTTGACGGAGTAAACCGTTTCGATGGAATCGAGCAGATACCGGAAACCCGACGCCGGGTTGGATTCGCCGGTAAGGAGAAGTATCCGCTTATGGCCCTGATCGACCAGCGCTTCCACTTCGCGCCTGATCTCTTCCTGCGTCAGCGCGCGGCGCTTGATGGCCGCGTTTTTCGCCCTGAACGCGCAATAGAGGCACTCGTTGGCGCACAGGTTCGAAACATAGAGCGGCGCGAACAGCACGAGTCGCCTGCCGTAAATATGTTCCTTGACCGCCCGCGCGGTGTGGAAGAGCTTTTCGGTCTGCTCCGTGTCTGTAATGGATGCAAGCGCCGCGATCTCATCAGGCTCAAGCCCTTTACATTCCGAAGCATGCGCAAGGACTTCGGTAATGCGGGTTTCCGATGGGTGCGCGTTTTTTTCGAGCGTTTCGGCAACCAGCGATTCGTCGATAAAAAAGGTTTTTTCAGTGTTTGTCATAATATGTCCTTTTGCCTATCGAAAATTCATTCCTTTGCCAGCGCCGATTTTACCGACACTCCGGGAATCATTCCCAGTTTTCCGGTGAGCGCGCCGACATCCTCGGTGCTAGCGTCGACCACCAGCGTGATGACCGAAAATTTCCCCCGCACATTGGGCACGCCCGTACGCACGACGATGCACTTCCCGAATTCGGAGAGCGTGCGGTTTACCGCGTCCGCGTGTTCCACGCGGTTTTCGATGATGACGCCGACAAAGCCGATCCGCTTTTCCATGATTGCAACTCCTTTTCTAAATAAAAAAATCCCGTTTCTATCTGCTTTCCTGCAAACGGAAACGGGACTTTTTTAAACTCTTTGCCCGTTCCCTAGGATTCCGGACGAAACCTTTACCGCAGGAACTTATGCGCGTTTTATAATTGCTTTAATTAAAATAATGTGAATAAAATCACATATAATAACATACCTATCTTGATGTAAATATACGCTATTTTAATTAAAAAAGTCAACATTTAATTCGACAAAATGGTATTTTAAATAAAATAGCCCATCTGGTTATTGTGAAAAAAGGAGCGAAATATGATTGCAAGGAAAAATTATATCACACGACTATCGCAATATAAAAGTGCACTTTATCGGTTTGAACGCCTAGGTTTTATTAAAATTTTCTCCGACTACCTTGCGGAGTCCGTCGGCGTGACTTCCGCGCAGGTCAGGAAGGATTTTTCAATTTTCGGTATTCACGGGAACAAGCGCGGCGGATACCAGATTTCGACCCTCATTGAAAAGTTAAACGATATCCTCGGAAAAAATGAAGTGCAGCGCGTCGTGCTTGTCGGCGGCGGAAGCTTGGGGTCCGCGCTCATGAAGTACAAGAACTTCGAAAAAGAGGGGATAAAAATTACCGCCGTATTCGATATTGACCCAGCAAAATACAATGCCAAGCTTTCAGTCCCGGTATTACCGGTCGGAGAAATGGAGCAGTTCGTTAAAGAGCACCAGGTCAAGATCGGCATCCTCTGCGTCCCAGACGTGGCGGCCCAGCCCATGCTTGACCTTATGATAAAGGCAGGAATAAAAGGGGTGTTGAATTTCGCGCCGATGCAGCTCAAGACAACCGACTCATGCGTGGTCAGCGACGTCAATCTGGAAGTAGAACTCGAAAACCTTATATACTTTGTCAATGCTTCGGAACGCGCCGGAAAAATTGAGCATGCACCATGATTTTGAAGCATTTTTTTTGCCTCTTTAATTTAGCAATAAATGCCTAATTTTTGGGTATATTAATATCCATGCGGACCACCTCGATTTTCAAGCGTCTCAATTCCCGTTCCTTCCTTATCGTAGTTATTTGCGTACATGCCTCTTTTTCAGCCGTCATTGGGGGCTGGAAATTCTCCTGGAGCGATGAATTCAACGGTCCCGCGGTCGATACGTCCCTATGGGGCTATGAAATCGGCTACAGCATCCGGAACCAGGAGCTGGAAAATTACACCAACCGGCCTGAAAATTCCCGCATCGATAGCGGCGACCTCCTCATCCAGGCGCTGCGCGATAATTGGAACGGTCATGAATATTCCTCGGCCAGCCGCAGGACCATGGGCAGGAAATCCTGGCTCTACGGGAAATTCGAAATGAGGGCGCAGATCGACGTACGGCTGGGCAGCTGGCCGGCATGGTGGTGGCTGCCGAACATCGGGGGATGGCCGAAGGGCGGGGAAATTGACATGATGGAATTCTACCAGGGCAAGTGCCTCTTTAATGTCATGGACGGCAACGGGAAATGGCAGTCCCTGACAAGGACCGTCGCCTCTCTGGGAGGAAGCGCGTGGGCCGACAATTTCCATGTCTGGACCTGGGTATGGGACTCAACGAAAATTGACTTGTCGCTTGACGGAACGCTTATCAACCATTATCCCCTGGCAAACGCCGACGGAACGGGGCCCAATGGGGAAAATCCTTTCCGTCAACCTGGATACATGCTCGTTAATCAGGCCATAGGCGGTACGAACGGCGGAGACCCGTCGGGCACCGTGTTTCCAATCAATTACCGCATCGACTGGATACGCGTTCATACCTGGAGCAACGATACGGCATATACGCTCACGGTCAACGGCGGCGCCGGGGGCGGCCCGTACATCCCCGGCACAACGGTTTCCATTACCGCGCTGATGCCGCCGGCCGGCCGGTCGTTTGACACGTGGGTAGTCGGCTCCGGCGCCCCGGCCATAGACAGCATGGGCGCAGCTTCAGCGGTCCTGACCATGCCCCATTCGGATGTGAGCGTGACCGCCGCGTACAAACCGCAGGTCAATATACTGGTCCGCCCGACGGGGCGCTTGTTGAACGTGTTCGAAGGGGACCTTGACAGGACCATTGAAATTATTAACGTTCGCGGGGCATGCGTAAAAAAGGCCTCGCTTAAGGGCCCGCTCAGAAAAACGATAGACCTCGCCCCGCTTTCTCCGGGGGCATATTTCATCAGGATTTCACGTGCAAAACCCGAAGAAGAACATTATTTTTTATCCGGCGCATTTTTCTGGCGCGGGAAGTGAGCCATTATTGACTCGGCAAGAGAAAACAACGGCAAAAACGCCGTTCGCGACCAGATAACTAATATTCTTTTCTAACCTGCCTAAGGGCAGATAAGTCTCTGCACGCAGGATTTATCTACGCAAAAAACGTAGATAAATCAGCTACAGAGACTAAAAAGGTGGCAATATGTTTGCTCAATTGTCGCGGTGGAATGGATTACCGCTTGTCGTCTTACTGTGCTGTGTGTTGTCCTTCCAATCCCAGGGCCAGGCGCTCAAGCGGAAAGCGGGCTTTAATCTGAACTGGAAATTTTACCAGGGAACGCCGACAGGCACTCCTTCCGCGAGCATGTACAGCGATGGCTCATGGCAAAGCGTAAACGTGCCGCATTCCGCCTCGTACGACGCTCCCGCCTGGAGTTCGGAAATCAACTATTATCAAGGCGATTGCTGGTACCGGAAGACCTTTACCGCGCCGGCGAACGCGCAAAAAGTTTTCATGGAGTTCGAGGGGGCCATGCAGACCGCCACCGTCTGGGTAAACGGCGTGCAAATAGGCCTGCACGACAACAGCGGTTTTACGCCTTTCTATTTTGATATAAGCGGCGCCCTGGTACGGGGCGCGGCGAACGTGGTGGCAATCAAACTGAATAATCAAAAGAGCCCGAATATTCCGCCGGGAGGTTCATCACCCGACTTTTGTCTCTTTGGCGGGTTGTACCGTTCGGTCTGGCTGCGGTTCAAAGACAGCGTCTACGTTCCAATTTACACCCAGCAAATCCAGACGGAACATGTGTCGGCCGCCAGCGCCCAGATCCATGCCAGGACCGCCGTTAAGAACGATGCCGCCATGGCAAAGAGCGTCCAGGTCGCAATTACGCTCCTCGATGCCGCAAACGCCAGTGTCGTGTCTCAAACCGCAACGCAGACAATTCCCGCCGGGGCTCTGGACACCTTCGACATGATGACGGCGGCATTCGCCAATCCGCACCTCTGGTCTCCCGCAAACCCGTATATGTATTCGGTCCAAACGCTTGTCAGCGTAAACGGAGCGATTGTGGACAGCGTTGTCGAACCCTGCGGAGTGCGATGGTTCACTTGGTCCACCCAGGGATTTTATATCAACGGTTCCCGGTTCGAAATAAAAGGCCTGTGCGTCCATCAGTTCGAAGGCTGGATAGGAAACGCGGTCCCGGATTCCCGGTATTTTCAGGAAGTCAAGATGCTGAAAAACCTGGGCTGCAACAGCGTCAGATGCTCGCACTATCCGCGGGCACAGGCGTTTTACGATGCTTGCGACAGGCTGGGCATGCTGCTGTATGTCGAACAACCCAGCTGGGGATGGGGCGTAACTCCCGTCGCCGCATGCTGGACCCGAATGGACAGTTGCGCAAGAGAAATGGTGCTGTCGGGAAGGAACCATCCCAGCATTTACGCATGGGGACTGTATAACGAGCCGGTGCCCGATCCTTATGCTGATTTTTCATCCTCTATTACGTTGCTTAACAATATGGTACATAGCCTTGACACAACGCGCCTCACCTCAATGGCGAACATCAACAACGGCTTCGCGCCAAACGGCTGGAACCAGTCGATCACGATCCCGGATATCGTGGGATTAAACTATTCAAATTCGATTTCCTTTACCGGCACGACCGCCAAACCCTGGCTCAATACCGAATCACGCACCGGCTTTTACTTCGCTTCGTCCCGAGGAAGCGCTTTGGACCTCGACACCACCAATAATACTCCCGGCACGGGCACCGCCGGTGATGAATGGAGTTGCATGTCGTATACGTTAAGCACGACCGGTCAACTGGCCGGAGGGCATTTCTGGTGCTTCAAGGATTACAACTCGCCCGACAATACCGACGGTTTCGAAGGGATCGTCGACCGGTTCACCGTGCCCAAAACGGTGTTCTACATGTTCAGACAGAACTGGAACGGCCTGGCCCCGGACTATCCACGGCCGGGGACTCCGGCGAAAATCGATTTTCAAGCGGATACGAACAGCCTGGGCGCTACGGGCGCGGACATATTCCTGCTCACGGCGACAATACGCGACGCGAACAACCGGCAGATCTCAACGGCCACGGGCAACGTCACCTTTACCGTCAATCCCGCCGGGGCCGATACGATTTTCGGCGGGAACACCGTGCCCGCCCTGGCGGGGCGCGCGGGCGCCTTTTTACGGACAACCGCCACGGCTGGAACGTTCACGGTGGCCGCGGCGTACGCGGGCCTTTCTTCGGCCACCCTCACGCTGACCACGTTGCCGGTGTCGGAATCGTATTACGAAGGCCCGGTTTCCATTCAAGCTCCCGCGGCGCGCCAATTCCGTACTGATGAATATAAGGTGCTCGTTTGTTCCACGCCGAAGGGTTATCTATTCCATTGCCCGCCGACGCCCGGCCGCTTGACTATTTTTAATTGTCAAGGAAAGACGATGCTAAGCTGCGACATCAAGCAAGGTTCTTCCCCGCTTGTCACGCATCGAATGCTGGGTCCGGGGCTTTTTTACGGCGTATGGGAAAACGGCGCTCAACGTATATTCACGCCGGTGAATATAGTCAACTGACACGGCGCCGCGGGAAGTTGTTTATGAAACGTTTGAATGGTTTCCTTTCCCTTGTCGCCGGATGCGCGTGTATCAGTTTTTTTTGGACGCAGGCGCGGGCCCAACAGCCAACCGCGTTCACCTCATTTACACCCGGAGGCGTGTGGCCTGCCGACGACGGCAAGCACATCGATTGCCACGCCGGCGCTATCATCTATTCCGCGCGATTAAAAAAATATTATTGGTTCGGCGAGCACCGGGGCAGTCCCGGCGGCGTGGCGTGCTACTCTTCCCTCGATCTCTATAATTGGAAAAACGAAGGCTTCGCCATGCAAAAAGGGGCCATTGCCGTTCTTGAACGTCCGAAAGTCGCTTTCAACGCCACAACAAACAAGTATGTCATGTGGTTTCATTATGACAATAGCGGCTATTCGCTTGCGCACCTTGGAGTGGCCGTCAGCGACAGCATACAAGGCCCTTATGTTTACGTAACAGATTTTCAGCCCAACGGGTACGATTCACGGGACATCGGGATGTTTTGCGATGACGACGGCAAAGTATACATCATGTATGCCTCGGCGATGAACACCACCGTCAGGATCGTTGAATTGACCGACGATTATCTCAACGTGACCGCCACCGACGTGGTAAGCGGCGCGCACTGCGAGGGCCCGGCAATGCTTAAAATAAACGGCACGTATTATTTGATGACGAGCCAATGTTCGGGCTGGACCCCAAACCAGGCGACGTATTACACCGCGACCAACGTCACCGGGCCTTTTACCAGCAAAGGCGACCCATGTATCGGCGACACCAGCCATACGACCTTCAACTCACAACCCTGTTATATCTTTAAGATTCCGGGGTTTACGAATGCCTTCATGTATATGGGCGACCGGTGGAACGGAACCGGAAGCGCGAATTCACAGTATGTGTTTCTGCCGATTACCATAACGTCAACCGGTGCGATGCAGCTCCAATGGTTTGCCTCATGGACGCTCGGCTTTTTCACGCCATCGTCGATCGATGACAAAAATCCCTATGACCTTAAGAAGGCTCTTTTCGCGAATGCTACGAACCACATCGGACTTCATGCCTTTGACCTTTTGGGCCGTATGCAGAAGCCGTCGATGCTTCCGGCGGGACCGGGACGCAAAAACATAATTCTGAATAATAACGGCAATGTGAATGGCCCGGCGTTCGATGGAATGTTTATTATTCGATAGCACCTTATTTATGTGCTTTTACGCGTACGATTGGACTTGATGGCTTACTATCTATTTTGGTTGCAGTGGGTAGACGGAAAGTAAAACCAAGTATTTTGAGAAGTATACTGAGGCTATTGGCTTGAATTAAATTATGGGCTAATCTGACTTAAGTATGGAAACTGATTAAATAAAAAAGTTGGCATTCGGCCTCATTCGAGACTGATCTTCTCCTTTTCCACGCCAATGGGAAGGGGAAGACGAGATGCCAACTGCTC
>Ga0182027_10007673_pt1 | contig 15842 bp, 27 predicted proteins | sample 712E1DmetaG_FD_121300 | JGI IMG/M metagenome (GOLD analysis project Ga0182027, IMG submission 121300) | Permafrost microbial communities from Stordalen Mire, Sweden - 712E1D metaG (Illumina Assembly) | ecosystem: Environmental > Terrestrial > Soil > Wetlands > Permafrost | place: Sweden...
AGCCATGGCCAGTGCCGCGCGTGTGGCAGCGATCGCCGCCAAGCTGACGACGGGCAACATCGCCCGCGTGGCTCTGGGACAGTCCCTGACCGATCTCTCCGGTGCCTATGCCAAGGTTCAAGCCTTCAACCCGGCGGGCCCCATGGGCCTCTCGACGGCTGACACGTGGGCGGGTTTTCTTGTAGGATTAGAACCGTGGAACATACCGGCCGCGTATCAGGCCAGCAAGACGGGTTCAGCACAGACCATTAGCGAGGCAACCACAGACTACCTCGACGGCATACGCACGCGCGCGGAGTCAGACTTTGCGGCGTTGCCCGCAACCGACGATCCCCTTGATTCGTCGGTGGCATCGCAGACCGCATTTGATATTGGATCGATAGAAACCGCCACGGGAGTCACGGCCACGACCCTGCCTCAAAGCGCGGTCCAGGATCTGACAGACGAAGTCACTCAGTCGGTGCGGGACATCGTTCCAAGCTTGGCCAAGCCATTGCTTGGCGCAATCCCCTGGTATGCCTATGCCATCGCCTTAGCAGTGGTAGTCGTACTCTTCCTCGGATTGTGGAGAAAACGCGCATGAAAACAGGAACCATTTTTCTACTATTAGGGATCGGTGCACTCCTCTTCCTGGCGCAGTATTTGGTAAAACAGGACATTGCCAGCGCTGGCCAGCAAGCGCAGCAAGCGGCTTCGTCGGTTGGAACGGGAATCACTCTCAAGGGACTGATCGGAGTCTGAACCATGAAAGTCAGTGCATTTTGGATCGTCGTTGCCATCGTCATCACGTGGTACATGGCCAAGGCTCACACACGGGTGATGCAGAAGCGCGGAGCGAGGAAGGCCGGCAAGCTACTTTCCTTCCCGGGCGGCAAGGCGACCGGCATCGCCGGATCAACCGCCAGCATAGAATCACGCCCAATTCCACAGGGCGAGGATCTGCCGACTGCGATTTGACAGCGGGCACACGCTTCCAGCAGAGGCGCCGCTGTCCCTGGCCCCGGTCGAGTACCACCGAACACTTGCGAGGGTGAAGGCTCGCTAGCGTGGTTCAACGCCACGCACGGGGCGCACGTATCCCAGACCGCTTGCGACGGCGTGGCGGGCAGAGGCGAGCCGAGATCGGCGGGTACTCTTGAAAGTAGCAAGCCGTACACACAACCGAACCGGGCGCGGCTTTCCGGGGGCACAACAGGCAGATCCGGGCCGGCTTCATTCGGGCGAGTAGTACGTGATCCCGTTCCACTCTTCGTCGTCGGTGAATAGGCAGAACGCACCGGGTTTCAACGCTCTAACCGTGGCTGCAGCCTCCGGCGGAACGGTCCCAGCGGCTACCAGGTAGGCCAGCGAGCGCCCGCCCAAACCGAAGACTACGTGCACCTGGGCAGAGTCGACCGCATCCCCTGGGAGCTGCCTAGGTCGTTGAACCAGCAAGACCAGCGACGCGCCAAGCCCGCCACCTTCAAGGCAGAGCCATTCAAAGCTGCGCGGTCCCTGCGTCCCGTCCGGGTTCTTCCCGTCGCACCATATTTGTGAGCCGCCAAGCGCTCGCCTTGTCTCGTCAATGAGTAGCAGGGTGGGCTCGCGGCACTCCGACAACAGACGCGCCACGTGTGCAGCCTCCATCGCCGAAACTGGCGGCCGCAGGACCACGACCGAGCCCCGTTGCATCGCCTCTCCGATCTGCGTGATCGCCGTGACGTTCTCCCCCACGAACTGCGCGTTGTCCGGATATTTCACGTCGTGGACTAGAACGGTTTCGGCGACGTGGGAGTCAAGAACCGCCATGACCAGGTGGCGCGCGAAAGCAGATTTTCCCCAGCGGGTACGGCCATAGACCAGGATCCTGCAGCCTTCGGCGGAGGCAATCGCGGGCGCAAGCGCGGCCGCGATACCGTCGGCGCGACTCCCGGTCTTACCAGAGGGCGCGCGGCTCGCTTTCGGTCCCTGTAGGCCTGCGAATTGATCGCATCCCGTTCCAACCGTGCCCTCTGCCCGCAGTCCAGGCAGAGGCGCAGTCGTGGCGGCTTCCCTACAAACCAATCTCGGCATTTTCCGCATTTCCAACGTCTTTCTCGTCGGGAATTGTGGGATCCATCGTCGTGGAAATCGGACCCGTCTCGCTTGGAGTGACAGCGCTCACAGCGTCCGGGCCCACGATGGCCGCAACAGGCACAGACGCCGGGATCGGCGCAGGCTTCGGCTTCGCCGGCTCTCCCAGGGGTTTCTCTTTTTTCGGTGCGCCGATGTACTTTGACAGGACGAGAAAGGCCAGCGCGAGGAGTAGCACGATCCATGCGGGCGCCTCCACTTTCCCGAAGGTATCTTCACCGTAGTCGGCTAGGGCGGTCTCAAATTCTTCAAGTTCTACATCGCCCGCATCGTTCGCCTCGCGGTCTGTCCAGTGGTTGATGGCGGCGCCTGCCGTTAGGTCCACGACCGTCGAGGCTCGCTTAGCAATCCAAGGCCAGCCGACGCGGGACCGCTTGCCCCTGGGTTTCGCGGTGGGTTCGTCGCCTTCGTTATCGTTCGCTGGCGGTGGGGGTGGAGGCGCTGGTGGAGCGAAGAGAACCGCCAGCCGTTCGGCTCGGTCAGGTCGGCCCGGCGACACGGGCGGCGGTAGTACAGGGGTTTCCGCTGCTGCCATGCTGGCCACCGCCGTTTCCGCCACGGTTGGCGGTTTGGGTGCAGCCTTGGGTCTTCCCGGCTTGCGCTTCCCACATTTCGCGCATTTGCCCGACGCCGCGAACGTGTGCGCACACTTCATTGCCCGCCCCTCGCGTACTTGCGGATCTGGGACACGGCAACCGGATCGATGTGCTTGGCATCGGTGACAAGCCCAGAAAACCAACGCTCGCGCGCGCTGGCGGAAAGGGACGACGTGCCAGCGCTCAAAACCAGATCGAGAATGAACCCTTCCAATCGCCGCAGGGTTTCCTGGGTTTCCTCGGAGTCATTCTGGTGGTCACCGAATAGGATCCCTAGGCCGGCGCCCCAGCGGAAGGCACGATCGCGAAACTCCGGGGGGAAGAAACCAAGGCAAGAAAAAATCCCATGGAGCGCGCGCTGGCGTGAGGTCATGCGGGCAGCATTGCCCGAAACCCGGATCTGTGCAACCATTTCCCCATGCCAATACAAATCATGATCGACGGGCGAAACCCGCGTGACAGGGGTTTCCAGGATATGCTGCGCGCGGTTTCACGCGCGGTCCTGGGGAGAGAATTCGAGATCAGATCGCTGACCGGATCGTTCTGGTTTCTCGTACTCTTTTTCTCCGACGGAATTGTGGATCACCCCATGGGGACAGCGGGGGGGCACCCTGACGGAAAAGCACAACTACCGTGGTACGAGCGCAAGCACGAGATCCTGGGCTACGGCCATACTCCAAGCGAGGCATGCGCGGGCATTCTCCGACGGGGACAGAGCACGCGTCTAGTAGCGATTCGCCGTGCAGATGCTGAAACCGGGAAAATGCGCTTACTTTTCCGCCACTTAGACTCGAATAGGGTTCACTATCCGGATCAGCTTTTCCTTCATCCGTCGTAGGGTTTCCCGTCGCTGGCGCCGTGATGACGGTGTACGCGCGCGCCTTCCGTCGTCTGGCGCCAGCGATTTATTTACCGCATTAAGGGTTTTCGAGGGATTTCCGGGCAGTTTCGCGGTGGGTTTCTTGACAGGGTTTCGGGTTCGTGATACTCTGGGATCATGCGAGAGGTAGGAACCCTGAAACCCTGCAAGCGCCGCGCGTCCCTGATTTCCTACTCTCGCAAAGTGTGGATCTCCAGTCGGGTAGAACGCGCGGCGCTTGCAGGGGTTCAGGGGCGCGCGCCATGAGCGTGGGCGGGCCGGATCTCTTTGTGGCGATCTCAAGCAAGATTGACCACGACAACCCGTATATTTTCCGCCTGATGGCTCGGACGAAGTGTCAGTCCGCCGGATGGTACTTCGTGCGAGCCACGCAATTCTGCAAAAACTTCGAATTGACGGGATGCCTCGCGGAGTGGTGGCCGGATGTCGCGAGGTTCTCTAGGTGGCCAAAGGAGTGGGGAAACATGGGGGCGGTGTTTCGGGAGTGTGGGCTGGTGGACAAGGACAAAGCAGATGAGCTGAGAGACTGGGACGAACTCAACCTAAAAGCGCTGCAAAAAAGGGAAACCGAGCGCAAGAACAAGGCGCAAAAAAGGCGCACCAAGAAGCGCGGGTTGTCGAGAAAGGGACACAAAGAGGTCGGTCGGTCGGTAGGTAGTAGAGCAGACAGTCCAGCGGACAGTCCAGCGGACAGTCCAGCGGACAGTCCAGCGGACAGTCCAGCGGACAAGGGAGGCACAAGAACATGAGCACACGGACACGGGAAGGGCGCGCGGACAAGATCATGGACGTGGCAGTGATCTACGGAATGAGGAGGATTCTGAAGAAGCGATCTTGGACCAAAGGGGACGTGACAGAGGTGCGGAAACTCATGGGCGCGGCCGCGGGTTCCCTGGAAATCCTGCAAGACCTAAAAGCATGGGCAGAGGGCGGCGGGTGGAGTTTCGATTTCTAACCAAAGGAGACAAGAAACATGAGCACCAACGAAGAGCGAAACACCGAAGTCACGCGATCCGCGCCAGCAGGCACAATGGGAGAGACGCCAGCAGAGGCGCAAGCCAGGAAAAGGCGCGTCTCTGTGGAACTGCCTCCCCCCGTGGCACCCTTGCCCGGGCAAACCGCGATCCCAGAATCCGGCGTCGGCGAAGTGATCAAGCGCCGTCCGGGCAGGCCTCGCGGAAAAACCATGCCGGAGGATGAGCGCGAATACTTGAGACGCCTCGATCAAGGGGAATTCGGTCCAGTGAAAAAAGAGGCGAAACCCCGCCGCAGTCGGAAGGCGCCTGACGCCCCGACCCATTCCCTGCCACGACTGGCGCCCCTCGATTGGCTGAACCTTCGATATGCCGCACAGAATTTCCGGGCCGCCTGCGAAGGGGAAAACGAACCGGAAGCAATCCGTCTCCTCCGCCTGATCTCCGGCGTCTATGCCCACGTGATACGCCCCGGAGATTCAGAACATGCGTAGATGGTCAAAGGCTAGGCGGAGAAGGCCTGGACAGTGTGCTTGCCCGGTCGTGCCCTGCCCCAAAGCCGCGCTCGTCGGCTCACCCTACTGCCAGCTATGCCGAGAGGAGTGCCTACCGGACTGGAAGCGCCGCAGGAGAAACCGGATCGCGCTAGTCGCAATACTGGCGCTGTCGCCAGCCGTGGCGATGGCTTTGACGTGGTTGCTAATATGTTGGGGGATCTGACCATGTCCATGATACCAGCGGTCGGCAGTCGGGTGGGCATCCTGTGGAGAAGTCAAAGACTACTTGCCAAGGTGGTCAACACGGGAGATCCGCCGGGAATCTTCTTTGTTGAATTTTTCATAGGCCGGCGACGCGCGATCCTCGGGTGTCACGTGGACGACTCGACGACCTGTGGGTGGCCCTGGTGGTGGCAACCGACGACCGGAGATGAGCAAGGCTACTACATTTACAAGCGGGTCAGGCACGCGGGCCACGGGCGCCCCGCTCTTCCACGCCTACCACTATTCGACGGACTGCCGCCCAAGCCGCGCCCAGCGCGCAAGCGGCGCACAGCAGAACAGATCGCACAGTCCAGAGCGCGCGCGGTGGCCACGCGAGCGCGAAACCGAACCGCCGCGCGGCGGGCAGAGGCTGCAGCGGAAATCGCGGCGACTGCAGCGAGGCAAGCGGAACGGCAACGATGGAAGGCCGAGCATCCCGCGCCAACACGGCAAGAGCTGGAAACGCTAAGAGGAATGTTCCCGGCGGTCCACAAGAAGGGGGGGAGACGATGAAAACTACGATTCCGCAGGACAGTAGAACGCAAGCCGCAGTGGTAGGAGACGTGATGGTCATATTCGACGTAGCGGGCGATTTGTGGTTGCACGTCCACGGCCCATCCTCGGACGAAATAGCGTCTATCAGGATATCAGGCGAGGATGTGGAAAAACTCGCGAAAGTCCTGTCGGCTGTTGTCGAGGATCACAGGGCATGGTTCGAGAAGGAGGATTCGGCGGGGGGTGACCCGTGAGCACCTACACGGTTCAGATCGAGGAACTGGCGCAAGGGGCCCTTGACGCCGTCGTGTGGTTCGATGTCTTCCGCATCGCGCATCGGGCCCAGGCGGAAGATCTGGCGCGCGATCTGGCCGCAGTGGTTGGTGCCTCACGCGTCAGACTCCAAGTGGTCGAAGATCGCCGCGTGCGTTACTGGCCCGCACTGGCATCGCCGGTTGATGACTGCCGCTGTGGCCACGGGAGGAGCATACACACAACCCGCTCACGCGAACCGGGCGCGCGGTTCGAGTGTGTCCTTTGCGAGTGTCTGCACTACCAGAAGGCAGGAACATGAAACCCGCGTTTCTTCTCGCGAGAGTAAGCACGTGGAAGGCGTCCCAGGATCAATCGCCAGATCGCCAGCTTGAAAACCTCCGGGCCTACTGCGAAAGGCAGGGGCGCCCCATCGCATGGGCCGAAACTGACAGGGCCTCGGGAATGAAAAGCGAGGATGCGCGCCCTGCCCTGGCTCATGCGATGTCGCTGGCCAGACGGGGGGATATCGGCGCGATCTGCGTGACCAGGTTGGATCGCCTCGGGCGGTCCCTGCGAAACCTAATCGACACGGCGGACGAACTGCGTCGGCTAGGCGTTGACCTCGTGGTTCTAGAGCAAAACCTCGACACGGCGACGCCAAGCGGGAAATTCATGTTTCAAATGCTGGCGGCCTGTGCCGAGTTTCAGCGCGACCTATACGCAGAGGCATCGGCCCAAGGGAAGGCGCGCGCGCTGGCGGCTGGAAAACACTGCGCGCGCCCGCACGAGAACGTGCAGCCCGAGGCAATCGGGAAAATCGCACGGCTCCGCACATCTGGCGTCAGATGGAAGCTGATCCCGGCGATCCTCGCTGCGGAGGGTTTCAAACAGTGGGGGCGCGTCATAAAATCCACGGGCCGCCAGCGCTCGGATCGCCCGTGGCCAGTCTCTACCCTCAAAGCGGCCTACACTCGCGACAGAAAGCCCCCCGGAGATTTTGGACACGCTACCAGCGCGGAATCGAAGCCGGGCCCGGAAAACGAACCGTGACAGAAACCAGGTGCATTTAGTCAGGGAAACCATAACGCAGAACGAAGGGACTAACATGAGAAAGAAAACCGTCGAGGCGACGACACGGAGGGGAAAGAGTTTGTACGTCGAGGCGATCAACCACGTTCGGAAGAACTACGCCGGAAAACGGCGACGCGAGCGCCAAGCCCTAGCCGACAAACTAGCCGATCTGCGCGAAGAGGCTCTGGCGTGGTTTGATCAGGCACCGGACAATGAACGGGCCTTCGTCATGGCCTGTACGCGGGTGATGTCGCCGTACAAGTACCAACCGAACCACGGGGGCAACGAACCATGAGCAACGGCTACATCATCCCATTTTGGCCATCGGAGCGACTCGGGCCAGAGACTAGGGCGATATACGAAACCCTGCTAGCGGCATCCGTTACGAGTTTCCGCGCGTGTTCCGGCCCGGGCCCGAATCTGCGCGTACTGGACGTTGAGGATTCTCTCTCTCAGCTGACACGCGAGAGAATTCGACCGCTCTGCCTGGTATGGCCAGGGTGGGCACTCGGGAACATCCCCTGGGAACGAAATTGCTTCAACAAGCTTCTGACACTGGCGAATTCCCCATTCGAAGAAACCGCACTCCTCGACGCGGATCTACTGTGGACGGGAGACGCTGGCGATGTTTTCGACGAAGTCCCGGCACGTGACCCGCCCTCTCAGATCGCCGGAGTGATCTCCGAAAACTACCGCCAGGGGGACGGAGTATGCGCCTGCGTGACCGTGTGCCGAGATCGGGAGGCAGTGCGCGCGGCAATGGCACTGCGCGGGCAACTGCGTCTCCCGAATTCGGATGAAGCAGCCTACGATCTTGCGGAACGGCGCGGGCTCATAACGCGCCAGAGACTGGCGCCAGCATGGGCCTTTGACGGACGGGCACTTCTCGGCCCGGGCCCGGGACAATTCCACAACTGGAAAGATCGAGCGACGTGCACAGGTTTCGTCCAATGGGAATGGTCCGTTGACGGCGTGCCGATCCGCAGTTTCCACATCTCGGGTATCAAGCAACGCGCGCTAGGTTCGCCGCGCGTGCTGCAGTACCTAGAACACTGCGCAGCAATCGTCAGACCCTAGTCGCGCGCGCGTTCGGAGAAAAATCGTCAGACGCTGGCGGAACCCGCTTGTGGGATCCTACTCGGGTACGTACTCGCCTTAGACGGGTACAAAACCTCCGGAGGATTCACATGGCTGATCCCGTCACCCAGATCACAAGCGCAGCAACTGCCCCCTTGTCCTTTGCCAAGCGAAACCCGATAGGGTTCGCCGTGGTACTAACCCTCGGGGTGCTCATCCTTCTGCATTTTTCCGGTGCCATCAACCGGTGGCTTGCAGCCAAGGCGGTCGCAGCGCCTACGGGCGCATGGGCCAAGCTGGGCAAGTGGACGGGCGCCGTCGCCGCCAGCGTTTGCCTTTTCCTCCTCGTCCGGGATGCTGTCACCGTGGCGCACGTCCATGGTCTGCTGACCATGGGAACGGGAATTCTCGCGATGGCCAGCGCCTTCGCGTTCCCACAACCGGACTACTGCGCGCTGAAAGACGAAAACGGAAATTACGCCTCCACCATCACGCCAGGGACGGGAATCGTAGAACGCAAGTTCATCCTCTCTGCCGCCCGCGAAACTACTAACGGCTTCCCGCTCAAAGTCACAGATATTGACTTCGCCGCGCGAATCGGGATCGACAATACTTCGGCGGATTCAGGTTGGATGGCATACTGGGATGAACTCTTTCAGTTGATCGCCGGCATCGAAATTGTGTCGCCCCGGTTCGGAACGATCTGCGACAAGAATTTCTACACCGGGCCAGTCGCCAAACATTTCGGCGAGTACATCGGGAACGGATACGCGTACTCGGGAGACGAAGCCTTCGGGGTGATTTCCAGCGCTGCCACGGGCATTTTCTATCTCAATCTGAACGTCTGCTATCCGTTCATGCACCGATGCTTGGCGAAGCCCGAGGAATCGGCGATGTTCGTCGGATGGTTGCAGCAATCCCAGCTGAAGTTCAACCTTGCGCCTGCGACCACAATCGCCTCGATCATTGGGGGATCGGTACTCGTCGCTGACGAGGATGTCCAGCTCCGGTGCGGATACAGGCAATTCCTGAGCGTGGGTCACGGGAACCCGGCTCAGCAATTCGTGGTCCCGCCGCTGTTCTACCGTCGCACCATCCTCACGCCCGCAAACGGGCAGTTTGATGTGGTCTTCCCGCAGGTTTCTGCGACCGGGCCGCAAAATACGACCGTGGCCAATGGCGAGCGCCTGGTATCTGCCGTTCTTCTGTCCAACAACTTGGGCCTCCCTGGCCCCGGGTCGTTCGAGAAGGTGACGGAGATCGGATGTCAGGGGCTCGGGCTCTTGAACACGTACAACCCCGATCAGCACCAGCGCGCGAAATTCGCCGTGGAACGCAGAAGCAATGGCACCAACGCGGAAATCGCGGGAGGCGGAGCGAGCGCCTATGGGATCCCTTCCCGCGTCGGCTGGCCGTACACAATACAGCCCTACGATGAGTCGGACATTGATGAAAACGCGGTCATCGGAAACGCGCTGACCCCTTCGCTCCTCGGCCTCGCGTTTGCGCTGCCCGGGGTACAAACCAAGATCTCGAAACTGCCGCGCGTGAAGGGGGATCTGACCGTCCACGCGTTGCAACCCACTCCGCCATCCGGCTCAGGCCTGCAGTACGCGATGTATCTGGAAACTGCGCGCGACATTGACGGGGGATACGCGGCCCAGCTACTGGCGGCCGCCGGGGTGAAGGGTCAGGTGACCCGTCACGTAAACCACAATGCCGACACTCAAATCCAGGCAGGCGCCGCGCGTCCAGCGCAATACACGGGTATGCCCCAGGGAACTAAAGCCTAACCACCGGGTCACCCGTCGCCCCGGAACACGTTTATCGTGGCTTGGCTGACTTTCGGGCCAAGCCAAGCCACATCACCCAGGTAGATCCCCGCCCGAAAGGAAACCATGACAAAATCCTTGTGGCTCTGGATTCTCGTCGCCGTCGCGATCTGGTATCTCTTCCTCCGATCCAAGCCCGCCGCCGCCGGGACGGTGCCCATGGTCAACGGTCAACCGTCGGGTGCGGGTACGGGCGTGCCGGGAACGTCATCCACGGGAAGCGCCGCCTCGGGGCTCACAAGCCCGCAAGGATCAATGCCGTCGCTCAATCAAATGGCGGGGTGGGGGGGGCAGACGTACACCACACAACCCAACGACGCCTCAGTCTCGGCAAACGCCGGGACGAGTTTTGCGGGCGATGACCTGATGTGCTTGTCGTGAAACTTCCCGAGACAAAGTACCTCGTGATCGGGGCGGCAGTGCTCTTGGTACTGCTGTATCTGCTCTCGAAGCGCAAAACTGCGGCGCAAACGACTCAAATAGCGCCGCCCGGGACCACGCCGCCCGGGACCACGCCGCCCGGGACCACGCCGCCCGGGACCACGGCGACCGGGACCACGCCGCCCGCATTCGTGCCGACCACACAGCAGACACTTGCGGCACTCATGGCGCAAGCCGGGAAGAACCTAGGTAACGCGGTCAATGCTCTCAAGCAACCGACAATTATTAAGGCGTTGCCCCCAGGCATAACCCCGGTCGGGATAATCCCCTTCACAGAACAATGAAAACCATGGTTGCTCTGTTTGTTGCTATCGCCGCGATCCTCGGAATCGCCCTTATGGTGCGCAAGCGGACAACCACGACCACGGCGACCGGGACCACGCCACCCACGACCACGCCGCCCGGGACCACGCCCCCCGCGCCCGTCGTAAATGCGTCGGGGCAGGTGATCTCTGCCCTGAATTGGCTGACCGGAACTGAGAGCGAAAAGGCCGCCGCACTCGCGAGAATGCAAGCGGACCCGACGGACAAGGAATGGTTTGCCGTCATGGATTCGCTAGGAAATCCCACGGGAAACATCACCTACGAAACCTGGGCAGATGCGACCAAAGGGGCCAGTGCGGCGGTAACGACCGTCACGACCAACAACGCTACTAGGCTAGCAGAGATCGCCGAATGGAATAAGAAGGGCGCCACAGTCGGGATAGGGCCCCTCCCAATGACGGCTACAACCGTGGACATTGCCGAGTACAGCGCGGAGTACGCCAACAATCCTAACAACCCTGCCAACAAAGATGATAACTCACTCGGCCTTTTCGGCACCCTACTCAATACCGTGGGAACATCGGTAGGCCTAGGCAAAGTGGGAAGCGACATCACCGGAGTGGCCGCACTTTCAACGTAGGAGAACTGCCCCAATGACCAAAGACTCCGAAACCTATCTGATCGTGGCCGTGGTTCTTGTGGCGCTCTGGTTCCTCTTTCTGCGCAAAAAGAAAGTTGTCGTAGCTGCAACAACCGTACTGCCCACGAAGCAAGCAACGGTGAGCGTGGGTGGAAGTACGATAACGGGCGGGCTAGCAAATAGCAGTCTAATTCAAGCCGGAGTCCTCGGAGTGGCCGCCGCGCCAGCCGTCGGCGGACTTTTCTCAAGTCTATTCGGCTCCTGGTCGTCCACGCCAGCGGTCGCCGGGAACGCGCCAGCTACGGGATACGATGATACCTCCTATGACACCAACGGCGCGCTTTCGGATAGCGACGATTCCTCCGGGCTCGATCTTCTGAGTTAGGGGCGCCATGCTACGACGCGCGCGCAACGTAATTCGACCCACGCCCATAGCGGCATGGCTGGCGGACGGGTTATCAACCGGGGCGATCACAATCCGCCTCTCCGGCGTTGATCCGCGCCTCCTGCTAGTGCCTCGGCTCTGGGCTGAGCGCCCGGGCGGCACCACACCAGCAAATCCCACCGGGGTCACGTGGTCCCTCTATTCGGCTGGCGAGGATTCGCGCGGTGGTACCATCCCTCTGCGTGCCGTTGACGGCGCTAGCGCGCGGCCTATCGGTCCAACGATGTCACCCGGCGCGGATGGCACGGTGCAGGCTGGCGACAATGTTGAGATCGACGCAGCAACGGATTTGCTTGTGGTGGTCCGGTGCGCGGCAGTCGGCGCCAACACGATCCAAGGACAAGTCCTCTGGTTTGCTCTCGACGCGTTCCCGGCCGAAACCAGCCTGAGCCCAGAGGACTACGATGGTCTACTGGCGGACGTGCGGGCGCAATGCCCGCCCGTATTGGAGATCGCAGGGTGATCGATGCGACAACGTCAATGGCTCACGCTGGCGGTGGTTGCCGTCGCGATATGGCTACTCCTATCCTGGTATCAGCTCACATTCAATCCCCTCACCCAAGCACAGCAAATGGCAAACGCACTCGGGGGGCTCAATAACATGCGTCTGACCCGCGCTACTCTCGACGACTCGGGCAACGTGGTTGAGAGTCCCGAGGACCTTGCGGCGGCGGCTGCGGTCACGCTGGGTTCACCCGTCACGGTGGACGAGTACGCCCTCGCACGGATGTGCGCCACGGAGTCCCTCTCCGATCTCAAGGGCGGCTCCGACGCTGACAAGTGCGCGCGAATCTGGGTAGCTCTGAACGATGCCAGCAAGAACAATGGCGGCGACATCCTGCAATGCTTGACCGGGGGTAAGGGTTTCGGCCCAGAGGGCCCGCGCAAATACGCGACGGGCCGCAATGACCCGACGGACTACCATCTGGCCCTCGTTCGCGCGTGCCAGTCAGGGACCACGCCAGATCCAACGGGGGGCGCGACTCACTTTCTGGACCGATACGGCTTCGCAACCGACCACATCTATGACCCCGACAAATACAACGCCGCAGTCGCGCTCTGGACATCCTACGGGTGGAACAAGGTTTTAACTGTCGGCAAGGGTTTGGAGATTTGGACGTGACCACGAAACCGACCCACGCGCGCGGTCCGGGCGGTGTCGCGCTGGCGCTGCCCGTGATGCCACCGTCGCCTAGCGTGCCGCTAATCGTTTGGCCGGGAACCTTTGACCCGACGGTAGGCGATGGATACCCGGCCGCTCCCGGCGCAATTGGTTACAGCCTCGTTGCCGGCATCGCGTGGATTCACGCTCTGGCAAACGCACCGAATACGTGGGTCAATGTGGATACACTTTGGCAACTCGTCGAACGTGCCGAAGCGCTGGCAGACCTGGTCACGAACATATCTCCAATCACGGCCCAGCTAGAAGCCTTGGCCGCGTTTGAGGCCGCCCTTGCGGCTGCAATGGCGCCGCTCGTGGAAGGCGTGGCTTCGGCCGGATCGGTGACGTTCCCGGCGTTTGCTCTTCTCGCGGATAACCAGACCCTGACCGTAGGTGGGTTCACCTACGAAGTACAGAAGACTGGCGGATACGTCTACACCGTCGGGACCGTGACCGTTGACTGCCGCGCCTGCACCGATGCGAATTCGGTCGCCATCGCCTTTGGTCACGCAATCGGCGTTCAAGTGGGTTCAACGGTATCAGCGTCTGGCCCGGTCGGTGCGGTCCTGAGTCTCGCCGCGATGGCACCAGGGGACGGGGGGAATATTCCGATCACTGGGACAATCCCGGCGACCTTCCTTGGGATGTCAGGCGGAGCGAATCCGGTTGTCAACCTATCGCCAATTGTTCACATCCTGCAGAATCTGACCGTCAAGGAACACGTCGCACCGATCGACTCGGACACCCTTCTGTACTACGATTTCCGCGAGAACGCGACGCCGATTAAAAACCACGGGGCCGCAGGCGACCTGGACATAGTTTGGGGAGTCCAGCAAAAGCGACAAAAGGACGGGTTCTCTGCGTGTATGGATTTCAGTTTCACGGAAACCGGCGGGGGGTTGATAACCGATATGACCACGAAGGGGGAATCTCCCTCTATCACCCTCTCCTGTTGGATCTACCCGACCGCATTCCCCAACCCAGCGACGATCCCGGGCTACGTTTTCGCGCCCCTAATTGCCAAGGGCTATCACGATGCGTGGATACCGCCCTACTTGTCGGTTGCAATTCAAATGGCAAACGGCGCGGCATTGGATAGCTCCCTCGGAAGAATGCAATTCGCGATCATGTCGGCTGGCGGCATTGTACAAAACTTTTTCGCACCCGGCGGTTCTCAGGGCTACCTCGTTCTGAACGAGTGGCAATTCGTCGCACTCACCTACGATGCAACGACGGGAACGCTGAGCGCCTACAAGAACGGGGTCCTACTCGGAACCATGGCTTGCCCAATCGGCGGGATCGACTGGGGCGACCACGGCAGATGGTCCCTAGGTTGCGACGGTGTGGGAAACGAAGGTTTCCAGTACGCCAGAATTGCAGAGGTGCGCGTCGAGAAAACCGTGCGCTCGCAAGCGTACCTGCAGGATCTGTATTCGCGAGGGAGTGGCCAGTGGGCCAAGACCGTTGTATCAACCATATGAAAGGACAAAGCCATGCGCATCTTTCCAGGAATGAAAGCACCGAAGTCAACACACGGAACGCAAACCACATCGCCCAAGCGCACCCTTGCGCAGAGGGTGGGTGATCTAGAGGTGGCCGTGAAAGCCTTGGCCGCCGCCGCCGCGCCCGCCGCCGCGCCCGCCGCCGCGCCCGTCGCCGCGCCCGTCGCCGCGCCCGTCGCCGCGCCCGTCGCCGCGCCCGCCAAGTAATGCCCGGGTATCGCTACCCAAAGGGAAAGTGGAAATTCCCGGAAAACACAACCGTGTCTATGACAACGCGCGAAGTGGCCACTTTTTTGATGGAGCTAGGACAGCTCCGTCAGGATCTTGGCGGCTGCCTCGCACGCTTAGCCGCGTTCGAGCCGCAGTTCACGGCGGTGGCCGCGCAAGCCGAACGACTGGATCGACTCGAACGATCTGTCTCTTCCTGCCAGGAAGCTTGCGGCCGTGAACGTGGAAACCGCTATAAGGTCGCGCATTGGATAGCGTACACCGTCGCCGGCATCGTTCCGGGCGCCGTGATCTGGTATTTTACTCGACACTTTTCGCCCTAGAAGGAAACCCCATGAAAACCCTGCAGGCCTTGCTAGTTCTATCCCTTCTCGTCTCCTGTAATTGTGGCACCTCTGCGCAGCAACGGGCCACATTCTTGGCGAACGTCCTTTCATGCGTGAAAGCAGACTCGGAGAACGGGGCGGTCAAAACCGCCGCTATCAATGCGCTTGTGGACGGTGCGACCCTAAACGTAGCCGGCTGCGCGCAACTGGTTTGCCCCGTGATCTCGTGGTCAATCGACGAGGTGGAGTGCGTAGCGAATCTCTACGCAAAACCGCCAGCGCTGGCGCCGATCAACCAACCGACGGTGACAGTCCAGGCGATACAGGCAAAGACGGTTGGACCATAGACGGAATTCGCCTCTATCCCAGTTTTCCGAAGTAATGGAAGGGCACCGGCACCATGGCAAAACTTCTGCAGAGACTCGTCACGATCCTGGGTGGGCTCGCGTGCATGATCGTCGGACACTACCTGCCAGATCAGGCGATTGTTCTCTACCCGGCTGCCGCCGCGCTCATCGGGTGGGCAACCCCACATCCCGCCGATGCAATCCGGGACATCCCGGAGACGCCACCGCCGCAAGCGGGACCGCCGCTGATTTACACCGCGCCAGATCCGCGTGAACGCCCCACGCCCGTCGAAGTGCCGCCCAAGAAAGCGGCTTAGCCATGGCCAGTGCCGCGCGTGTGGCAGCGATCGCCGCCAAGCTGACGACGGGCAACATCGCCCGCGTGGCTCTGGGACAGTCCCTGACCGATCTCTCCGGTGCCTATGCCAAGGTTC
>Ga0182027_10007675_pt1 | contig 15838 bp, 11 predicted proteins | sample 712E1DmetaG_FD_121300 | JGI IMG/M metagenome (GOLD analysis project Ga0182027, IMG submission 121300) | Permafrost microbial communities from Stordalen Mire, Sweden - 712E1D metaG (Illumina Assembly) | ecosystem: Environmental > Terrestrial > Soil > Wetlands > Permafrost | place: Sweden...
ACATCAGCGAGTTAATGATGTCAATTTATTTGCCCAAAGAAAATTTCCAGACAATTTCAATAAAACCGATGGCAGATCTTATTATTAATACTTTGAAAATTCCGGAATTGGATCTTGTCAGACGGGGAAATGTAATGGCCAGGACTAGAATGATTATTCTTTTTGACTTGGCAAAAAAAATGAATGCTTTGGTTTGCGGAACCGAAAATAAATCGGAATCACTATTGGGATATTTTACTCGGTTTGGCGATGAAGCTTCGGACATTGAGCCGATTAGGCATTTGTACAAAACTCAAGTTTATGAATTGGCAAAGCATATAGGTGTGCCAAAAAAAATAATTAAAAAAAACCCTTCCGCGAATCTTTGGTATGACCAGACAGATGAGGATGAATTCGGATTTTCTTACGAAGAGGCAGATCAGGTGTTTTATTTATATTTTGATAAAAAGTTATCCGTTGAAGAGATTGAAAAACAGGGATTAAAAAACGCTACTCGGATTCTTGAGTTTGCGGAGAAGAATTCCTATAAACACCACGTTCCCTACTTCGTTTAAAGAAAACGTTGATCATTGTATGAAAATTTTTAGGAAGGTCATGAAGAGGGAGTGTGTCGTAAAGCGCCTCTAATTCTTCGCTTGCGTGAAGTGTCTTGATATGTTCATCCATCTCATCAGGTGAAAGTCCTAGGACACGTGAAACATCTTGAGGCGATCCCGACAATGCCCACAGGTAATATGCCAAAATAGAAATTTTGTCTGAAAAAGAAATGTAAAATTGATCAATTTTATCAATAGCTTCTGTGACAAAAGAAGGAAAATCAGGAATTTCTCTGAGATAATCTCGTAGAGTTTCTGCGAAATAAAAATTTATTCCGGCACTCGTTTCCGATCTGAGAACATTTTTCGCTTGCAGTTCTTTAATTAATCTATACACAGTGCTTTGAGGTAAACTTAGTGCTTTTGACATGTCGTTAATAGATAAACCATTTTTAGTACCCTGAACCAAAGAGACAATGTTCGTTAAATTATCTGCGTGTTTTGAACTACCACGAGACTCATATAAGTTCCCCGAATTGTCTGCATAGGATGCTAATGCTATTTCTATTCTCGTAATAGTACTAAGATCGTCAGGAGTTTGTTGAAAATTATCATCGGTAATGATTGCTAAAGAATCTAAAAATTCTACAACGTGTTTTCCAAGCTCTGTTATTTCTGCCTCAGATAGTTTTTTCTTAGGAATGAATTTTGATTCAACCCTTTTTATGTAACCTCTCTTAACTAGCATACCTAAAGTTTTTCTGACGAATTGTGGACCAAATTGTTCTAATAAATTTTGGTCAAGCAAATTTGTTGCCGATTCGACATTGATTACGCTTCCAGCTGCATGAAGCGCATTGCATGCAAGGATAACTTCGTTGCCAGCTGATCCCTCCTTAAATCTATAAACAATTTCTTCACCCCCAAATTGATAACTAACAAAAGGATCTTTGTTGCTCGCACTTCTTTCGTAGTTAATTGCACCTGATTGGTTTAATCCTGCGATAGCTCTTGTTATTGTTCTATAATGCCTAACAAAAGGAGTTTCACGTACGATGTCTGTGCTACTCATCGGGCCTTGTGTGTCAAGTAGCTTAAGAACATGCGCTCTGACCATTTGGGGATCTGGGCGGCCTTTTGTAGCGGTTGCAGGACCAAAGATATCTTTAAGAGATTTACTACTTTTTCTTTCAAAATCAACAGCTGAGACCGCGCCTAAGAGTCCAAATCTCTTTCCTTCCTCAGTTAGGGAATAGTAAACTTCACCAGAAAATACTCTCCTGCTAACAGGTGCGATTCTTTCTTTTATTAACCCGTTATTCAATAAATCTGAAGCGTAATTTCTGACTATACCAGGCGAAAGATTTAATTTGGTTCCAGCAAAAATTTTCTTAAACGCACTCTCTAATTCTGTTGCTTGTATTTCTCCAGCAATAGGAATTAATAAAAATGTAATTGCCCTAGGAGATGTAGAAAACATGTTTAATAAAGCTTTAGTTCTTTCTTGAGGAGCCGTTGGAAATTCTCCGGAATAGATACGACCATCGGGTGCAAACGTCACCGAAGGATGTCTATCTACGGAAGCGGGTTTTGCGATTATTCCTCTTTCAGTTGCAAGGGCCATACTGTCTTATAGTATAGCATAATTTGAGGCAATTTGCAGTTAACTTCTGATTAATCGGAGTTCGCGCAGTTTTGGCCTGATTTCTGTTCCTTGGTAAACATTGCGGATAAAAAGAGGTGTTTCTACTATGGTAATTCCTGCCTTGTCTTTAAAGATGTCATTTACAGAGTCATTATTTCCGATGACTGCATCAATATGCCCTACTGCCTCTAATGTTTCATTCCCCCAGCGTTCATTATCATGAAAATCATCCAGTCTTACGATCCTGGAGACCTGAGGCGTTAGTCCGAACCGGTTAAGTTGTTGCCTTAGCCATCGTTCTCTCTCGCCTACCGTAAAAGGGTTGTCTTTATCAATAATGTTTGCGCTTCCGATTCCGATAACCACTTCGTTACAGATTCTGGCGGCAACTTTCATAAGCAGAATATGTCCGTAATGAAGCGGCTGGAAGCGTCCGACGATTAGCCCCGTATTATATCTGTCCAACGACATGGCAATTTCGGCTAGATGCAGTTCTTCGTCAAATGAAACCGGGGGTTTAAGATATTCAAACAGATGATATTCCAGTGTCCGTTGCCTTAATTCTTCGCCAAATGTGTTAAGTTTTGCTTCGCTAATTGATACCATAGTTTATGATAACATAATTCAATTTTTAATTGAAGGGTTTTTGTGGCTATGGTATACTGTTAGTATGGTGGATGTAGCTCAGCGGTAGAGCACCTGGTTGTGGTCCAGGGGGTCGCGGGTTCGAACCCCGTCTTCCACCCATTATTTTTCGTAAAATTTGCGGCCGGCAAGTTTTTTTGGTAAAAACGGTAAATCAATTTTCGGCCCGACGTATTTTTCGCCCCAGGTATAATCTTTGGCATAGCCGATATTCTTCATCAGTTTTGTCGGGGCGTTTCGTAAATGCAGTGGCACCGGCTCATTGGGAAATTCATAAACCGCTTCTTTGGCTTTTCCCATTGCGTTTGGTACCGCCCGCGACTTTGGCGCCGATGCCAGATAAATCACGACGTAACTCAAAATCAACTGAGCTTCCGGCATACCGATTTTATTAACCGCTTCAAAAGCTTCGTCGGCTTGGATTAAGGCTCCCCTGTCGGCCATTCCAATATCTTCGGCGGCAAAAACAATCATTCTTCTGGCGATGAATTTCGGGTCTTCACCGTTTTCCAGCATCCGCATCATGTAATAAAGCGCGGCGTCAACGTCCGATCCCCTCATGCTTTTGATGAAGGCCGAAATAATATTGTAATGTTCATCGGCTTTTTTATCATACAGTCCGGCGGATTTGGTTTGAAAAACTTCCTTAATAATTTCCGGAGTGATTTTGGCCGCTTTGTACGAATTGGCAGAAATTTCCAAAGCATTCAGCATAATTCTGGCATCTCCGCCGGAAAGTCTGATTAAAAGTTCTTTGGCTTCTTTGTCAATTTTTTTCTTCAATTTACCTAAGCCGTTATTTTTATCTTTTAACGCCCGGTCTAAGATTACTTCTAACTGTTCGAAACTTAAGGCTTTTAAGATTAAGATTTTAGAACGGGATAAAAGAGCGGAAATAACCTCAAACGATGGGTTTTCGGTAGTGGCGCCGATTAAATTCAATATTCCGTTTTCGACATGGGGTAAAAGGGCATCCTGTTGGGATTTACTCCAGCGGTGAATTTCATCAATAAATAAAATGGTTTTGATATTCTGTTTTTGATTTTCTTTTGCCAGGTCAATTATTTTATTTAGATCGGCCTTGCCCGCTTCTACCGCAGACATGGCATGAAAATCAGCCCTAATCTCATTAGCAATAATGTAAGCTAAAGTTGTTTTACCGCTGCCCGGTGGTCCCCAAAGAATCAGCGAAAAAGGAGTATCTGATTTGATAATTCTTCGAAGGATTGCCTGTTCGCCGGCTAAATGTTCTTGTCCGACAAATTCTGCAAAATTTCGTGGCCTAATTGTCGCAGCTAAATTCATGCCATTATTGTAGCACTTATTGCCTAGATTTGCGGGTTCTTTCAAGATGACTCAGGTACTTTTTTCTAAGCCTTAAACTTTTTGGAGTCACTTCCAAAAGTTCATCGTCTTCCAAAAAGTCAATGCATTCTTCAAGGCTCATAATAAGTGCCGGAGTTAACGCGCCCAAGGACACATCGGCCGTGGATGCCCGCATATTGGTCTGTTTTTTTTCTTTCGTAACATTTATTTCGATATCATCCTGTCTGGTATTTTCGCCGATAATCATTCCTTCGTAAACTGGTGTACCCGGCTCGATAAAAGTAATTCCTCTGCCTTGGGCGTTGTTTAATCCGTTTTTTAGCGCAGAGCCTGCGACTGAAGCGATTAAAACACCGTTTCTAATCTGCGGAACCATTGGAGATAATGGCGCGTAATCGAAAAATACCGTGTTTATGATTGCAGTTCCCTTGGTATTGGTAAGAAGATCGTTTCGTATTCCGAATAAATTCTTTGACGGAACTTTAAATTCAAATCTGGTGTTGCCGTTTCCCTCGGAATGCATGTTAATCATTTCGCCCTTCCTGGCGCCCATTTCGGCAGTAATAATGCCTAAAAATTGGTCAGGAATGTCGATAATAGCAATCTCAACCGGTTCCATAGTTACTCCGTTAACAACTTTTTTAATAACCTGCGGTTTTTCGACCTGAAATTCGTAACCTTCGCGCCTTAAAGTTTCGATTAAAATTGATAAATGGAGTTCACCTCTACCCGAAACAACCATTTTATCCCCTTCTCTGGCTAATTTCATACTGATGTTTGTTTCCAGTTCTCTTGTCAGTCTTTCCAGGATCTGCCTTGAATTGGTGAATTTTCCCTCTCTGCCGGCAAAGGGCGAAGTGTTGGCTGTAATCCCAATTTTAATGGTCGGTTCTTCAAGGTGGATTCGGGGAAGCGGCTCGGGATTTAGCGCATCGGCAATTGTATCTCCGATCGCAATTGTTGATAATCCTGTTAGATCAACAATATCTCCGGCAAACGCCTCTTCCACCTCTATTTTTTTAAGTCCATGGCTTAAATGGATGCTCTCTGCTTTTCCCGGAAGTTTTTCACCAAGAATGTTAATAAGTGTTAATGCTTGTCCCTTTTTAACATTACCTCTTTTGATTCTTCCGATGGCATGTTTTCCTTTGTGTGCATCGTAATCCATGTTGGAAACCAGCATTTGAAAATCTCCCTCTTCGATTTTTGGAGCGGGAATATATTCAATTATTTCATTTAAAATTGACTCAAGATTGGTGCTGTTCTTAAGCTCTTCTAAAGATTTAGCTGCTTTTCCTTCTCTGCCAATGGCGTAAAAAACCGGAAACTCAAGATGCTCGGTATCCGTTGCCAACTCTAAAAATAAATCATTGGTTGCCTCCAGGGTTTTCCCAACATCAGCCAGTTGCTTATCAATTTTATTAATAACGACAATTATTTTAAGCTCCAGTTCCAGGGCTTTTCTTAAAACAAATTTTGTTTGCGGCATTGGGCCTTCTTGGGCATCAATTATTAAAAGCGCTCCGTCTGCCATGTTTAAAGTTCTTTCCACTTCTCCCGAAAAATCAGCATGTCCGGGGGTATCAATGATATTAATTTTATAACCCTTGTAGTAAATGGCGGTATTCTTGGCCAAAATTGTAATTCCTCTTTCGCGTTCCAGTGGATTAGAATCCAAAATTGTTGTTTGCTGCATTTCCGCTTCGTTCTCCCGAAAAGTATGCGATTGTTTAAGCATAAAATCAACCAAGGTTGTCTTGCCGTGGTCGACATGGGCGATAACCGCAATATTTCGAATTTTTTCTGATGTGAACTTATCCATAATAAAAAACAGCCTTTTTCCAAAGCTGCATGCTAAATTATACCACAATTGAAATGATTTTATCGAAAATGTATACTTAAAAAATGATAAAAAACAAGCGGAGAAAAACAAAAACCAAGCGCAGGCTAAAATCTGTTCAGAATTTTTATTCCGGTAAAATATTATTTTTGTCAATTATCGTAGTTTTTTCGGCCGTTATTTATTTTGGAAATTTGTTTTTAGCGAAGGGACAAAGCGAGGCCAAATTTTATCAAGTATCAACGAGTATTCCTTTGAAAAGAACCGTATCTAAAATTCTCTTAGTTACTCGCTCGCCTATAATAACTGCTACTCCGATACCTGCTGTTCCGGTAGGATACTGTTTAAGGGTGCCTGTTTTAATGTACCATCACATTCAACCCGAAGCTACTGCTAAAGAACTTGGCCAAACTTCTTTAACGGTTGATAACGGCATTTTTGACCAGCAAATGGCTTATCTTGCGGCAAACGGCTATACGCCGGTTTGGGCAAATGAACTCATTAACGCGCTTTTGACGCACTCACAATTATCCGGTAAGCCGATTATGGTAACAATGGATGACGGTTACGCCGATAACGATATTTATGCGCTGCCGGTTTTAAAAAAATACGGTTTTAAGGCAAATTTAATGCTTGCTTCGGGGTTGGTTGGCGCAAATTCCAACATGCTCACCTGGGATCAGGTAAACGATATGAAGAATAATGGGGTTTATATTACAAATCATACCTGGTCGCACTATTCAATTACCCGGGGTCCACAAGATAAAATAGAGAGTGAGATAGGTACAGCTCAAAGCCAGATACAACAATATACAGGACAAACGGTAAACATTTTTACTTATCCGTATGGCGCTTTTAATAATAACGCTATAGAAACGCTACTAAGAAAGGGGTATTTGGGCGCATTTTCGGAAATTCCCGGACAATATCAGTGCGATAGTTTTATCATGACTTTACATCGAACCCGCATCGGCAACAGTTCCCTTGCTTACTACGGAATTTAAGTGTAAAACTGACCTCGATTGCCGTATTTTGTTCTATTTACTTTCGCATTATTTTCTACTATTCTGGTTATAATGCCTATGGAAAAAGTAATTCTTCACATTGATTTCGACTCTTATTTTGCTTCCTGCGAGCAGCAGTTTGATCCTAAGCTTCGCGGTAAACCGATTGGGGTAACCGCCCAAAACGGCAGGACTTGTATTATTGCCGCCAGCCGTGAGGCGAAGAAGCTGGGTATTAAATCTCCCGGTAGGACTTGGGAAGCTATTAGGATGGTTCCGGGCATGGTTTTTGTTCCTGCCCATTTTGAAAAGTATTGGGAGATAACGCAAAATTTTTTAAATATTTGTAAAAATTTTTCACCATACGTTGAACTTTTTTCTTTGGATGAGGTATTTATGGATATTACTGCTACGGAAAATTTATTTGGCGGTAAACAGCAAGTAATAAGTAACATAAAGACACGCATCAAAAACGAAATCGGTGAATATATTACCGTGTCGGTCGGAATTTCTTATAATAAATTGCTGGCAAAGCTTGCCTCAGGAATTAATAAACCGAACGGGATTTTAGAAATAACACCGGAAAACATTTGGCAAATTTACGCAAAAGTAAAGTTAATTGATTTTTGCGGAATTGGCAGAAGAATTGAAAACAGGTTAAATCGACTGAGGATCTATACGCCTTTAGAGCTCCACAATATTTCCTCGGATGTTTTAATACGTGAGTTTAAAGATGTTGAGGGGCGTTTTCTAAAAGATGTTGGAAGTGGCTATGATGACTCCGCGGTTATCCCCTACTACTTTCCTTCGGAAACAAAATCGGTTGGCAGAAGTTATTGTCTCCCGGAAAATACTTATGACCAAAGGCTAATCCTACAAAACATTTATGAGCTTTGTGAAGAAATTTCCTTAAAGCTTAGAAGAATTGGTAAAAAAGGCCGGACAGTTTCACTTTTCTTGGGCGGTAACCGGTCGACGCATGGCCGGAAAACAATCGCGGATTACATTGACAGTACGGCGGAAATTTTTAAACTTTGCCAATTATTGTATAACGATTGGGAATGGAATAAAACAAATGATAACGAACGAAAAATGGTCAGGCAGATTTCGATATCCGTTGGAAACTTACGGGACTCTAAAAATCTGACGTTATCTTTATTTGAGAATGGAGATAAAAAAACCAGAGCCTTAAAAATAGCAGACAAGATAAATGAAAGATTTGGCGACCATACGATTAGAAATGGATTTCTGCTTTACGGGCCGAGTTTAAAAACCGTCCCTAATGGTTTTATGGCGGACAAGTGGGAAAGGTTAAAATTAATTAACGTTAGCCAATAAACGTTTTAGCCTCTTCAATTATTTGTTCTATTTTGTCCGTTTGAACTCCCAGCAAATCAAGACAATCTTTGTTGTTTAGAATTTGTTTAACTAAAACCGTATGGTTTTCCAAAAGAATTTGTTTTTGGCTTTCGGATAAAGAGGATAAGATAGTAACCGGATAAAGCCTTTCTTTTTCCGTTAGATCTCTTAAACTTTCGTTTTGCGGATAACTCCAGCTGACAACACCCATGTTAGCGCATAACGCATAAGCTAAAGCGTCAGGAGTAATCCTAGTATTGGTGAAAAGCCAAGCTCTGTCAAATTGATACTTTTCTTTTAAATCGTCAAATCTGGCCTTAGTGTATAAAGGAACATGTACGTCGGTGTGGATGCCGGGAGCGTTATGATACTTTGCTTCGATCATTAATTTTTCGGTTCCCGCTTTTTCGGCAATGACGTCAATTTCGTGGTTAACACATTTTCCCGTTAAAATAGATCTTACTTGTGTTAAGTATCCCTTCGATTTTAAAATTTCTGAAACAAGATCTTCAAAAGGATAGCCGGTCGGGCCAAGCGCCATTATTGCCTGCTTTAAACTGTATCTTAACTTGGTTAAATGAGATTGTTCTTGTAAAGATCTCGTAACGTGTTCGAATATTTCGGAGGTTTTGATGCTTTCGTGAAGCTTTGATTTTAAATTAGAAATTACTTTGTTTTGTTCGTTCGGAGAAACGCCTATTCTTAGCATGGAAGCTCTTAATTTATCTTCACTAAATGGTTCCATGACCCCGCTTGCTTTTAAAACATTAACCATAATTTAATGGTAGAACTTATTGTAAATTTTTGCAATTTATTTTTTCAGAAGATTTTGCAGAAAGCTTAGATCATCAGAGGTAGCCTCTGACCAATGTAACGGCAAGTTATGCGTATCGTTTGAATATGAGATGAATTTTATTGTTTTTTTCAGCTTGAGCAGGTCACTGTCTAACTGGACTGACCAATCGTACAAAACGCTAGTGTCTGCCGTTCCGTGTTGAAGAAGAATTGGCACGTTTATGCTATTAAGATAATTAATCGGTGAAAGAGATTGCCAAAGTTGCGGATTTTCTTCGGGGGTGCCCAGTATTTGAAAAGTTTGGGCATAAGGATACGGTGTAATTATAGCTTCAGGAAGGGTCGGCAGATGGCTTTTTGAAAACCATTTTACAGGATCTGTCACCGGAGCCCAAAAAATAGCGCCTTTTATTTTTGCAGCAAAATCATCGTTTTTCGCCGCTGCTTCTAATACTTCAAGCGTCACTTCCCCACCCATAGAATGGCTCCATAAGAATATTTGATGGGTATTAGCATTCGGAACATTTTCTATGGATGCCATCAAGTTTAAAACATCTATCGGGTAAGCAAATCTCATTAACGCCGGGTCTGCAATTTCCGAATTGCCATTTCCCCGATAGTCCGGTTTTAATACCAGAAAACCCTGGTTTGCGAAATAATCAGATTCAGCCTTATATGAATTGATGGTATCGTAGGTGTCAGGTTGGATGTAGCCGTGGTCAAGAATTAATACCGGAAAGCCTCCATTGGGTATTTCCGTATTTGGGACGTTCATCAGGGCATATTCCTTTAAACCATCGGAAGTAAACGAAATTACAAAACTTGTAAAGTTTCCGTTTGCCGGGACCTGTTTTACAATAACAATGTCACTTTTTTGATAGCTTCTGTCGGAAAGCGCTATTATCGAATAAGGAAAAAGAGAAACTTGTCCTTTTTTGGGTTTTGTTTTTGCCTCTGTGTATAAATTTCTTTTCTCGAAAACAACAAAATCTCCCAGCTTAAATACTTGAATATAATTCTTATCTTTTGCCATTCCCGCAGCCATTTCTTTTTGCGCTTTTAGAGATGGTTGAGCGTACGGGTCGTTCAATAGAAAAAGTATGACATCTGCTTTATCAATTCCAACGGGAATAGTAAATATTTTTTGTCTTCTTGACAAGTGTGAGCCGATATTATTGGTGGCGGCGATGCTATACCTAGTTGGTATCTGAGATATGAAGTTGTCAATAATTCCGCTGTATGAAAGTTGCTTTTTAAACATATCAATGTTTGAATGTATTGCTCCCGGTAGCGGGCCAAAAGCGTATCCGCAAAGCAACGAGGCTGTAAGCAGATAAATAATAATCAAATCGGTGGTTATTTTAGGAAACCTTCTAATTAAGAAATTTACGGAATAGATGGCTGAGATTAACAAGAATGGAGTTATTGCTGCGGTATATTGATAGTAAACCTCATGTAATTGCGAATTGTTGCTTAGAAGATTTATTGCCAAGTCGGGAAAAGCAAAAATCAATACAAGAGGGTTTAAGAGAGAAAGAAATCCCAACGGTGCCAACAGTTGGAACACGTAGAGTAGTCTTGCAGGCTGTAGAATGGTGGCAATGGTTTTTAGCGGAGAAAAAAGAATATTTGTTAAAATGCCCGATGCCGAAGTCCCAAAATCAGAATAATAAGATAGAGCAAAATGATCCCCGCCTTTTATTAATGGGATTAGTTTTACGATTAAAAAATAACCGCAAAAAGCAGCTGTTATAAATATGACAATTCCAAAAATAATCTCAAATGCATTTTCCTTATTTAATTTAAATTTATTTGTGATAAAAGACCGAATGGTAATTGCCAAGCCGAAGATTGATATAATCGCCCAAATCTCTTCCTTGGTTGATCCTGCAAGGATAGCAAATACCAGAAAGATTAGATACCGTTTTTTTAGAAAAAAATAAAAGGTTGCAAGCAGTAAAGTTGTGCCCAAGACAACCGGGTGGAAGTCGTATAAATTTGAATGTTGCAGTGCCGGATTAAGAAGATAAGAGGCGGCAAAGGCTAACGATAAGCTTTTATTTTTCAAAATGTCTTTAGCAATTACAAAAACAAAAATAGCGCCTATGCCTAGAACTACTGATTGTAATAAGAGAAGCATTTCTGGGTTTGACCAAATTAAATACAAGGGAGAAATGAGAATCAAGATGAAATCCGCATGGAAGGCAAGCCTTGAAATAATATTGGTACCATTAGGGTCAGTGATTTGAAAAATTCTTCCGTGGATCGTATTCCAAACCGCCTGGTCCATATTGCCTAGGTCAAACCGCCCTGTAAAAAAATTGTTATATCTTAAAAAGCTCGCAACTGTGAAATAGAGAATGTAGATAGATACGAATAATCCCAAGCATAGTTCATATTTATGTCCAGAAATAAAATTCTCCATTTTTATTAAAAAAGAGTTTTTAATTTTGTTCCAGGCTAAAACCAATAATAAAAAGGTAATTTCAGATGCGATTAATACGATTCTTGAAAAAATAGAAACAAGGCCGGCTGACGATACCGCCATAAATCTTGAAAGGTATAGTGTCATTATCCCTTCCCTAACGCCTAAACCCATTGGCGTTATTAACGATATGTAGCCCGCAAGCAGTGAGAAAACTGACAGGCTGACTATAATCCAAATAAGATTTGGATCTAAGTAAAACAAAGAGATTATTGCAAAAAAAGTTCCGAGCCCAAACATAAAAAAAGTAGCTAACGAAATTAAAAATATCTTAATGTTTTGTAGGTAATTTGTTCCGGAAAAAAGAACGGAGAGTTTATTAAGATTAAGTTTATTTCCGAATGCGAACAGTAAAATTAAGATAACCCCAAGCAGAAAAAAAAGTACATTAAAAAATATTCCCCAAGAAAAATAAAAAATAAACGGAAGTGACAGGACATAACAAGCAGAAATTATTAGTTCAACCTCAATAATTAAAGAATTTGCAATCCCCTTTTTATCCAAACCCGTTTCAAGAGACGAAGTCCCGCGGGCCAAAATTGACCAAACGTTTCCGGGAATATATCTTTTTAGTTCGGAAAACGCCCAAATGTAAGCTATTTTTTTAAGGCTAAGCTTATTTCCTTTAAGGTCAACAATTTCTTTCCACAGGAAACTTCTTAAGAAAAAATAAACGACAAAGCTTAAGACCGCAAGTAAAAGGAATAAAAGATTAATCCGAAAGAGGTTTTTAGAAACAATGTTTATATTTGGAGCAATAATTTTAAAAATAAAAAGAAAGGCAATGATTGACAATGGCCAACCGATAAAAAATTTAAGGGTTGATAATAATTTTTTACTCATAACGAAGGGCATCGATGGGACTGAGCTTAGAAGCTCTGATCGCAGGAGCCATACCGAATATTATACCAATTGCGACCGAAAAACCAAAGGCTAAAATAACTGACCATGGTGTTACGGTAGAAACCAAAAGAATGGCGATGATAATTGATACTCCCATTCCCAAAACTATTCCAATAATACCACCGGTAACCGAAAGCATTACAGCCTCGATTAAGAATTGTTTTAAAATGTCGTTCCTTTTGGCTCCCAAAGCTTTCCTTAAGCCTATTTCTTTAGTTCTTTCGGTAACGGATACAAGCATGATATTGGCAACCCCAATTCCGCCGACTAAAAGAGATATTGCGGCAATCCCGCCAAGGGCAAGAGATAGCATTCCCGTGATGCTGGATATGGTTGATGATAGAGAATCGGCCGTTTCAATGGAAAAATCATCTTTTGTTAATCTTTTTAACAGTGTTTGATTTATCTGCCTCATAACAATAGGAAGAAGCTCGGGGCTATTTGCGGCTATGTCAATCCTTGCGATTGAACTTACTCCGTATTGCGCGCTAGCTGCCTCCACGGAAATAAAAGCAGAATTATCTTCGTCAATTCCCGCGAAAGATCCAAGTTTGCCCATTACCCCGACTATCGTATAGAGTTTATTACCTAAGAAAATTCTCTTTCCCAAAGCACTCCCGCTGTTAAAAAATTTGGTTTTGACTGTTTGTCCGATTACTACTACATTTGCTCCCGAGGATTCTTGTCCGGCGCTGAAAAAACTGCCTTCTGCCAGTTTAAATGTTTGAATAACTTTTGGATATTCGGATGAAGCACCAATTATGAAGGCACCTTTGTCCTTAATGTTTTTATACTTTAGTGTTTCTACTTGTCTTACTTCAGGAGTAACTTTACCGGTGGAGATTAATCTTCTTTCAAGATTTTTACTGTCCTGCATGGTTAGTTTGTTTGAAAGAACGGCTCCTAATCCTCCCGAACTTCCCGGTATAACAAAGACAACATTTGATCCAAGCGATGAAATTTCTTTAGTAATATAGCTTTGCAAACCGGATCCGATTGAAACCAAAACAATAATCGCAAACACGCCAATGGTTATACCAAGAGTTGTTAAAAAACTCCTCATCTTGTTGCCGATGATAGCTCTAAAAGCTAATGTTAGTAACTCTTCAAAACTCATTTATACTTTTACCTTTTGTTTTTCTTTGTGAATTAACATTCCGTCTTCGAGTTGGATTAATTTCTTAGCCTGCATTGCAATGTCATGCTCATGAGTAATTAGAACGATGGTTTTACCCTCTTTGTTTAATTGTTTTAAGGTATTCATTACGTCACTCCCTGATTTTGTGTCTAGGTTTCCTGTTGGTTCGTCAGCTAAGATTAATTCCGGATCATTCATTAAAGCTCTGGCGATCGCTACTCTTTGCTGTTGTCCTCCTGACATCTGGTTTGGCCTTTTATGCAGGTGGTCACTAAGACCCAACATTGTTAAGAACATGTCGGCCTTTTCGATTCTTTCTTTTTTCCCCATCCCTGCGTAAATTGCCGGCAAGATAACATTTTCCAGTGCCGACAATTTTGGTAGTAAATTAAACTGCTGAAAAACAAAACCAATCTCCTTGTTTCTCTGAAAAGCCTGTTCGTCTTCGTTTAGTTTTGAAACATCAGTTCCGTTTAAAATATATTCTCCAGCCGTTGGTGTATCCAAAAGGCCAAGAATGTGCATCATAGTTGATTTTCCCGAACCCGATCTTCCCGTTATTCCCAAAAAATCACCTCTTTTAACCACCAAGTCAATGTCTTTTAAAACGGCTGTTTCAACATCTCCGGTACTGTAAACCTTGGTGATGTTAGTCATTCGTATTATTTCGTCTGTTTTTTTCATGCAGATTAATTTTTGATTACCAGATTTTGAGGAACTGAAGTAGGATCAATTGCAACAGTATCCCCTTCAGACAGTCCTGATAAAACTTGCGCCTCTGTGTCGCTTTGCAAACCAAGATTCAATTTTCTTTTTGCATAGCCTTTAGCTGTTTTTACGTAAACATAATTATTGTCAAATATATCGGATGATTGTATGGCGATTACATTATTCCTTGAATCTATTATTATATCCGCATTACCGGACATGCCAACTCTGTAGTTATTCTGCATAGGAAGCGTAACCTCTACATAAAAAGCATTTCCGCCGGATGATGTTACGTGACTGACAAAATCTATTCTGTTTACCTTTAATTTAAGATTATCATTCGGAAAAGAATCAAGTGAAACGTTGACGGATTGCCCTACTTTTATTTGGCCTATATCCGCTTCATCGACTTCCATTTTAAAACCTAATGAATTAGGATCAGTTACTGTAAAAGTTGTTGCCGGTGTGATATTTACACCGGCTGCTAGAACATCGGCTCTGGTAACGATTCCCGCAATAGGCGTTGTTAAAACCGACTGCTGTCTAACCAGATCTTGAAGTTCTACGGACGTAACCGCTTTGTTTAAATCATATTGATTATTTTCTAGAATTCTTCGCATCTGATCACTAGTTGCCTGTTGTGATTTAGTATCCCCATAACTCTGTTCAGTGGCATCAAAAGTATTTCTTTGCTCGGCATAATTAGCTAGGGCTATCTGCAAATTTTTTTGCACAGTTCTCTGATCTAAGGTAGCAATAGTCTGATAAGCTTTTACAGTGTCCCCTGTTTTAACTCCCAAGTACGCAAGAGTGCCGGCTGTTCCAAATGCGAGATTTACAGAGTTGTCTGCATAAACGTTACCCGTTACGGAAACTAGCTTTTGCACGTCCTGTTTTTTAACGGTTTCCGTTAAGATTGTTTTTTGAGATTTGGGAAGAAGAATGTATCCAACAACAAGAAGCGCAATTAAAACAGGAATTGAAATTCTCTTATGTTCCCAAGCGAGTTTCCAGATTTTAGAAATAAAGCTTTTTATTTTCCCCACATAACCATACTACTAAAAAAAATCACCAGTGCAAAGAGGTAAGATTGATATTACTTAATAAACCATAATTGGTGAGTAGTAGCGGGGTCAGGTGGAAAAGAATCTTCGATTCTCTGATCCTAACTTCCCACAAGCTCACAAAACTTGGCTTTACATATTATAACGGAAAAGTAGCAATAATTGAAAGTAGTGAGAAGGATTTAGATGTTTAACTCCACTCTTTATGATGAAAAGACCTTTAAGATTACATCAAACAGCAGAGTATGAATACTTTAACTACCGGTACGATCTTCTGGACGATTTAGAGGAAATTAACCGGCACTGCATGTTATTTAACGAGAAATACAATACTCAGAGATTTCATCGGTCCTTAGGTTACAAAAGACCGACAGAATATGTTAAATTACT
>Ga0182027_10007676_pt1 | contig 15837 bp, 14 predicted proteins | sample 712E1DmetaG_FD_121300 | JGI IMG/M metagenome (GOLD analysis project Ga0182027, IMG submission 121300) | Permafrost microbial communities from Stordalen Mire, Sweden - 712E1D metaG (Illumina Assembly) | ecosystem: Environmental > Terrestrial > Soil > Wetlands > Permafrost | place: Sweden...
AGGATCCCCTGATCCTCATCGGGAAGATAGGCGGTGGGCAGCCGCAGAAACAAAAAGCCAACCACTCCGACGAGCAGAACGTAGATAATCAGGTAGCGTAGTTTCCTGGAAAGAGAGTGTCCGACCACTCCAACATACCGGTCTCTGACCCGGAAAAATACGCGGTCAAACCACCCGAAAAACGGGCGCAGAAAAAAGACGGCGCTTTCCGCCGGCTCATGCCCCTTGGGCACCGGCTTGAGAAGCGATGCGCAAAGCACCGGCGTCAGAATCAAGGCCACCACCACCGACAGGAGCATCGAGGCGATGATGGTCACCGAAAACTGGCGGTAGATGACCCCAGTGGAGCCAGCGAAAAACGCCATCGGACCGAAGACTGCCGAGAGTACCAGCCCGATGCCGATCAACGCGCTGGTGATCTGATCCATGGACTTGGCGGTGGCTTCCCGGGGTGAAAGCCCTTCCTCGGCCATGATTCGTTCGACGTTCTCCACCACCACGATGGCATCATCCACCAGTAGGCCGATGGCCAGCACCATGGCGAACATGGTCAGCATGTTGATGGAAAACCCAAACATTCCCAACGCCGCGAAGGTTCCCAAAAGCACGACCGGCACCGCAATGGTTGGGATCAGGGTGGCCCGGATGTTCCCCATGAACAGATACATCACCAGGAAAACGAGCAGGATCGCCTCGAACAGGGTTTTGACCACCTCATTGATGGCCACGCGGACGAAGGGGGTGGTGTCGTAGGGATAAACAACCTTCATCCCCGGCGGGAAGTAGCGACTCATCTCCGCCAGTTTCTTCTTGACGGCATCGGCGGTAGCCAGCGCGTTGGCGCCGGGCGCCTGCCGGATGGCCAGGGCAGCGGAGGGCTTGCCGTTATGATAGACTTCGACATCATAGGATTCGGTCCCGAGTTCTGTCCGTCCCACATCCTTGATCCGCACGATGGATCCATCCGGGTTGGTGCGGAGGGGGATGACGGCAAACTCCTCGGGTGTCTTAAGCAGGCTCTGGACGATGATGGAAGCGTTCAGACGCTGCCCTTTCACCGCCGGCGCGCCACCAAACTGCCCGGCGGACACTTCCACGTTGTAGGCCTGCAGCGCTGTGATGACATCTTGAACTGTCATCTGGTAATCGGTCAGCTTGTCGGGGTTCAGCCAGATGCGCATCGAGTACTGCGAGCCGAATTCCTGGACCTCGCCGACCCCGGGCACGCGTGCCAGCACCTTCTCCAGGTTGGATTGGGCATAATCCCGCAAATCGTTGCCGTCCATGCTGTTGTCTTCCGAGACCAGGCCCACAATGATCAGATAATTCCGCGTGGATTTGCTGACCATGACGCCCGTTCTTTGGACCACCTGCGGCAGACTCGCCATGGCGAGCTGGAGCTTGTTCTGCACCTTGGCCCAAGCCAGGTCCGGATCGGTTCCCGGTTTGAAGGTCAATTCGAGGCGGGACGAGCCGGATGAATCGCTCGTGCCGGAGAGATACAGCATGTCGTCAAAGCCAGTCATCTTCTGCTCGATGATCTGCGTCACGCTGTTTTCCACCGTCTCCGCCGAGGCCCCAGGGTAAGACGAATCAATGGCGATGGACGGCGGAGCAATGGGCGGATACTGGGATATGGGCAGATTATAGATGGCCAACCCGCCCAGCACCATCAGGATGATGGCGATCACCCACGCGAACACCGGCCGGTCCAGAAAAAATCTCGATAGCATTTCGCGTCTCCGTCAGTTCGATGTTGAGGCCGGCTGGGCCGTTTCTACCGCTGGTTCGGCTCCCTGTTTTCGGTCGGTGTCAAAGGGAACCTCTTTCACCGAAGCGCCGGGCCGGACTTTTTGCATCCCCTCGGCGATCACCTGATCGCCGAGGGCAAGACCGGAGGAAATGAGCCATTGGTCGCCAATGGCCCTGTCAAGGCTGAGCATCCGTTGCTCGACTTTGCCGGAGGCGTCCACGATCAAAGCCAGGGGATTGCCCTTTGGATCGCGTGACACGGCTTGTTGGGGTATCAGAATGGCCTGATCGTTGACGCCTTCTTTCACCACCGCCCGGACGAACATGCCCGGCAAGAGAACCCCGTTCGGATTGGGAAAGACCATCCGCAAAATCACGGAGGCGGTGGTCGGATCTACCGAGACGTCGCGGAATTGAAGTGTCCCTTCCAACGGGTACTTCGCGCCGTCTTCCAGAATGAGCTCGACCTTGTTCAGGTTTCCCTGCTCGCGGTTGAGCCGCCCATCCTGCAGGCGACGCTCCAATCGCAGCAATTCGGTGGTGGATTGGGGCACATCCACATAGATGGGGTCCAATTGCTGAATGGTGGCCAGGGCCGTGGGTTGGTACGCTGTCACAATGGCGCCATCCGTCACGGTGGACGTCCCGATGCGACCGGAAATCGGTGAGACTACATGGGCGTAATTCAGGTTGATGCGGGCCGTCTCGACCATCGCCTGGTAATACGCAATATCGGCTTGGGCCTGGTTCAGGGCGGCGACGGCATCGTCAAAGTCCTGTTGGCTGACTGCTTTGTCGGCCAGCGCATCTTTGTACCGATCGGCCCTCGACCGGACGGCGGGCAGATTGGCCTTCGACCTCCCAAGGGCGGCCTCGGCATTGTCAAGAGCTGCCTGAAACGGGGCGGGGTCAATCTGATAGAGTTCTTGGCCGGCTTGGACGTCAGAACCTTCCGTGAACAGGCGTTTCTGAACGAGGCCGTTGACCTGGGGCCGGACTTCCGCGATGAGGTACGGAGACGTGCGGCCGGGCAGTTCGGTGGTCAGCACCACCTTCTGCGGAGCAACCGTCACAGTCGCCACCTCCGCTACGGGGGGTGGCGCCGAAACCTTGGGCCGGCGGTTGCAGGCTGTCAAGGCAAGCCCGCACGAGAGGACCACCAGGGCTGTTCTTGATCTAACAAAGAGATGATAAGAGTGGTTGGTGAGTTGCATCACAGTTCCTCGGTTTATTGCAGATGGCTGGAGATTGTTTTCAAAGTTCGGCGCGCAAAATCGTGCTGCGCCTTCTGAGTCGATACCATATTTCATGCGCTGCTGTCGAATGATTCGAGTTTGGAAAGAATCGCGTTCTTGCTGGCGGTCCCAACAATCCGGGCGCGCACTTTGCCTTCAACGAAGTAAAGCAGAGTTGGAATCGACTCGATCCCATACCACACGCCCAAGTCCGGATTGTCATCAACGTTCACCCGAAGAACTCGTATCTTTCCCCCGCATTGGGCCGCGATTTCGTTCAACGTGGGTTGGAGGATTTGGCAAGGCTTGCTCCAAGGAGCCCCGAACGCCACCAGCGTTGGTTGGGGAGACTGCAACACTTCCCTTACGAAGTTCCCCTCGTTCACCTCAATGTTCCCCAATCGGTTGCCTTCACCACTCATGACAACTACCATTGATCCATTTCTTGTGCCAGACTGTGGAGTAAATACCAAGTATCAGTTGTTCAATGACTTGGATCCATATATTCCGCCCCAAGCAAACATACGAACATTCGTATATACGGGTTCTAGTAGTCTTATATTGAAAATATCGTAGTTCGTGTTACCCTGTTGACCATGGAATCAAATTCGGATCGCCGGTTAGATACAAACCTTGCCAGCCATCTGCTACTCGAGATAGCCCAAGAGCACTCGCTCGATCTCCTGTTGGACAAACTGGTCCATCGAGCGGTCGAGCGGACCGATATGGCCTGTCTTCAGATTTGGCTGATCGACAAGGGAGACCGATGCGCCAACTGCCCGCGTCGTCGTCAGTGCGCCGATCAAAGTCGCTGCTTGCACCTGGTTGCCGGGATCGGCAAGTCGATCTCTGGAACGGTGACGGATGCGCCGTACTTTAACGACTTAAGCCAGCGAGTTCCGCTGGGGGTGGGTTTGCTGGGCAGGGTGGCGGCAACCGAGCGGCCGATCATGGTGATGGATGTGGCCAAAGAACCTGCGGAGGTTTCCGATATCGATTGGTTGGAACGAGAGCGGGTTCGCAGCTGTGGCGGCACCCCCATCCAGTTCAAAGGCGAGATTCTGGGAGTCATGGTTGGGTTTGGGCGTGAGGTATTGCTTGAGGAGGAAGCGCATATATGGGGACGGATTTTTGCCGACCATGTCGGCGCGGCGATAGCCAATGCCCGCGCATTCGAGGAAATCGAGCATCTGAAGGCGCAACTGGAACAACAAAACACCTATTTGAAGGAAGAAATCGTCGAAGCCAAGGCGTTCGGGAGCCTCGTCGGCCAAAGTGCCGCCTTGCGACAGATTATCAGCCAGATCGACCTGGTGGCCCCCACAGACGCCTCGGTCCTTATTTTGGGCGAGACGGGCACGGGAAAGGACTTGGTCGCCTATGAAATCCACCGGCGAAGCCCGCGCAAGGACAGACCCCTCGTGCGTGTCAACTGCGCTTCCATTCCAAGAGAATTGTATGAAAGCGAGTTCTTTGGCCACGTGAAGGGGGCTTTTACAGGGGCTGTCAGAGACCGGGCGGGCCGCTTCGAGACCGCCGAGGGTGGCACATTATTCCTGGACGAAGTGGGTGAGATTCCATTGGAACTGCAGGGAAAGCTGCTGCGCGTGTTGCAGAAAAAGCGTTACGAGCGGGTGGGTGATGATCGCGCCCGAGTGGCGGACGTTCGAATCATTGGGGCTACCAACCGGGATTTGAAGCAAGAAGTGGCTGCGGGAAGGTTTCGTGAAGACCTCTATTACCGGCTCCACGTTTTCCCAATTCGCGTCGCCCCGCTGAAGGAACGAATCGAGGATATTCCTCTCCTGGCCAGGCACTTCATCGATTTGTCCGTGCGCGAACTGCGCTGTGCCAAACCGAGATTGACGCGAGCATCCATTGCCCAACTGCAGGGCTATGACTGGCCCGGAAACATCCGGGAATTGCGCAACGTGATCCAACGCGCCGTGATCCTCGCGCGCGGTGGCCCCCTCCACTTCGACTTGCCGGTGACCGGCCCCGCGGCCGCTTTGCCTCTTCGCAAGACACTCAGCGCGGATGGGGCCGGACGGAAGGTTCTCACCGAAACCGAACTGCGGCAGCGCGAACGCGAGAACCTCCTCGTGGCTCTTGAAGCCGCCAACTGGAAGGTGATGGGGGCTGAAGGCGCGGCGGAACTTCTGGGAGTAAAGGCCACCACGTTGTTCTCACGCATGAAGAAAATGGGATTGAAAAAGCCCGCCCCGCAAAGTTCCTGAATCTCATCGGGCTATCCTCTGCCTTGGCGCGTACAGGACGGCCCAACGCGGTTTGCGGCTCAACCAACGTCCCCGTCTCCGGTCGAGCCATAAGCCCGCCCTGACAATTGTTTTGACTGCGGCAAACAATCTGGTGCAAATTACGCGCGTGGTCTTCACCCCGGGAGTGTTGTTAGGAGCGTTGCATAAAGAGCCAACTCCAACCGCGTGGTGTGACTGAGATTTATGTCGGTTCGGTCATCCTATTGGTTTTGGTAATTGTCGCCGCCGGGGTCTTTGTTAAGCAATTCCATTACGACCGCGCTGTATTTCTCGGTGCGGCTCCGTCCGGCAGCGCGGTTGAACCATCGGCACCACTGTCTCCAGCGGTCAATACGTTCGTCGACCTGCCCGGCGAGTTGACGCCGTTGAGCGCTCCCGAAGTGTTCAATCCCGACAATCTCTACGACAAGATCGACGGTAAGGCTGAACTCTATCTCTCGGCCGGGGCTCTCGGCATGCGTTGCCAGCGGTTCGCCTTGAAGAATGATCCCAAAACATGGATGGAGTTCTTCGTGTACGACATGGACAACTTGCGGCAGTCGTTCGCCGTCTACAGCATGCAGCAACGGGCTGACGCGCAGTTGCTGGATCTGGCGACGTACGCCTACAAGACAAAGAACGCGTTGTTCTTTTGCTGCGGGCGTTACTATGTCGAAGCCGTCACCGCGTCACCCACCGAGGAGATGATGGCCGCCATGTTGTTGGTTTCTCGACAATTCGTCGCCAGGAACCCGCCGCAAGAGACCCGCTTGGCGGAGTTGGATTTGTTTCCGTCAGAACACCTGGCGCCCAACAGTTACATTTTTCAGCCCGCCGACGCTTTCGGCTTCGATCAATTCAAGAATATTTTCAGCGCCAGGTACACGGTGAACGGCGCGGAAGTGATGGCGTTTCTGACCGTCCGCCCCACAGCGGAAGAAGCGACCGCGTTGAGCGCTGCCTATCAACAGTTCCTTCTGACCAACGGCGGACGAAACCTTCCGGGCGCCGGCAAGGTGCCTGCCGCCAGTCTGGCGGAAATGCTCGGGAGCGTGGAGCTTGTTTTCAGCCGCGGCAAGGTTGTCGGCGGAGTCCACGCGGCACCGAGCGCGGAGGCAGCGGAACAGATGGCGGCGCTCCTCTACAAGAAAATCTCCGAGGCGGCGCCATGACCAATCCGCAGGATGCCCAGGTGATCAGCCGCCGCGATTTTTTGGCGCGCGCAGCGAAGGCCGGCGCCGCCATCGCGGCCACCGGGGTTATCGGCTATTGGCTGTACGACCGGACCGGTCCGAAAGCGCAGACCGTGACAGAACTCGTCTCGCTGCCTGATTTTTCCCTGTCCCGGGTGGGGCCGAAGATGAGCATCATCACCGGCGCGGAGCGGGTGAGAACGATCGACCGCGCCTTCGCGGCGTTGGGCGGCATCGAGCAGTTCATCAAGAAGGGCGATCGTGTGCTGTTGAAGGTCAACGCGGCTTTCGCCTCGCCGCCGGCGCTTTGCGCCACAGCCCATCCCCAACTGGTCGGTGAGGTCATCCGGTTGTGCTATCTGGCCGGCGCAGCCGCGGTGACGGTATCCGACAACCCGATCAACGATCCGCAGAGCTGTTTCCGCCTGACGGGCATCGCCGAGGCAGTGCAGACCGCCGGCGCGCGATTGGTGCTGCCGCAGGAAAATTACTTCAAGCCGACCACCGTTCGCGACGGGACGCTGATCAAGAACTGGCCGTTGCTCTACGAGCCGTTCCGCGGCGTGAACAAACTCATCGGCATCGCGCCCGTCAAGGATCACCATCGCAGCGGCGCCTCGATGTCGATCAAGAACTGGTACGGGCTGATGGGCGGACGGCGCAACGTGTTTCACCAGGACATTCACAACATCATCAAGGAACTGGCGATGCTGGTCAGCCCGACCTTGGTGATTCTCGACGGCACGACGACGATGATATCCAACGGACCGACGGGCGGCTCGCTCGACGATCTCAAGCAGACCAACACGATGATCGTCAGCACCGATCAGGTGGCAGCCGACGCGTTCGGGGCAACACTGCTTGGCAAGAACGCCGCTGCTCTACCGTTCATTGCCAAAGCCGCGGCGGCGGGGCGGGGCACGGCAGACTACGAATCCTTGAAACCGGCGCGAGACCATGTGGATTGAAGACGGGCTGAACAAGTCATGAACATCATCACCGTCCGACGCATCAGCCAAATCTTCTTCTTCGTCCTGTTCATCTGGTTCTGCATCGTCTCTTCGTTTGGCGAGAAATGGTGGCAGTTGCGCGGCTGGCCGGTGAATTGGATCCTACAACTCGATCCGTTGGTCGCGCTTGGCACCATCCTGACGACCCGCACGCTTTACGCTGGGCTGGCTTGGGCGCTCCTGACGATGGTGCTGACGGTTCTGCTCGGCCGGTTTTTCTGCGGCTGGCTTTGTCCGTTCGGGACGATTCATCAGTTCTTCGGCTGGATCGGGCGACGAAGAAAGAAGTTCGCCGAGCGTGTCGCGGCCAACCAGTACCGACCGGCGCAGGCCATCAAGTACTACCTGCTCATCGGACTACTCACGGCAGCGGCTGGCGACGTGTTCGCCGATTTTTTGCATGTGGCGCGGCAATGGCCCATGATTCCGGGTTTGGTGTTTGCCATCGGTCTGGCGGCGCTTTCTTTTCTCGCAATCCGCAAGGTCGTGCCGAACCTCAAGAAGGCGGTCGGGGTTCTGGTGTCTCTCGTGGGAGCCTGGCTGGCGGTGGGAATGTTTCTTCACCCCGAGGCATTGTTCGGGGTGTCGCTGCAGACTGGCTGGCTCGATCCTATTCCGCTGATCCACCGGTCGGTGAATCTTGTGCTGTTGCCGATCGTGGATGCGGCAATGGGGATACGTTCCACCAGCCCGCGTTTCTACGTCGGTGCCTGGACGATAGGCGCGGTGTTTCTGGCTGCGGTGCTGCTAAACTTTCTGGTGCCGCGGTTTTACTGCCGATTTATCTGTCCGCTCGGCGCGTTGTTCGCTGTGCTCAGCGGCTTGGCGTTGTGGCGGGTCGGGAAGCGGGAGGGCAAGTGCACCGACTGCGAGCTTTGCGAAAACAACTGCGAAGGCGCTTGTGAACCATTCGAGAAAATTCGTTCCAGCGAATGTCTCTTGTGCATGAATTGCCTCGACGCCTGCCAGCAAGCGCAAATGACCTACAGCACCGCGCGGTCAGCGGCAGGCGAAGTGTCGGGGCCGAACATCTCACGGCGTGGGTTCATCATTTCCGCTGTGGTGGGTGTGACGGGAGTGCCCATGTTGCGGCTAAGCGGGTTGCTCGGCGCGAATTGGCAGCCCCGCGTGGTGCGCCCGCCGGGCGCCCTGGCCGAAGAACAGTTTTTGGAACGATGTCTCAAATGCGGCCAGTGCATGCGTGTTTGTCCGACCAACGTCATTCAGCCCGCGATGGCGGAAGCCGGGCTGGAAGGCCTGTGGACGCCGGTGCTGAATTTCCGCGTCGGCACCAGCGGTTGCCAACTCAATTGCGTCGCCTGCGGCCAAATCTGTCCGACAGCGGCCATCCGTCCGCTGATCCTGGACGAGAAACTGGGTCGCAACAAATTCGCCTCGGCCGGCCCGATTCGAATGGGGCTGGCCTTTGTGGATCGGAGCCGTTGTCTGCCGTGGGTGATGGATAAGCCGTGTATCGTCTGCCAGGAGAACTGTCCGCTTAGCCCGAAGGCGATCTACGTTCAGGAGAGATTCAGCACGGTGCGAGATGGCGTGTTGACGGTGAAGGACGCCACGCCGACAAGCGTGGAATTATGCGGCGTGGCGTGGATACCGGGGCAGTTTGCAACGGGAGATTATTTCTGTAAGCCGGCGAGCGGCGGAGACGAGGAACGGCGGCAGATCGTCGAGTGTACGGCCAATGCCGTGACGATTGCTGCCGCCAAACCCTGGAGGGTAGCACCGGCTCCGGGCAGCCGCGTTGAGATTCAGGTGCACTTGCAGCAACCGAAAGTGGATCCGCGAGTGTGCACCGGTTGCGGCATTTGCGAACACGAATGCCCGGTCAGCGGGCTGCGGGCCATTCGCGTGACGGCGGAGAACGAAACACGAAATCGAAAACACTCCCTGCTGTTGTGAACGGAGAGGCCGGAGACGGCAAGAAAGGAAGGATCAAATGAATGAGCGCCAGGTGTCACGACGGGATTTTATGAAGACAGTTGGAGTCGTTGGTGTCGGTTCCCTGATGGGGGGGACGGGCATACTGGCGCAAGTCGCCTCACCGCCGGCCACGACGGCGAAGCCGGTCGACGCGAAGCTGCCAATGAGGCCTCTCGGCAAGACGGGTGTGAAGGTGTCCTCTCTTGCGTTGGGAGGCATCTTCGATATCGCGTCAAACCAACTCCAGTTGAAACAAGCCCTGGACTGGGGCGTGACGTACTGGGACACGGCGTCCGGATACAACGGCGGCAAAAGCGAAACGGGTATCGGCATGTATTTCGAGAAAAACCCGCAAGCTCGCAAGTCGGTGTTTTTGGTGACGAAAGCAAGCGGCGCTCACAGTGTGGACGACATGAGCCAGTCTCTGGAACAGTCGCTCGAACGGATGAAGACCGACTACGTGGACGCGTTTTTCCTGCATGGGATCAGCAGCACCGACGTCCTGACGCCGGAAGTCAAGGCGTGGGCTGAGAAGATGAAGGCCGCAAAGAAGATCCGGTTTCTTGGCTTCAGCACGCACAGCAACATGGAACAGTGCCTGACCGAAGCGGCCAGGCTCGGTTGGATCGATGTGGTCATGCTGACATACAACTACCGTGTCCTGAACACCGATGCGATGAAGGCCGCCGTGGATGCCGCCGCGAAGGCCGGCATTGGTCTGACGGCAATGAAGACGCAAGGCAAGCGCCAACAGAGCGAGGCGACCGAGTCCCACGCCGAGTTGCTGGCGCATTTCATCGGACGCGGGTTCACGCATGAGCAGGCATGCCTCAAGGTGGTATGGGAAGATCAACGGATCGCCGCCATTTGCTCGCAAATGCCCAACCTCAGTATCCTGTCGTCCAATGTTGCCGCCGCTCTGGATAAGACCAGCCTGACCGCCGCGGACAAGGCGGCGCTGGAGCAGCATGCCCAGGTCACCGGCTCGTCTTATTGCGCTGGATGCACAAACCTCTGCGAGGCCGCCCTCGCCGGCCATGCGCCGGTGGGCGATGTCATGCGCAGCCTGATGTACTACCACGGATACGGTGATCGTAATCTTGCCCGTTCCGTCTTTACGGGTCTCCCGGAAGCGACGCGGCGACGGCTGGGCGAGATGGACTATTCGGCGGCCGAGCAGGTCTGTCCGCGTCGGCTCCCCATCGCGGCGTTGATAAAAGAAGCCACCGAACTGCTGGCGTAAATCGCAGTCGGAGGTTGCCAACAGTCGGGGTTGCAGAAGGACCGCTGTACTCGCGTCGGATGGGATTGCACGAGTTGTTCCATGGTACACGGTGCCGCAAAGACGGGATTTCAGTCGAGCGAGGATACAAGACCCCTGTCTGCATGGGACGAGAAACGCCAGCCCCCCGAACACTTCAAGGGCCTACGAGTATCCACATGGCACACGGGCGGTCAGTGCCACGGCTTCGTTGCCACGGAGCAGGTGCCGGTGGGCGATCGTCGTCATCGCGCAAATACCTCGGTGACCCATGGCGGCGGACGGATTGGTTTACCGGTTTGATCGGTGACCGCGTGGATGGTGTAGCCGCGGGCAACCGGCGCGCCTCCCTCGGCTTGGACAATTTCAACATCGACGCGAAGACGCACCCTGCCGACAAGCGAGCCCCGGCTCGTCATCCTCAGCAGGTCATCATAACGAGCGCGCCCTTGGTATTCGACGTGTGACTCAACCAGCGGGAGAAACGCGCCGCGCCGCTCCATCTCGGCATAGGGCAATCCGCATGCGCGCAGTAATTCCGTGCGGCCGCACTCAAACCATTCGAGGGCGCGCGAATTATAGAACGTGCCCATCTGGTCGGTTTCGCTATAGCGAACTCGGAATAGGATTGTGTGTTCCATCAAACCAATACGCCATCATGAAAACATAAACGGGAGGAAACAACCATGGCATGCTACCAGAACACTCCGGGAAATCAAGCGCGCCGATAGTGGGCGACGATGCCACACAAGGGCGTTGCGCTTCCGCGCGCAGTTTTGATTTTCCTTCCCGCCCGTTTCGCGCCTATGCTGTCTGTTCATGAATTCGGCCGCAACTCCGGCGGCGCGGGCGGAAACGCCGTTCGGGTTTGCCGTCTGGGCCGCGATGATCGCGGGTGCCTGCACGTTTCTGAACGTCTATTGCACGCAGCCGCTGCTGCCGTTTTTTCAGAACCTCTTTCACGCGACCGAGGTGCAGGTCAGTTTGACCGTGGGCGCCGTCACGCTGTCGGTCGCCATCATGGCCCCGGTCATTGGCATGCTCGCGGAATGCATCGGGCGGAAAAAAGTCATCGTGCCCGCGCTCTTCGCGATGGCCGTGCCAACGCTGCTGGCGGCCACCGCGCAAAGTTTGTCCGCGCTCATTTTCTGGCGCTTCATGCAAGGGTTGTTCATCCCCGGCGTCATCGCCGTGATCATCGCCTACATCAATGAGGAGTTCGCAGGCCGCGCCGGCGCCGTGATGTCCGCCTATGTGGCCGGAACGGTCTTCGGCGGCTTTCTGGGACGGTTTCTCACCGGCATCATCGCCGCGCGCGGGAACTGGCATGCGGCGTTCATTGTGCTGGGCGTTTTGGATTTGCTGGGCGCGTTGGCCGTGCGCCAGTGGCTCCCGCCGGCCACGCATTTCGTTCCCGCCCAACATGTCTTCAAATCCCTCCGCGACACCTGGGGGCATTTGCGAAACCCGCGCCTGCTGATGATTTGCGGCATGGTCTTCACCGTCCTGTTCTCGCTGGTGGGCGTGTTCACCTACGCGAACTTCCTTCTCGCCCGCCTCCCGTTTCAGTTGACCACCGCCGGGCTGGGCAGCGTCTTTTTTATCTATTTGTTCGGCTGCATCGTCACACCGTTGGCGGGACAATTCTAGGACCGCCACGGTTTTCGCCGCACGGCGCTGCTGGCGTCGGGCATGGGCCTGGGCGGGCTGCTGTTGACGCTGATTCACTGGCTGCCGGCAGTCATTGCCGGGCTGGCGGTTTTTTCCTCCGGCGTCTTTGTCTCGCAGTCGTCGGCAACGGTGCTGACCGGCCAGATAGCCGACCGCGCCCGTTCGTCCGCCGCCGGCCTGTACGTGACTTTCTATTACGTCGGCGGCAGCGTGGGCACGACCCTGCCCGCGTGGTTCTGGCTGAACGGCGGCTGGCCGGCCTGTGTGGGCCTGTTCGCGGCCACGAGCCTGGTCACGCTGACTCTGGGGCTGGCTGGCGGAAAATCCGTCGCCGCCGGGGACAAGATTCCGGGTGAGATCGTGGACACGGCCATTTGAAAACCTCGCGGAACGACCTCCATCTGAGCAACCCTCCTGTCATTTCCGGTTGCAACCCGAAGTTGTAACCCAACGCCCCAAATGGGTCGCACTTCAGGCGACCCGGGTTAGGTTGGCGTCGGGACAATCTTTGCGATCTTCCTAGAGAACTCGACGATGCAGGAGGTGGCAAGACCCGGTAAAATTCGCGATGGCCCTGCTGCTCCTGAGCAATTTCCCCGGTCGCCATAACAATATGGCGGATTCGTCAATCAACAAAAATCTGTTGTGGAGCGGCCTCCCATGCACACCGGGCTCACTCGTGGATGGCACGCACGAGGTATTTCGGGTGACGGCCAATTTCGTAGTTCATGCCGACGAGATATTCTCCGACCGTGCCTACAACAGCGGTGAGGAATCCCCAGAGGTTCAATCCGAGCGAAACTAAGCCGAGCATGAGAGACCGGCTGTCGCCACCGGATAGTCCCCACGCAATTGCCGCCAGCAGTCCGAGCCCGCCCAGCCCTAAGCCAGTTGCGCCGATGATCTGGACGAATTGAAATGGCTTGGCCCGAGCCCCGAGAAAAACTGACATGAATTGGTCCATACGCCGGAAGAAATTGTGTTTTGATTGCTCGCCCCCGCGCCGTTCGTGGTGCGAGACGGCGACTTCGCCTACGCGAAAGCCGAGCTTGGCAAACAAGACCGGAAACCAGCCGCGAGAAGTGGAAAATTGCGACAATTCCTTCGCAGTCTGGTTGGTGTAAGCCCGCAGGAAACAGCCGTAGTCGTGGATGGGCGTCGGTGCGTCGCTGCCAATGAGCCAATTGACGATCAGTGACGGCAGTTTGCGAGAGAAGAACGGGTCTTTGCGGTTACTACGCCAGCCACAGACAATCTCATAACCTTCCTTCATTTTTTCCAGCAACTTCGCAATATCAGCGGGGTCGTTTTGCAAATCGCCGTCCAGCGTCACCACGATGGCGCCTCTGGCCAGGTCGAATCCGGCGTAGGTGGCGGAGTGCTGGCCGAAGTTGCGTCGCAATTCGACAATCTTGAGCCAGGGATAATTTTTCTTCACCGACCGAAGTTTGGCGATCGTCGCGTCTCGGCTGCCGTCGTCAACGACGATGACCTCGTGCGGCGCGGGCAGCCCTGGTAGCACGTCGGCGATGCGCGCCAGCAACGGCTCGATGTTGACTTCCTCGTTGTAAACAGGGACGACAATTGAAAGGGCGAGGTCCATCATCGCCATTGTCCTGTGCGTTCTACTTGCTTCATGCACTCGACCGGTTGCCATCCCGCAATTTCCCTTGCTTTGCGGCCGGAGAGACAAATCTGGAAGATTTCCCCCGAACGCGGCAGCGCAAATTGCGATTCACCCTTGAATCCGATCAATTGTTTCAACTCAGCGAACAAGTCCAGCTCCGAAGTGCCGCGTTGGACGGTCTGGATAGTGAACCGATGGCGAATAAAACTGCGGTTGAAGAGGCTCACGGCATAATCCATGCGCTGACTGAGCAACTCATACTGCTCGTGGATTGCTGGGCCCAAAGCATTCACCGGAGCGAAGCTAACAACCTCGCAAGTCTCGTCAAGCTATTTTCCTGCTCCAGACTGATTTGCCGTGCGCTGCAACCGTAGCCATTCGTGAGGAGCAACATAGGCCTTTGCGGGTCACATCGCCAATCAACGTGTCGGCTTGGGTTCTCGGCGGGGTTTGTACAACCCCGCCGGAGGGCTGCACAGAATCGTTCCGCCGGCTTGCCAAAATTGTACCCCAGCCGAATTCTGCGGGGCGGATGCACTCGGGTTCGAACGGGGCACATCCCATGCTCTTGCAACAAGGCGGACGACGAACATGCAAGAATTGCAGTTCAAAATGTACCGAGCCAGCAGGGCGGAGGTCATCGAGATGACCGGGGCGGTCGACGCGTTGGCCTTCACCGAGTTTGCGGCCACGTTGATGCGGACCATGGAAGAAGTCACCCCGTGCATCATCCTCGAATGCTCACGGGTCAGCTACATCGGCAGTGCCCAGTTGAAGGAATTGATCGGGTTCGCCCACATGGCCCAGGCCCGCGGCGGCGACCTGAAGTGCGTCGGGCTTCCACAGACCATCCAGCAAGTGGCCAATCTCATCGCCATGGGTGATTTGATGGAGTTCTACGACCATCTCGCCGAGGCGCTCCAAACGTTCCAAGGTTCGCCCGAAAACGTGACGACCTAATCCCTGCCGCGACCGGAGCCGAGCCCTGAGTTCGACGAACGGCTCGCCCCGACCCCAAGGTCGGGGCTGGACCCCATTATTTTGATCAAAATCCGGCCCGGTCTGGTGTCCGAAACCCCAAACGAACCCAATTTTGGCGTCGTTTTGACAAAACAAAGCCATGTGACAAATTGGCGCACTTGAGCTTCCAACACCTTGTCCCGCAAGCTCATCCAAAACCTCCAACACCCCAAAAACATTGGCTTCGTTTGGTAATTTTAATGTTTTTGCGCAGGGCCGTTCCCTGTAGACACAACCCAACCCTCCGGCCCCCCGTCGTTTCCGCTCGGAAGGTCGGCTTTCCTGCCGTCCTGTAGCCGCGCTCGGTGAGCGCGGCACCGTCTCCTATGAGAAAGAACAATCTTACTCTATATAGCAATTACTATAGCGCATAACGATGCGTGAGTCAAATGAAAAATCATTTAACGATTCCACATCATGCAACGGGAAGCGCACGCGCCTGTCCTGCCTGCCCTGAGCGACGTCGAAGGGCCCCGCAAGCCGCCTTCCACTCGGAGGGTCGGGCTTCCGCACGACCGTTGGTCCTAAAGGCTCCGCCACCTCCGCGTCTCCTCGCCCCTTGGGGAGAGGATTGAGGTGAGGGGTGCGCCTGCCGTTTCCACCCCCGCTTGCCCGCCATAGCCTTCGGCGTCGGCGGGTCCCGCGAACCCCCGCGGCAAACGCGACCACGTCGTATCCCAGGTCACAAACGCGGCCTCGTCGTATCCGTGGCCGCAATTTACCCCGACCTCGAGGTCGGGGTCAGCGCCGAATGGCGCTAAGATAAGCCAAGTTATGGTCTTTGGGCAGTGGCACAGGCGTCCCTGCCTGTGCCCGCGCATCCATGAAAACGCAGGCAGGGACGCCTGCGCCACCAAGTCCAGAATAAAAAC
>Ga0182027_10007677_pt1 | contig 15837 bp, 16 predicted proteins | sample 712E1DmetaG_FD_121300 | JGI IMG/M metagenome (GOLD analysis project Ga0182027, IMG submission 121300) | Permafrost microbial communities from Stordalen Mire, Sweden - 712E1D metaG (Illumina Assembly) | ecosystem: Environmental > Terrestrial > Soil > Wetlands > Permafrost | place: Sweden...
CCTGATTCCTTCGATTACATCGCTGATATCCTTTATAGTGTAGTCAGATTTATTAAGTTTAATAAGTTCGTCCTTTATCGATCCGTAATTTACATGAGGTGCGGGGTTCTTAAATAAAGTAAAAAGAACATAGGTAATAATAAATTTTCCCTTAAGCTCATTTTTGAAAATACTATCCCTATAACCGAATCTGCAATCGTCTTTTTCAAATACTGCTTCTTCACCTGAATCAATATAAATGCCTTTGAGACTTTGAAAACAATCTTTCAGTTCAACTCCATAAGCGCCAATGTTCTGAATAGGAGAAGCGCCTACCGTTCCCGGAATTTGTATCAGATTTTCAATTCCGCCTAAGTTTTTCTCTACGGCAAAAAGTACAAGGTCATTCCATACAACACCTGCACCCGCTTTAATTAGAGCAGAAGCAGCATCCTCGTAAATTATCTTTATTCCCGGAATTGCATTTTTTATTACGAGTCCGTTAAAATCCTCAGTCAACAGTATATTGCTTCCCCCGCCGAGGATTAATTTCTTTTCATTCCTAAACTCACATGATGAGAATAAATATTTGAGTTCCTCTTCATCATAGACTTTAACATAATGAAGAGCCTTAACATCAATGCCGAACGTGTTATCTTTTTTAAGTGATTTGTTTTTTTCAATATTCATGATTTACACATTTACAGATTTGAACTGGGGTACTTTTACCTTTTGAATAATTATAAGCCCTGCAATAAAAAATAATCCCAAAGCAAGAGCAGCGTACCGGTCATTAAAAATATCTGCTACTATACCATAAAACAGCGGACCGAATATAGCAGAGGATTTACCAAACAACCCGTCAAAGAATCCGAAAAACTCTGCTTCCCTATCCTTGGGAGTAATCAATGCCATCAAACTTCTGCTGCATGACTGGGATGACCCAATTGATATTCCTGCAACAAGCCCGACAATATAAAACTGAAATATATTCTGAACACAAAAGGCTCCCACAACAACTATTATCCAAATAAACAGAGTAATGGTAATCGTCTTTTTGGGTCCGATATGATCTGAAATAATTCCAAATATCACTGATCCCGCAAAAGCAGTACTCTGAACAATCACAAAGAAATAAACTATCTGTGCATCTGTCATTTTAAGTGTGTTCGCGGCAAATATTGAGGCAAATGCTATAATTGTAATTATCGCATCGTTATAAAGAAAAAATGCGAAGAGAAATCTTGCCATAGAAGGATATTTATGGTGCAGGAAAATATCTTTCAAAGTTCTGTAACTCTCGGCTATCCCCTTTTTAATCAGCCCTGTTTTAATAACAACTTCTCTTTTGGGTTCACTCAGGAAAAGAAATATCGGAAGCGAAAAGATAAAAAAGAACGCGGCTGCAACAACAAAAGAAAGCCTTATATAAAAATAATATTGCGGAGAAGTATTGGCAGGAAGTAGAAGCATTACAATCAATAAAACCAGGCACGCTCCCACATATCCCATCGCAAAACCATATCCCGATACGCGCCCGAAGTTCTTCTTCTCGGTGATATCCGGCAGGTATGCATCATAAAATACAAGCCCCGCTTCAAATCCAATATTTGCCAGAACAAATAATATTAGCCCGAGAAGTATGTCCCCCTTTTGCACAAAAAACATTAAGGCTGTGCATATAATTGAAATAAGTGTTAGTACTAATAAGAATCTTTTTCTGTTCCTTGAGGCATCAGCAATTGCTCCCATCGGAGGAGAAAGAATAGCGGCAAATATCATGGAAGTGCTTACGGCTAATCCCCACAGCCAGTTTTGGCCGCCGGCAACGTAATTACTGAAATATTTGGAGAAGACAACTGTAACGATAATAACGGAAAATGCTCTGTCCGCAAAGTCGAAGAGTGTCCATGCAAATATCTTCCCTTTATTTTTCATCCGTTTTATTTTTTCGGAGGGTTCTTGGCGATTGTTTCTTCCAGCAGCCCGCGCCCTGTTTTGTTAAGACTGCCTGATTCTTTCAATTCTGATAAAACTGCATCCAGTATTCCATTTATAAATTTACCACTGCCGGCTGTGCTGTATTCTTTGGCAATTTCAATTACTTCATTTATTGATACTTTCGGCGGTATTTCAGGAAAATAATAAAGTTCGCATAAGCCGATCCTCAGTAGGATTCTGTCAATAAGTGCAATCCTTCCAAGTTCCCAGTTATCAACACGTGCCTTAATCTTTATATCCAGTTCTTTTGCATGGATAAGTACCCTGTTTACCAGAGTTTCCGCAAAATCTTTATCTGCTTTGTCTTCAACATCGCTCAACACACCATCGGTGAGTAACTGCAGAGATTCTCTGTTCATTTCGTAAGCATATAATATCTGAAGGACTTTTTCTCTTACTATTCTTCTCTTAAAAATCTGGGACATATAATGTTCAATATTGATTAAATAACTTTGTTTGCAGGAATAATATAATTAATACGCTTTAAAATAATACTTTCCTTAATATATATTACTACTTTTATAGGTATTATTTATTAAAGTGCAAAAAACCAGAACTCAAGCAGTGCTATACTTTCCCTTAATTTATAATAAACTGCCTTATCGAAACTTAAAGCCAATTCAGATGCCTCAATTCCCGCAGTTATTTTATAAAAATCGCATATTTCCTTTATTCTTGTCAGGTGGTAAGAGTTTGATATAAAAACTATATCATTAATATGTTTTCTGCCAATCAGTTCTTCTTTGACATATCTGACCTGTTCGGCGGTATTTGAAGTCTTTTTCTCAACCCACATATCATTTGTATCTACTCCTTTTGACTTCAAATATCGGAAAGCAACCTCTGCCTCACTTAATTCTCCCGGCGCATTTCCGCCGGTTAACTGTATTTTCTTTACGATCCCTGCTTTATAAAGTTCATATGCCCTTTCAGCTCGTGATGCCAGGCTTGGACTGGGAATATTGTTAGTCCAGACTGCTGCTCCCAGTACTACCGCCACATTATCATTCCCGATTTCTGTTTTGCTCAGATCTTTGCTCTGGTTTATATAAATAAAGGCAATAACCAGAAATAATAACATTATTATTGTCGCGTCAACTGAAGCATTCAGAAAAAGTAATCCTCTCCCTCCAACTATATGCAGCCATATTATTGATAAGAAAGCAAAATTAACAAATTGATATAATGAGAAAAGAATACCATTAAGAATATCTCGGAAGAAATGCTCAAACATATAAATCTTAGGCATTGGAAATTTGATAAATGCATTCAATATCCCTGCTATCAGAAAAACGGTCATTATTGTTGCGCAGGTAAAAATAACCTTATCAGAAACCCTGTTTTTAATAAAGACATTGAGTATAAGCCCTAATACTAATAAAACACTGAAAATCAGGTTTAATACATTTCCTATATAAAATAGATTGAAATTAACTAAAGATAAACCCTGGATCTTATATTTAATATAATAAATAACAAGAAGGTCAATTATAACAATACCAGCCCCAAACAAGCTGATAAGATTAGAATTATTCCTCCCTTTATTAATAAATTTTTTCATTCCATAAAAATATAACTATAATGAATCCGTCCTCTTTTTATCAAAAATGAATATTGTAAGGGCCATAAGCACAACCCCGATTGAAACCCCGATCATATCGGCGATCCAGTCTTTAATATCACATGATCTTCCGGGAATAAATAACTGGTGCAGTTCATCAAATGCAGCATAACAGGCAACAATTATTATAGTGAATAACCAGGGAATTTTTTTTAATATTAAAAATTTATTCTGAATCCGGAGAGAAAGGTGAAGCAAAAATCCAAGCCCTCCAAATGCAAGAAAATGCTCAATTTTATCATTGATCTTAACATCAGGCATATAAGCTCCCGGAAGTGATGTCAGTGTCAGTATAAGCAGCCAATAAAACGTCAATGGCATATATACAAAGTGTTTTTTATGTTCTTCCAAAAATTTAAACAATGGAATCCCTCAGAAATTTTATTGATTCAAATAAATAATCGCTTATATCCCCTGCAGAATAACTGAATTCAGTCATTTTCTCCCTGAGTAGGTCCGCAGTCAGACTATGAAGATAAACTCCGCATACAGAAGCATCCTCACTATTTTTTATCTGTGCATACAGTCCGGCAATTACACCAGTTAATACATCCCCTGTTCCAAATTTTGCCATTCCTGAATTACCGGCACTATTAATAAATGCTTCACCGTCTGGATTGAATATTATAGTCCGGGCACCTTTTAATATAAGTGTGGCTCCCGTCTCTTTTGCAAATTGACGCCCGAAGTGTAACAAATCTTTTTTAATATTCTCAACCGTATTCCCCGAAAGCTGAGCAAACTCGGCAAGATGAGGTGTAAGAATTGAATTCTTTAGATTTACTTTTCTGTAATTTCCATTTCCTAAAGCAAATAATGCGTCAGCATCAAGAACAAATTTTTTGTCCTGATTATCCTTCAAGATTTCAATAACTGCTTCCTGCGTTTTCTTATCCCGCCCTAAACCGGGACCCATTACAACAACATCTGCCCAATTAATTTTTTCCTGAAGAAACTTAATGTTTCCGGTTGTCAAAAATTCTTCTGATGTACCATAAGACTCCAGAATTACCTCTGTAAGGGATGGAGCCACAAGATTTCTTCCTGCTTTAGGAAATGCCAGAATGGATGCACCTGCACCAATATTAAGCACCGCTTTTGATGTTAATACACCGGCGCCCGGCAGATTAAGCGATCCTGCAATGGTAAAAACCTTGCCAGCAGAATATTTATATAAATCCTTCCCTTTTACAGGAAGTATAGTTAATGCATCTTCAGGTTCTATAAGATAATCGGTAGTATGCATATTTTCAAGCAGACTGTTATCTATGCCGATTCCTTTTAAAACAATCTCACCGCAGCATTTGTATCCGTCATTGATAAATAATCCCCTTTTATAACCTGCCAAAGTTATTGTAAGATCGGAATTAAAGATCAGGCTCCCTGTTCCTTTATCTGCATCCAGTCCTGTAGGAATATCTATTGCTATTTTATATGCGCTTAATTTATTTAGCTCCCTGATAAGTGAAGCAACTGGTTCTTTCAGTTCTCCCTTTGCTCCACTCCCCAATAAAGCATCAATTATTACATCACATTTATTAAGATATTTAATATCCTTTATACCGGAATAATTAATAAATGTAATTTCCGGACTGTTCAGATTTTTAAGAATGGTATAATTAAGCCCGCAGTCGGGAGATAATTCATTTTGCTTACCAAGCATAATTATTGTTATTGCGTAACCGGCATTTGCAAGATGTCGCGCTGCAGCAAGTCCATCTCCGCCATTATTCCCGTTACCGCATAAAATTCCAATATTACGACCTGATCCAATAGCTGATAATTTTTCAATTACAACGTCAGATACATTTATCGCTGCATTCTCCATTAATAAAATACCCGGAATACCGGCTTCATTAATGGCGAAGTTATCTAATTCTCTTATTTGGAAAGTAGAGTATAATGGAATCATGGAATAAAGTTAAAAGTTAAAAGTTAAAAGTATAATACAGATTATAGGAACGATAAAATCATATTTAGGATTGACCCAGGCGTTAATCCTAAAATAATAACAAGCAAGCACGAAATAAAAACAGCCAGGAGTCCGGTATTACTATTCTTAATCTCAAATTCAGTCTGCGAATCTCTGAAATACATAAGAACAATAATCCTAATGTAGAAATATACACTAATCGCACTTGAAATTACACCAATAATTGCCAGCCAGGTTAAGTTCCCTTTGACTGCCGCAATAAAGACATAATACTTTCCGAAAAACCCTGCAAATGGCGGAAGCCCTGCCAGCGCAAACATAAACACGGATAATAACGCTGCCAAAACTGGTTTCCTCTCAGCAAGTCCTTCATATGAACTTAATTCTAGATTTGATTCCCCCGTTCCTTCAATAAGCGAAACAATTCCGAAGGCACCGAGATTCATAAAAGTATAGGCAGTGAGATAAAATACCACACCGGCAACGCCTTCAGCATTTCCTGCAGCCAGACCTATTAACATATATCCTGCATGAGCAATCGATGAATAGGCAAGCATCCTTTTAATATTACTTTGCGAAATTGCAACAATACTTCCGAATAACATTGATAGAACAGATATTACAGCGAGATAAGGAAGGAATGTATGATTCGATCCCCGAAATATTGCTGAAAGCGCCGCAATAATTGCACTGAATGCTGCGGCTTTACCCCCTGTAGAAAATAATCCCGCAATGGTTGTTGCAGAACCCTCGTATACATCCGGAACCCACATATGAAACGGAAATGCTGCAATCTTAAATGAAAAACCTATCAGAAATAAAAGTACACCCGAAAGGAAAAGTATATTCCCTGTCAATAACGGGAAACGTGCGGTTATCAAATCAATAGAAGTTGTCTGTGCGGTACCATAAATTAATGCAATACCATAAACTATAAATCCCGTTGCAAATGCACCAAGTAAAAAATACTTTAATGAGGCTTCGTTCGCTTTTAATTTTTTTCTGTTTATTCCAGCTAAAGTGTAAAAACTCACAGACATTATTTCAAGACCCAGAAATATCATGAACAGGTCTTTAGCTCCTGCCATACACATCATTCCAAGAACCGAAGTCTGCAGAAGTATATAATATTCTCCGTAATATGTCCCGTATTTTTTTATATAATCAATTGAAAGCAGGCATACTATTGCAGCGCCTATGTTAAATATAAAATGGAAGATGTTTGGCACTCCTCCCGTATGGAGCATATTCTGCATTACTATTTTAATATCACCGGCATACCGGAGTGAATGAAATCCGGCAGCTAAAAACACAAGTATAGAAAACCACGGAAGTATTTTCTCACTCTTTGAAGAATATATTTCTATAAGAACAGAGATTAGTATCCCTGCTCCTAAAATAATAAATGGAAGTATACCGTTAATTTCCTGAATGTATTCTATCATTTTATTTTTATTCTATAAACAATCATTTACTTATTGTAACCGGAGGCAGTGTATTAACCTGCAAAATTACTTTGGCAGTCGACCTGTCTGAAACTTTTAAGAAAGTATTAGGATAAACACCTATCCAGACAATGAATATTGCCATCGCTGCAAAAATAAATATTTCTCTTGGAGTCATATCCGTTAACTCTTTCATTTTTGGATTTTTTACTTCGCCAAAAACAACTCTTTGATACATCCATAATAAATATACAGCCGCAAATATTACCCCTGATGCGGCAAATATAGTGTACCACCAGCTGTTCAGCACAGGTGATTTAAAAGCTCCAAGTAAGATCAGAAACTCTCCGATAAAACCGTTCAATCCCGGTAACCCGATCGAAGATAAAGAAGCAATCATCAATGCAGCTGCAAAAACTGGCACTATCCTGGCAATTCCGCCGTATTCAGAAATTTCCCTTGTGTGCGTCCTTTCGTAAATTACTCCTACAAGAAAGAAGAGAGCTCCCGTTGAAAGGCCATGATTTACCATCTGAATAATCGCGCCCTGTATCGACTCCTGAGTCAGCGCAAAAATACCAAGCACTATAAAACCCATATGGGCCACAGATGAATAAGCAACAAGTTTCTTCATATCCTTCTGTACCATTGCCACAAGTGCACCGTAGATAATTCCAATTACCGCAAGAACTGAAATATATGGCGCAAATGTAATCACAGCTTCAGGGAACAGCGGCAGACAAAATCTTAGAAGTCCGTAGGTTCCCATTTTAAGCAGCACCGCAGCAAGAATAATACTTCCCGCGGTAGGCGCCTCAACGTGCGCATCCGGCAGCCATGTATGCATAGGAAACAACGGAACCTTAATTGCAAAACTTAATGTGAATGCAAGGAACATCCAGTTCTGGTAGTTCTTTGCTGCTGCAGATCCGATATTGTAAAGCTCAACTATGTCTGTTGTAAAATGACCGACTACCCCGCCCGCGCTTACGGCTAACCAGATTATCGCAACAAGCATCAGCAGACTGCCGAACATCGTAAATATAAAAAACTTTACTGATGCATATACTCTTCTCGGACCTCCCCAAATACCTATTATAAAATACATCGGTATAAGCATCGCTTCCCAGAAGATATAAAAAAGGAATAGATCTAAAGAAACAAATACTCCAACCATTCCAACTTCAAGCAGAAGCATGAAGATTGTGAATTCCTTAATATTCTTCTTTATGCTTTTCCAGCTCGACAATAAAGTTAATGGAGTAATAAATGTCGTAAGCAGAAGAAGCAGCATGCTTAGACCATCAACCCCGACATGGTAACTTATATTAAGATTGCTGATCCATGATATTTTCTGAACAAACTGGAAACCTGGATTAAGTACTTCAAACTTTGAATAAACAACAAGCGTAATTATAAAAGTAATTACGGAAATAGCTAAACCGAAGAAACGTATCTGTTCCTCCTGATCTTTCTGAAATACCAGCAACAGCATAGCACCTACGAAAGGTGTGAAAAGTATAAATGAAATTAATTGATCTGTTTCCATATTTTACAAACTCAGTATTATCCAGAAAAAAGCTATTACAATACCAAGCATCATTACCACAGCATAAATCTGCGTAACGCCTGTTTGAATCTTCCTGATCTTTCCGGAAATTGTTTCAATAAGCGAAGCTGTCCCGTTCACTAATCCGTCAATTATTCTTATGTCAAATATGCGCCATAAGAAATTGTCTGAACTCCTTAATATCGGCGTAACAATAGCAGCGTCATAAAATTCATCAACAAAATATTTGTTCAGCAGAATATTATATATTCCTTTGAACTTCCTTGAAGCACTTACAGCGAAATGAGGATTCTTTATATAAATGTATCTGGCAAAGTAAATGGCAAGCGCGGCTCCCGCAACAGTTATAAGCATCAGTGATATTTCTTCGAAAGAAGAATATGTTCCGTATGATATAACTTTGAAATTTGCGCTCTTGAATACCGGCTCAAGCCAGTTCTCAAATCTGTTCCCCCCTTCCCCTGAAAACAAAGCAGGGATTCCAATAAATCCGCCGATTGCCGAAAGAACTGCAAGCACCATTAGAGGAATTGTCATTAAGCCCGGGGATTCATGCGGATGCTTATCATGACCAAATCTCTCCTTCCCTTCAAACGTAAGAAAGTAAAGTCTGAACATATAAAATGCAGTCAGCAGAGCAGTAACCGCACCGATAAGCCACAACAGAAAACTTCCGTTAGCAAATGCGTACCATAAAATATCATCTTTTGAGAAAAACCCGGATAACGGTGGAATACCTGAAATTGCAAGAGCCGCTACTAAGAATGTCATTGCAGTACGCGGCATATATTTCTTCAATCCCCCATAATGTTGAATATCCTGTTCATCATGCATTGAATGAATTACTGATCCCGCGCCAAGGAATAATAATGCCTTAAAGAAAGCATGTGTCATTACATGGAAAATACCGGCTGTAAATGCACCGACTCCTAAAGCAAGAAACATATATCCAAGCTGGCTTACCGTTGAGTATGCAAGAATTTTTTTAATATCATTCTGTACAAGTCCGATTGATGCGGCAAATATTGCAGTTAATGCTCCGACTATTGCTATCAAAATCATTATTGCCGGTGCTGATGCAAAAATAATTGAACACCTTGCAACCATATAAACACCCGCGGTTACCATCGTTGCCGCATGTATAAGTGCAGAAACGGGAGTCGGACCAGCCATTGCATCCGGCAGCCAGATATATAACGGTATCTGTGCCGATTTGCCTGTAGCTCCGATAAATAAAAACAGAGCTATAAAATTAAATATAGAAACCGGAACATTAAAAGATGATGCTCTTGCGAAAACTTCGCCAAAGTTGAGACTTCCGAATGTCATAAAGATAAGAAACATACCGAGTAGGAATCCGAAATCCCCAATCCTGTTTACAATAAATGCTTTCTTGGCTGCATCGCCGGTTGTCCCCTTCTCAAATTTCCTGTCATACCAGAAACCTATCAATAGATATGAACATAACCCGACTCCTTCCCATCCAAGGAACAAAAGCACAAAATTATCTCCAAGGATCAGATTCATCATTGCAAAGATGAACAGGTTCAGATAAGAAAAGAATCTCCAGAAACTTTTATCTCCATGCATATAACCGATTGAATATACATGAATAATAAATCCAACTCCGGTAACGATAAGCGCCATAACCAACGAAAGCTGATCAACTTGATAAGCAATATTTACATTAAGTCCACCTACCTTGATCCAGTTAAAAAGAGTCACAATTGTTTTTCTCTCTTCAACCGGTAATCCTAATGTCTGTATAAATGCCCCGACAGCCACGAGGAACGACAACCCGATCGTACCGCTGCCTATTATTCCTATGATTTTTTCATTCTTAATCCTGCTTCCGAATATACCATTCACCAGGAATCCTAAGAATGGAAGAAGGACTGTTAAATAAATGTACTGGGTCATAAAACAGATATCTTAATAAATTACCATTTAAGAATATTTATCTCATCAATGTTCATTGTGAGTTTATTTCTGAACAGCGCAATAATTATTGCAAGCCCCACAGCAGCTTCGGCAGCAGCTACGGTCATTACAAAGAAAACAAAAATCTGCCCCGCAGGGTTACCTAAATAAGAAGAGAAAGTAACCAATGTAAGATTAGCCGAATTAAGCATAAGTTCAATTGACATGAAAACAACTATGGCATTCCTTCTTGTAAGAACACCGGCCACCCCGGTTAAAAACATGAAGGCGCTTAATATTAAATAATATTCAATTGGTACAGGCATAATATTATTCGAATTTCTTTTTTGCTAAAACAACTGCTCCTATTGTTGCGGCAAGTAAAAGATAACCTGCAGCTTCAAAAGGAAGCACATAATTTGTAAATAGTTCCCTGCCGATTGTTTCAACCGTACCGGCTTTAATACTTGCGGCAACATCCGGTTTTAGACTTGTCCCGGGATGCGCAAAGAAAATAATATAAGCCAGTTGAAGAAACACAATAACGGCTATTACTATAGAAAATGTTTTTATTCCCGGTATCTTGAATGCTAGCTTCTCATGTTCCGGACGCAGAAGCATAATCACAAAAAGGAACAATACCATTATTGCTCCGGCATAAACTATAACTTCAGCCACTGCAATGAACTGTGCATTCAGAAGAATATAAAGACCGGCAAGCGAACCGAAATTAACTATCAGAAACAAAGCCGACATAACCGGATTCGATCTGGTAATCATCAGTATCGCTGATACCGCCGCCACCAATCCAAATATTATAAATAGTATTAATTCTATAGACATAATTTTAATTGTATCCTCGGAGGTTTTCATCAACCTCCGAGGTTTTTTTTACTTTCTCAATTGTCATTCTGAGCGAAGCGAAGAATCTACTTTCCTCTTCCCTTCCTGTCATTCCCGCGAAAGCGGGAATCCTATTATCATTAATGAAACTTATCCGGTCATTCTGAGCGAAGCGAAGAATCTCTTCCTTCATTCTTCCAACACTCCATTGATCCATTCCAATTCATTCCCCAATGCCATTCAACTTTTTACTTTTTCCTTTCTACTTTTTCCTTTTAACTTACCTTCACGGAGTGTTCCTATAAATCATCCTCGGGAACGGAATCGTCTCCCTCACATGATCCAATCCGCAAATCCAGCCGACCGTCCTTTCAAGACCTAAACCGAAACCTGCATGCGGAACCGATCCAAATCTTCTCAGATCAAGATACCACTCAAACGCTTCCTGCGGAAGTTTATGTTCCTTTATCCTTGCAAGAAGCAAATCATAATCATCTTCCCTCTGACTTCCGCCGATAATCTCTCCAACTCCTTCCGGAGCCAGAACATCAACAGCCAAAGCTAAATCAGGATTTTCGGGATCCCTTTTCATATAAAATGCTTTTACTTTAGCGGGATACCTGTGAACCATTACCGGTCTGTCATACTGATTTGAAATCAATGTTTCATCAGCTGCGCCAAGGTCGTTGCCGTACTCGAAATCAATCCCGTTTTTCTTTAATATCTCAACAGCTTCATCATATGTAATCCGCGGAAAAGGTCTTACCACTTTTTCAAGAATAGTAGTGTCTCTTTCAAGAACTTTAAGTTCTTCCCTTCTGTCCTTTAAAACCGACTGGACAATATATTCAAGGAATTCCTCTGCCAGATCCATATCATCATTAAGATCATTGAAAGCAACTTCAGGTTCAACCATCCAGAATTCTGTAAGATGCCTTCTGGTTTTTGATTTCTCTGCTCGAAATGTTGGTCCGAAAGTATAAACCTTACCTAAAGCCATTGCGCCGGCTTCGGCATAAAGCTGACCTGATTGAGTAAGGTATGCTTTCCCCAAATCAAAATATTCAGTTTCAAATAAAGTTGAAGTCCCTTCGCAGGCAGCCGGAGTTAGAATTGGAGGATCCATCAAAGTAAAACCTCTTTCATCAAAGAAATCCCTGATAGCTTTTACAATTCTGTGTCTTATTTTTAGGATAGCGACCTGCCTTGAAGAACGCAGCCATAAATGACGGTTATCCATAAGGAATTCAATACCATGGTCTTTAGGAGTAATAGGATAATCGTGAGCTTCAGAAATTATTTTAAGACCTGTGGCATCTAGTTCATAGCCACCGGGAGCTCTCGGTTCAGATTTCACCTTTCCTGTTACCGAAACCGATGATTCCTGACCGATCCGGTCAGCATGATCAAACACCTCTTCGGTTACATTGCCTTTGAAATAAACACATTGAAGATAACCGGAACCGTCTCTCAGAACTAGAAACTTAACTTTTCCGCTTGATCTTTTATTAAAAACCCAGCCGCTCAGGGTAACTTCCTGGCCAACATGGTTTGACAAATCTTTTATAAGTATTTTTTGCATGTAGGGATTATTCACTTGTTTTGAAAAATATTGCCAAATATAAAGATAGGGGTCTATAAATGCAAAGAAATCAACAGCTTAGTGATATCTCCCCACCCACCTGAATTCTGCAGCACATTTAACCTTCGATGTGACCGACAAATGTCGGTTCCTTAACCTCGAAGGTTTATTTTCCAGTTTATAATTAATAGGTGCAACTTAAAATCTTCGCATACCATTTGTAAATGAATCACTTGAACCTATTATCCAATCCCCCATTTCAACATTAATATTAGTGACCTTAAATATTGTTTTATTGTTACTATTGCTGTCATAAGTATAAATTATCTTATTCCAGCCAACTTTAGTGTTTATACTAAATTCAGTTATTATTTCGCGCGCTGAATCAGATGTAACAACTCTCCATTTAGAATAACCCTGAATTGTTGTCTGCAAATTAAAGTAGTAATATGAGATAAAGTAATCTCCAATTTTAGCATTTTCACCCTGATTACTTATTTTAGCCTGATTTATTGAAATACCATAAACTATCGGGCTTTTGCTTTGAGCGATAAGATCGTAACGATGGTATTTTAATTTGCTATTTCCAATATTAATACTATCTATAAAGATAGAACTATCCCCATTTATCACAGAGATGTAGTTGAAAGGTGTATAGAAATGTAAAGAACTATCTGAGGGGACAGGTATACTAAAATTAAAAGAACCATCAGATTTAATATTCGAGCTAAAAGTGGTTGTAGAATCGGCAGATAAGTCATAATAATATATTATTTCAGCTTCCCCGTCGTAATTGCTAATCTTTCCTGCAATCTTTAATGAATTATCATTAACAAAACTTATAGGGTTTGATTCTTTTTTACAACCTGGAAAAACAAAAGAAATAACTAAAACAATGTATAAAAAGTATTTCATTATGTTAAATGCCTTATTGTATAATTAGTTAATCACTTACTTTAATAATATAAACTTCTTCGCAGCAATATAGTCCCCTGCCTCCAATCTGTACAGCGGACAAATTGTATTATACTATAAGTAACCTCCCTTTGTGGGAGGTAGTTTCTTATATTCTTCTTTGCCCACAATCATCTTTTGAATTCGTCTGATCAGACTTCTTAGTTTAATAGCTTTCCTGGCTATGGATCCATTACTATCAACCCAAAATATTTCTTTTACTTTATCTCCAATTCTGATTTTGAAATAATAAGTACTGTGTGGTTCATTCAATGAAACAATATCGCTTGGTGGGCCGTCATTCTCTCTGGGACTATACTCTTCAGGATATCCAAATATCTTAATTTCTTCCATTTCATTTTTTATTGTGTTTAATTCTTCTTTTGACAATGAAAGTTTTGTTTTAAAAGATGGCTCTACAATCATATCCTTAGTATAGGTTCCATCGAAAGTATTGAGAATATTTTTCCCGCCAATTCCATATTTTAGGATGAAATGGAATCCATGATCATTCTGTGCAAGGTTAGAAGTTATCCCGTATCCGTTATATATCAGCAAAAAAGAAAGACAACTTATATAATTTATAAATATTTTATTTGGCCTCATGTTAATTCCTTTATTTATAAACACTATTTTATAATAATCATTTTCTTAACTTGCGTAAGTTGACCTGCCTCCAACCTGTACAAATATATCCCGCTTGCCAGTCCGCCTGCGATGGAACTTCCATTAAACTCAACAGAATAATTCCCTGCTGATTTATATCCATTCACAATCGTCGCAACTTTACTCCCAATCGCATTATAAAAAGTCAGCTTCACATACCCTGCCTTTGGGAGTGACATAATATATATATATATCATTTTTTCTTATTAGGCATTTTAATGGAACATCTAGAATTCTTCCCGTCTTTATAGTATTTAGCACTATCAGATGAAGAATAATAAAGTTTGATATTTATAATGGAAGTTGAGTCTGGAGTAACCTTAAAATAATCGCTATAATGACTTTTATAGTACATATAAGAAATTTTATTTTTGTAGTTACCTTGTTTAATATTCTGAATTACAAACTTGCCATTATTGTCGCTTGCTGCGCCAAAATTAGTTCCTATGATCACAACACTCGCTCCTATAAGAGGCTTGCCAGATTTCTGACCGGTAACCAGTCCGGAAATATTACCTCTATGCATTGTATCGTTATTTGGAAATACCAGAATTGGTTCTCCTAATTTCCCTGTTTCCCGCTTGCATCTCTTCCGTCATCCAGGTTTCTATCGTTTCTTTCCTTATAATTATTGAACATATATGTAACAGAAATTGAAACAAAACGGCTATTCTGCATTATGAAATTACTCCAACTATAGTAATTGCTGCCAAAAGTTTCATTTTCATAATTGTTGGAATTGAAAAGGTTGTTGACAGAAACATTAACTCTAAATTTTTGATCCATAAATGTTTTACTGAAATTAAACGAAGCATATGTATGATCATTGCTCCTTGACTTAGTATTATTCGTCCCGGGATAATAGGATAGGTAAAATCCTCCATTAATATCATACCATAACTTCAAAGATAACTGGGAATTCATACTAAATATTCTATCTATATAAGTTAGATCCTCATTTAAGAATTGTGCAACCTGACTGCGGTACCTATATGAAAACGAAATTCTAAAACTATTTATGAAATCAGGAAGTTGGAAGAGAGACATGGGAGAATTGCTTAATGGCAGAGTCAATTCAGCGCCATAGGTTTTGTTTGAAGTAACATTTATATAACTATAAACTGATACACTATCCTGCACAACAGAATGCGCACCGGAGATCAGGCCGGTCGAATTGACATAATAAACGTTTATATATTGGGACAAACTTAGCCCATATGAAGCTAAGAAGGAAGGCTGTACCTGTGGATTTCCCATGCTATAGCTGTTCGGTCCGTTATAAGTCTTAAATGGATTTACGAAATAAAGCTGCGGATAAGTAAC
>Ga0182027_10007678_pt1 | contig 15834 bp, 16 predicted proteins | sample 712E1DmetaG_FD_121300 | JGI IMG/M metagenome (GOLD analysis project Ga0182027, IMG submission 121300) | Permafrost microbial communities from Stordalen Mire, Sweden - 712E1D metaG (Illumina Assembly) | ecosystem: Environmental > Terrestrial > Soil > Wetlands > Permafrost | place: Sweden...
AAGCATTTGAAATTCAGAAATTAACAGGATGTCAAGTCAAGCGCTGTGCGATTAAAGACGTACAGCGCTTTTCATTTGAAAAATAGTTTGTAAGGAAATAATATGGCCGAAATTGAATCTTTTAAGTCACAATCCAACTGGCTTCATCCATCTCGACGTATCTATCGCTACACTGTTTTATTTATCGTAAGCCTATTGACGTTCGGAAGTTATTTTGCATACGACAGCGTTGGTGCAATTGCTCCCACACTTATTTCTGCGCTCGGTATAGGCCGCGAATCAATCGGACAAATGTACACACTCTACAGTATTGCGGCAATTCTTTCGGTGTTTATAGGTGGTTTGTTAATTGATAGAATTGGAACGCGGCGTGCAAGTTTTCTTTTTTCGATGCTTGTTACAGTCGGTGCATTGATTGTTGCTATAGCGCCAAACATTTGGATTCTTTACTTCGGTCGTTTTATTTTTGGCTGGGGATCGGAATCACTGGTAGTCGCACAAAGTGCAATCTTTACACGTTGGTTCAAAGGAAAGGAATTGGCATTTGCCTTTGGAATCGGACTTACAATCAGCCGGCTTGGAACACTTTTCAGTTTCAACACAGAAGCATTGATCGCAGAATATTTTAGAAACTACAGTGCTGCGTTGTGGGCGGCAGTTATTTTCTGTGTTCTGTCGCTGCTGGCAAATGCACTTTATATATTTTTAGATCGCCGTGGAGAACGCATACTCAAACTTCAGGAAGAAGGCGGCGGAGATAAAATTGTTCTAGCCGACATCAAGAAATTTCGTTCATCGTATTGGTACGTAACTCTTCTCTGCGTTACCTTCTATTCCGCAATATTTCCGTTCACGGCGCTTTCCACGGATTTCTTTAATAGTAAATGGGGATTGCCGCTCACAGCAGGATCAGAGGGCGGTTTCTTCATGCAGGTATTTTACAATGTGATCCATATGTTTAGCACAGCGGGCGGAACAACCACAATCATTATATTTGCATCAATGGTTTTTGCTCCGTTTTTCGGACAATTGGTTGATCGATTTGGCAAGCGTGCTACAGTAATGGTCGGCGGTTCTATTCTTATGATTCCTGCATTTCTAACGATGGCATTCACCATGATTCCGCCTGCACTGCCAATGATTGTATTAGGAGCAGCATTTGTTATGGTTCCGGCGGCAATGTGGCCATCAATTCCGCTCATCGTGGAAAAGAATCGTGTGGGCACAGCATTTGGCTTGACAACGACGATTCAAAATATAGGATTGGCATTGTTTCCATGGCTTAACGGATTGCTACGAGATGCTACGCAAGCATACACAGCAAGCATGGTGATGTTTTCCATGCTCGGCATTGTCGGATTAATCTTTGCTATCCTCCTCTTGCGTGCCGATAAGCGAGAAGGAAATAAATTGGAAAAAGTTGATATTGTTGTGCCGTAATATATTCTTCAGATTTCGATCTATAGCCAAGAGGCGAATGTATATTACGTTCGCCTCTTTTTATCTTGCACTATGCTGTGTTGTTATAGAGACGTTTCATGGAGCGTTCCTTGAGGAGGGGATGCATGAAGCGTAGGGGAGGTTGGTTCAATTAAAGCCAATGGATAATGACAGGAAATACATTTATTTTAGGTTGGGATGAGAATTGTTCCCAAAGGTTTGCATCGCAATCTAATGATAGAAAGTGTTCGACGCCGGATTGTTTTCGCAAGAATTCTGCGGCATTGCCATAGATATGAATCCATACACAGGAGAACCCTATGAAACGACAATTTCTTCTCATCTTGTTCTGCGTATTGTTTTGTCTGCAAGCATTGCAGGCGCAAGCGGCTGCTTCGCTGACGAACGAACAGAAAAGCTGGCTTACAAAGGCAAATCGTCATGAAAAAAGTGGTTGGATTTATCTGCACATCGAAGGCGGACCAAGAGAACGCGGATTCCAACATGGTTACCTTTTGGCAACAGAAATCAAAGAGGCGATCCATGTTTTAAGTGAAGATTGGAAATATCAAACGGCTATCGATTGGTCATGGTTTGTTCAGAAAGCCGGTGAGATACTTACGACAAAAGTGGATTCAGAAAATCTAACAGAAATCGATGGAATGGTTGAAGGAATGTCCAAGGCTGGCGTTTCAACCACAAGGAATGAACTTGTCGCACTCAACGGTTATATAGAACTGATGTGGTATTGGTGGCCCTCCGTAAAAGATTCCATAAAAGACAATTCACGTTTCCCAGTGAAGGAATCCTGCAGTTCGTTTATCGCCACCGGAAACATGACTGCTGATGGTAAGATCGTGCTCGGGCATAATTCGATGGTCGGCTATCAGTCGCCGTTATGTAATATTATTATGGATATCCTCCCTGAACAAGGTCATCGCATTATAATGCAGGCGTTTACGGGCTTTATTCACAGCGGTACAGATTTCTTTGTCACTGATGCAGGTCTTGTCGGATCGGAAACGACCATCGGAGGTTTTTATCCTTTCGATCCTAACGGGGTTCCCGAATTTTCCCGCATGCGGCATGCAACACAATATGCGTCTTCCATTGATGAATGGTGTGAAATGATGAAGAAGAACAACAACGGCGGTTATGCAAATGCATGGCTTATCGGCGATATCAACACCAACGAAATTGCACGACTCGAACTTGGTTTGAAATATGTCGGCTTCGAAAAGAAAAAAGATGGATATTTCCTCGGCTCAAATGTTGCGGAAAATTTGAACATCTTGCGTTTTGAAACCAAGAGCGAAGAAACGAATATCAAACTTTCTTCTGTTGCAAGGCGTGTCCGGTGGAAACAATTGATGAAAAAAAATGTAGGCAAAATCAATATTGAGCTCGCGAAAGCCATGGAAGCAGATCATTACGATACATTTTTAAAAATAAATAACCCCGGCACGTGATCAATCTGCGGGCACTGGGAACTGGATCCTCAAGCATCGACAACAAGCAAACCCTTTGAGCCTGGAGGAACGGTAGATGGGAAAGTTGTAGATTCCAAAATGGCAAAAAAAATGTCATTCTTCGCACGCTGGGGATCGGCGTGCGGTACAGCGTTCGATGCAAAAATATTCCTCGATGAACATCCTCAATTCGATTGGATGACAGGATTACTCAAAGATCGTCCGGCACAACCATGGACAGAATTCAAGGCAGGAGAGAGATAATCGTTTCTTTAAAAAGTGTTTGGGGAAGGACATCTCGACAAACGTCTACGCTGAGCGGACACTGAGCTTGTCGAAATGTGTCGAAACGTAAACGTTGAGTAGCTCCGACTTGTGCGCCGAAATGAAATGATGAATTTGGGCCTGTGAATATCAGTTAATCAGGTTTTTTCGTTTCACTATTCTCTTCTAAAAGAGAAAATCGTATCTTATCATTAGTTGATTAGATTTTGATGTTCCATTTGATTTCTCTGGAGATCACGATGAAAAAAAGTATTTTCGTTTTGAACATTGCTCTACTGCTTATCGTATCATTTTCCCAAGCGCAGGTTAGTACATCCGAGTTATCAAATGCTGAAGGATTAACAAAGCAGGTATATGGACTTGGTGTTTCTGCAGGATGGGCTTCCGGTATCGGTCTGAGCTTTCGTTCACATTTGCCTTCCAATGTATCCGTTCAAGGTGTCTTTGGCATCATACGAACATCAGATAAGCTTTCAATGAGCATCGGCGGAGAGTTTCAATATGATCTTGTAAGAAATAACACGACACGGTTTTTTGTCGGGTCGGCGTTGTGCTATTTCTATGATGGGAATAGCAGGAATGAAGTCTCCGCGCCCTATCGCTTCGGTGCGGGAATCGGCGGTGAATTTTATGTACAAAGCGCCTTGCACGTCACAGTAGAGGGGATGTTCACAATATTTTCTGATGGGCGCGTAATTCCACTTCCGCAAATTGCAGCACACTATTATTTCTTCTAAGCTCTGATATGCTCGCGACGTATATCGTTCTCTCACACTCGCTGAAGATTCCAACTGCTGAACTGCAATTCAAAACCAGCAGAAGCGGAGGACCGGGCGGACAAAATGTAAACAAATTAGAAACCAGGGTCGAAGTATTATTCGATGTGGCAAATTCACCGAGCATTCAAGAACACATCCGCCAGCGTTTGCTGAACAATCTCGCCTCCCAACTTGATTCATCCGGTATTTTGCATGTTGTCGCGCAGGACACAAGAAGCCAATGGAAGAATAAGCAGCTAGCAATTGAAAGATTAACAGACTTTATAAAATCTGCACTGATTGTGCGTAAGAAACGAATCGCTACAAAACCAACACACGCGGCACGTGAAGTTCGCCTTCGCATAAAAAAAGCACGGAGCCAAACAAAGCGAATGCGAAAAGTTTCAATCGAAGATTAACCACCAGCTTTATCGAAACTGTTTTAAAGCGCCTCTCGTATAGTACTTTTGTAAGCACAGACAATCCTAATAAACCATTAAAAGGCGTGATATGAAAAAGCTCTATCGTTCTCAAACAAACAAGAAAATCGCAGGTATTTGTGGCGGTATCGGTGAATTGACAGATACCGATCCGACCATTATTCGCCTGGTTGTAATCGTGCTTGGTATAGCAACTGGTTTCTTTCCGTTTTTTATCGGTTACCTCATAGCTTGGTGGATTGTTCCTGTCGCTAGACAAAACTAATCCTCGTGCGCTGAAACTTTCTTCCTTGTATTTGGTGTTGTACTAAGGAATCCAATGAACTCGAATTAAAAAAGGGTACAACAATGAAATGCAAAAACGCAATAGTGCTTGCAGCATTATTCATGTTTCATATGATTGTATTGCCACAAACCAAGGAGAAGCAGATGGAAACACAACCAACGCTGTATTCATTTACGATGAAGACGATTGATGGAAAAGATAAAAACCTTTCAGATTACAAAGGGAAGGTATTGATGATCGTGAACGTCGCATCAAAATGCGGCCATACACCACAATATAAAGGACTCGAAGCACTTTATGAAAAATACAAAGATCGCGGCTTTATGATTCTCGGCTTTCCGGCAAACAATTTCTTATGGCAGGAGCCTGGTACAGATTCGGTTATAAAACAGTTTTGCACAACGACGTACGGCGTGACGTTCGATATGTTCTCAAAGATTAGTGTGAAAGGGAAAGACCAGCATCCGCTTTATCACTATCTGACTGAAGAATCACCGGTTCCTGGAGCTGTTAAATGGAATTTCCAAAAATATCTTGTGGATAGAAAAGGAAACGTAGTAGAAAAATATTCACCAGGTACAGAGCCGACAGAAAAAGAGGTGGTCGCCGAGATTGAAAAACTTGTGAACGCACAATAATAATTTGCCTTAAGAATTATTATTGAAAGGTCAGCTATTTTTAGTTGGCCTTTTTTGTTATATGGCTATCAGTTGAAACTACTTTAAAAAAACGGTATGTTATTCAAATATATGGCTTCTCTTATCCCATTATTCAAAGAAAAACAACTGAAACCGGCATGGAATTTCGATACCGGTGCCTTAATTTGGCGAATATTTTTTACTTCAAATAATCTCATTATAGGTGAAACGCGTAATCGAGAAGTAAAATCGACAGGTTTCTTTTGTGTTGATACACATTCCGGAAAACCTCTGTGGAAAAATATTGGTTTTGACGAACAATGGTGGATTGGAATTGAAGCAGTACATGAGAAATGTATGATTTTGCATGGATTTGTCAGGCCAGATATGCCTGAGCATCGCGGAATTCGTGTAATTGATATTGAATCAGGCAAACTTCTCTGGAAAAACGATAATCTTTCATTATGGTTCATCGACAATGAGAAGCTCTATGCGCATAAGTACCTCTTTGAAAAACACATCGCCTGTGAATTTGAAATCAAGACAGGAACACTATTAAATGAGTATTCCGACAATCTTGATTTGCTGCAGGAGCTTCATAAAAAAGTATTGCAGAAAGAATCCGAACGTCAGCAAGATGTAGTATTCCCGGAATTATTTATTGAAAGGGAAACAAACTCAGATATTAAGATAGTTATTCAACAAATTACGGAAAGCAAGGCACTTGAAGATTGGATTGAATATTTCTTGCGTTCCGACATCCTCATTGTAAGTCACTATAGGCAAACGCAAAATAAATCCGATTCTTTATTGCTGAACAACATACTGTCAATTTATGATTTAAAAAGGGAAAAGATGCTTTACAATGAAATTATTGCTCAAGGTGTGAAGACGCCAAGTTCCGATTCGTTTTTCGTTAAAGGCAATTTATTATTTTTCATCAAACATCAAACTACATTAATAGCGTTGCAGCCGTGGAAATCATAACTGAACATATTAAGGTAGCGACCCATGGAAATTCGGAAATTATCAATATTACCGGCCAGGTTGCTGATTTGCTTCAGAAGAATAATTTGAAAGAAGGTACTGCAACGCTCTTTGTTGTTGGTTCGACTGCTTCTATCACGACGACTGAATTTGAACCGGGATTGAGAAAAGATATTCCGGAAATGCTGGAACGAATTGCGCCGAGCGATGTGCGCTATCACCACGATGATACTTGGGGAGATGGAAATGGTCATGCGCATGTTAGGGCATCATTTCTTGGTCCATCTCTCGTAGTGCCATTTGCCAGCGGTGAGTTGCTCCTTGGAACTTGGCAGCAAATTGTGCTGATAGATTTCGACAACCGAGCGCGGAATCGAGACATCGTTATTCAATTAATGGGAAGATGAGAAAATGAAAACTTATCGCATTAAAATCGTTGATGCATTTACGAAAAAGCCGTTCACCGGAAATCCTGCTGGAGTGGTTCTCGATGCCAATGGACTGACTGATGTACAAATGCAGCTTATCGCGCAGGAATTAAATCTCTCGGAGACGGCGTTCATTCTTCCGGCGACAGAACCGGATGCAAATCTTCGCATTCGCTGGTTCACACCGACAGGTGAAGTGCCACTTTGCGGTCACGCAACAATTGCCAGCTTTCACGCTCTTGCAGAAGAAGGAATGGAAGGTATGCGTACAAACGGTCAGCATTACTTCCGGCTGCAAACGAAGAGCGGGATACTTGCTGTTCGTGTAGAGAAGAATTTCTACGGTACAACAATTGAGTTCGAGTTACCAACACCAGTATTTAAAATTAAAAAAGTACTTTCAGCTAAAATGCTTCATGCGTTAGGGGTTATTGGTAAAGAAGTAAAAAAAGATTTGCCTATAGTTACCGATGCGTATCTATATATACCGGTGAATGGACTTAAGGTTATCGAAAAACTAAAACCGGAGTTTAAAGCACTTGCCTCCGAGTTAGCGAAAATGCGAGTGGACGGTGTTTGTATTTTCTCTTTGGAAACAAAGGATAAATATTCTTCAGTACATTCCCGTTTTTTTGCACCAAACTATGGCATTAATGAAGATCCTGTGACAGGTTCATCAAACGGTCCGCTCGGTTTCTATTTGCATAAATATGTATTGACTGCAGGATATTCGATTGCATGCCATGAAATGCCCGACGGTGGAATGGAATTCATCGGTGAACAGGGAGATTACCTTAAACGTTCAGGACGTGTGAAGATTCGGCTCCGATTAAAACAAAAAAATGTCGAGGATATTAGCATCGCAGGTGAAGCAGTAACAATCTTAGATTCAACTCTAAAGATTTAATCAATACAAAGGAAAGATGGAATGACAATTAAGGCAATCGTCTTTGCAATTATACTGTTAGGTGCATTTGGACTATTCGGATTAAGTCTATGGCGAATGATAAAGCTGATTTCAATCGGCAAGCCGGAGAATCGATTGGATCATCTATCAGAAAGATTTAAAAAGATGATGACTGTGGCAATCGGCCAATCAAAGCTCTTCCGGGAACCCATACCGGGAATGATGCATGCATTTATCTTTTGGGGTTTCTTAGTCTTATTGTCATCCATTTTAGAAGCAATCGGTGAAGGATTGTTTTCCGGTTTCACGTTCCGTTTTATTGGTGTTTTCTATCAACCATTGCAATTCTGCCAAGAACTTTTTGCAGGATTAGTGATCGTGGGGGTTTGTATTGCCTTATATCGCCGCTACATTCTTCGTCCAAAGCGATTGCAAGTTGATATGCATTCGCAAATAGATGCGACTGCAATTCTTCTCACCATATTATTAATTATGATAAGTTTATTAGGACAGAATGCGGTACGGGTTCAAGTTGATATGAATCAAGAGGGTCATTTCTTTTCGTCGGCACTCGCTCCAATTATGACTTCTTCAAATCCATCAACGAACAATCTCCTATTTGAAATTTACTGGTGGGTGCACATTGTGCTAGTGCTTGGGTTCCTGAATTACCTTCCTTATTCAAAGCATGCGCACATACTAACATCTATTCCGAATGTTTTTCTTTCATCCTTGAAACCGAATGGTGCATTGAAGCCAATTGATCTTGAAGCAGAAGGAGTAGAAAAATTCGGTGCAATAGATGTTGAGGATCTAACCTGGAAACAATTGCTTGATGGATTCACCTGCACGGAATGCGGACGTTGTACTGCTTCGTGCCCTGCGAATATCACGGGTAAAAAGCTTTCCCCAAAGAAAATCATGACAGATATACGGCATCGTGTTGCAGAAAAAGGACCATTATTACTTAACCGTGATAAAGTTGTCAAAGTCAAAGAAGGGGGGGGGGATCCTTTAGAGAATACTCTGTTGCATCATTATCTCACAGCGGAAGAACTGTTTGCTTGCACGACTTGCATGGCATGTATACAGGAATGTCCCGTGAATAACGAACATATCCCAGCAATTGTAGATTTACGCCGCAGTCTCGTTTTGATGGAGTCAAATTTCCCGCCTGAGGTTCAGGTTGTGTTTAAAAATCTTGAAACTAACTTTAGTCCGTGGGCATTCCCTGCGTCGAGCAGAGCGGATTGGGCAGAAGGAATGAACATACCGCAGATGTCGCAGGCAAAAAATGCTGAGATTCTCTTCTGGGTTGGTTGTGCCGGAGCTTTCGATGCACGTTACACAAAAGTGACGCAAGCATTTGCAAAGCTTATGCAGAAAGCGGAAATTAAGTTCGCTATTCTTGGAACAGAAGAAAAATGCACCGGAGATTCCGCCCGGCGAATTGGAAATGAATATCTTGCTCAAATGCTGATGAAAGAGAACATAACGACTCTCAATGGATATAATGTAAAAAAGATTGTAACAACATGTCCGCATTGCTTTAACACTCTGAAGAATGAATATCCTCAATTTGGCGGAAACTACGAAGTTGTTCATCACACAGACTTCTTACTAAATCTGATCCGTGAAGATAAACTGAAAATAACAAATGAGGAAGCGGCGAAGGTGACATTCCACGATTCTTGTTACCTCGGACGGTACAATGACATTTACGATCAACCAAGAGAAATTCTTAAGGCAATTCGAGGTGTGAATACGGCGGAGATGAAACGTTCGAAATCAAAAGGATTCTGTTGCGGCGCAGGCGGCGGCAGAATGTGGATGGAAGAGACAGAAGGCAAGCGCGTCAATGTTGAACGAATAGAAGAAGCACTTGCTCTAAAGCCGGATATAATCGGAACTGCCTGTCCATTTTGCATGACAATGTTAGAAGACGGTGTGAAAGATAAAGAGGCAACTGATATAGTGAAGGTAAAAGATCTTGCGGAGATATTGTTGGACGCTGTCGAATAGAGACGGTTTTTCGATAATCCTGAAAAAATGCCGACAACAAAAATTATACAATTCTTTGGAGAACATCCGAATCCGGATGATATTAACGAGGCAGTTGCGGTGCTTCGTTCAGGAGGATTAGTTGCTTTTCCCACTGAAACAGTTTATGGTTTGGGTGCAGATGCTTTGAAAGCAGATGCTGTCCAAAAAGTCTTTGAAGCAAAGGGAAGGCCGTCTGATAACCCGCTTATTGTACATGTTGCATCTCTGGAAATCGCATGGCATTTTATAGAAGAGATTTCAGACAAAGGATTACAACTTGCAGGGTGTTTTTGGCCAGGTCCGCTTACACTTGTAGTTAAACGAAAAGCGACTGTCCCAGATATTGTAACCGCTGGTTTAGATACTGTAGCAATTAGAATACCAAATCATCCGGTAACTTTAGAGCTGTTAAAAAGATTTGAAGGCGGCATTGTTGGACCGAGTGCGAATATTTCCGGGCGTCCAAGCCCAACCTCGGCAGAACATGTGTACCATGATTTAAACGGAAAGATTGATATCATTCTTGATGCTGGGCCGACGAAAATTGGAATGGAATCAACAGTTATAGATGTCACAATTAATCCACCCGTAATTTTGCGAATAGGCGGGTTGAGTCGTGAAGATATTGAAAAAGAGATAGGAGAGACTCGCCAAACAAGTGTTCAGGAAATACTTCAGCGTTCGCCAGGAACTCGACATCGCCACTATGCACCGAAGGCACGCGTATTCCTTGTTCCCCAAAATGATCGAGAGGCTTTCGTAAAACAGTTGAACAAAATGAAAGACGAGGGGAAAAAGGTTGGCGCGATTACTTATTCAGAAAATATAAACGTCATTGATGCAACAAAATTTCACCTTATTCTCTCTTCGTCTATTGAAAGCTATGCCAAAAATATTTTTCGAGCGCTTCGTGAATTAGACAACTTAAATGTTGACTGCATACTTGTGGAAAGTGTTGAGGAGAAAGGAATAGGTGCAGCTATTATGGATCGCCTCATCAAAGCAACACAGAATATATAGCATTAAAATTAATAATTTGGATTGAAAAAGAATATAATATACCCGAGGAGATTAAATAAATGATTCTTTTAAATACGGAAAAAACCGCTCAGATACCGATTGTTGCTATATTAATGGGAAGTACATCTGATGCAGATACGATGGAACCCGCTAGGCAAATCCTCAAAGAGTTTGATATTCTGTGCGAAGTGAAAGTGCTTTCCGCACACCGTACACTAGAGCATACGATCAGTTATGTAAAGGCAGCGAAGGGACGTGGAATAAGAATTATTATCGCAGGAGCAGGCGGCGCAGCGCATTTACCGGGAATTATCGCCGCTGTTACGACATTGCCGGTGATCGGCATACCCATCAAATCGAAATCCCTGAACGGATTAGATTCATTGCTGTCTATCGTCCAGATGCCTGCCGGTATTCCAGTCGCGACAGTCGCTATTGACGGGGCAGTGAATGCTGCATTGCTTGCGATCGAAATGCTTGCACTTGATTCTCCTGAACTGACCACAAAACTCGAAACCTATCGTACAAAACTACAAGAGAAAGTTTTAAAGTCTTCGGTATAATTAGGGCATAATCAAGAATTGTTCACGAAATCATTTTACTCTATCTATGTGTAATGGAAAAATAATATTCACTAAGAAATAGTTTTAGATAGTTTAATGAAAAATCTATGACTGCATTAAACAAACACATCACTTTTTAATAAATGAAGAATAAATATGAAAATTGATAAAATCCTAAAAATGTTGCTTCCGCATGACGAAAACTTCTATAATTTATTAGAAGAATCTGCACAGAACCTGATAAGAGCGGGCGTGGAATTGAAAACACTTCCATTGTGCAAAACACAAGTCCAACGTGAGGATGCCGCTAAAAGAATCAAAGACATCGAACATGACGGTGATTCGATAACACACAAAATATTCTCGGAACTCAACTCTACATTTGTCACCCCAATCGATCGAGAAGATATTCATGAACTTACCTCGGCATTAGACGATATTCTTGATCATATAGACGGATGCGCAAACAGATTTGCGCTTTACAAGATAACACGCGTTCCAAAAGCAGTAAGTCAACTCATCGATGTGTTGGTTTTATCAATGGCTGAATTGACGAATGGCGTTCATCTCCTGCGTAATCTAAATGAAGCAGAAAAATTTAAGATTTCATTTACGAAAGTAAATGAATACGAAAATCAAGCAGACGATATTTTCGATAAAGCCGTAGCAGATTTATTTGATAACGAAAAGGATCCGGTGCAGATTATTAAAATAAAAGAAGTATATGTCGGATTGGAAACTGCAACAGATAAATGTGAGGATGCGGCGAATGTGCTTGAGGGTATCCTTATAAAGCACAATTAATGCCGTTAAAAGAACTATAGATGACATAACGCTCGCTTTCAACATTGAATTCTTGAACGAATATTGAAAATATTTTAAGAAGCGGTTCTAACCGGCCCCTTGTACTATGGTAACACTCATTATCTTCATTGTTTTAATTGCATTGATTTTTGATTTCCTCAATGGATTTCATGATTCGGCAAATTCGATTGCAACCATAGTATCCACACGTGTACTAACACCTCGAAAAGCAGTTCTATGGGCAGCGTTTTTTAATTTTCTTGCAGCATTTCTTTTCACAAGTCACAATGTTGCGAAAACAATCGGCAAAGGACTTGTGACACCAAGTTTAGTTAATGAATACGTTATCTTGGCTGCACTGCTTGGTGCTATAGTTTGGAACATTATTACATGGTATTTCGGTATCCCTTCTAGTTCTTCGCATGCATTAATGGGCGGTTTGGGCGGTGCAGCAATTATGCGTGCCGGTTTTGGTTCCATCATTTGGGGTGGCTGGATAAAAACACTCATCTTTATTGTTGTTGCTCCCGTGCTTGGAATGGTATTGGGCTTTAGTATGATGATGCTATTAATGTGGCTGTTTCATAAACGTCCATCATCAAAAATCAATGGTATTTTTAGAAAATTGCAGCTTGTTTCTGCCGCTTTCTACAGTCTTGGACATGGTGCAAACGACGCGCAAAAAACAATGGGAATTATCACAATCTTGCTTATTAATGCACAAATTATTCAAACTAGCGGCCCGGATGATTTTCCAATTAAATGGTGGATAATTATTCCATGTTATACAGCCATTTCATTAGGCACGATGTTCGGCGGCTGGCGCATTGTGAAAACAATGGGACAGAAGGTAACGAAGTTGAAACCAGTCGGTGGATTTTGTGCGGAAACGGCTGGTGCATTCACATTGCTTATTACTGCCTTCAGCGGCATTGCAGTTAGCACTACACATACTATTACAGGCGCAATTATGGGAGTAGGTGCAACCAAACGCATGTCCGCTGTGAAGTGGGGACTTGCCGGAAAAATTGTTATTGCATGGGTAATTACGATTCCGGTGTCTGCAGTTGTATCTGCCGGTTGTTATTGGATAATTGAACGATTTCTATAACACGTTAAAAATAAATTCCTATTTGATAAGTACTATCTTCTTTTGCAGCTGTACACTTCCTGCATTCAAACGATAAAAATATATTCCAGTAGCCATGTTTTGTGGATGCCATTGGCACTCATAGAATCCTGAAAATTGTTTTGCATCTACAAGCGTTGCGACCTCACGTCCGAGAATATCATATATCTTAAGAACAACTTGTTCTCGTTCTGGAATTTGGTACGAAATAGTCGTTGTGGAGTTGAATGGGTTCGGATAGTTCTGCTCCAACAGGTAAGTAGAGGGAGGAAGGTCGTTCTCATCAAAAGAAAATTTTAAAATCCATCCCTCAGGATCAAGAAGTACGGCAGATGGCTTTAAAGGGCAATCGATAGTAAAAATCTGTCGTTGTGCATTGTTGAACACTGTGAATGTTTTATTCACGCCTGCTGCAGTAATTTGGATATCGATAGGCATAGTATAAAATGATGGAGTAGTTCCAATATTAGTTTGTGTGATGGTTAGTATAATGACAGAGGAATCGCCCAAAGACCTCCATTTCCACGAATAACTATAATCGGGGAACCTATCTCCATAAAGCCATTCTTGAAAGAAGAACTCGAGGCTTTTTCCCGAGACCGCTTCGCACACTGATTGAAAATCTTTAATTGTGGCAGTGGAATATTTCAACGCCGAATCGTTTGCGTAAGTGTAGAGCGAAAGGAAAAATGTGCTATCTCCTAATACATGCCGAAGCATATGTAATACAGTAGCACCTTTCGAATATATTCGGGATGAATTGAAAAGATTGCTGACACTAAATGTGTCGGGAATTCCAATCGCACCTTGTGACAGCTTTGCTTGATCGATCTGCGAGTTCATATATGCCCAGTATGAATTGACTCCATACTGCCGTTCGCGGTATAGTGCCGAAGAGTACTGTGCAAAACCCTCGTTGAGCCAGAGATCTGACCACGTTCGGCATGTTATCATATCTCCAAACCATTGATGAGCAAGCTCGTGCGAGAGTACATCTTCATTAAATGATGTAATTGAAGTCATGGTTTGATGTTCCATTGAGCTGCCCCCGCTAATTTCCGCATGACCATATTTTTCTTTAATAAATGGATATAGTCCAAACAGGTTTGAATAAATCGCCAGCATGTTGACCACACGCGGGAGACTTTGGAGGGCGATCGAATCATGTTCGGGAAGAACGTAGTTTAAAATTTCCATGGAATCAGTAATGGAATATCGAAACCAGTTGGAAAATTGAACATAGTTAGTGATTGCAATGGAAATTAGATAAGAAGCGATAGGGTAGCGCTCTTTCCAATGGTAAGTGGATGTTCCATTCCCATTGTTGACAACAGAAACAAGTGTACCTTCCGAACCGGCCTTCAAATTTGAATCGCAAGTAATAACGATATCTGCGGAGTCGGCTTTATCACTTGGATCATTTTTACATGGCCACCAGTCTTTCGCTCCATACGGTTCACTGAGTGAGTGAACCCAAGGTACACCTAAATGAGAATCAAATACAAAACTTCCGAATCCTGTTGAAAGTGGAACACCTTCATAAAAAACATCAACAGAAAGAATTTCTCCGATTGCATAAGAACGAGCGAGTGAAATATCGAACCAATCGCTGTTTTGGGTAAATGGCATGATTTGTCCGTTCACAAGCACAGAATCTATATGCATTTGATTCACAAGGTCAAGAGTAAGAGTACCAGTACTGCCTCTGCAGATTCCTGTGATTGTAACTTCTCCTTTAATTGAGCTGGATTGGGTAAAGACGTTTAATGCGAGACGGTAATACGTCACATCAAACCAGGCACTTGCGGCTGTTTTTGTTTCTACGAAAGCATGCTGTTGATATGTGAGAGCTTTTTCATGGAAAATATTTTTTACTTCTTGCTGATGCCCGGAATTGTCAAAAGACGTTTGCGCATATACCCACGAATAAACAGTCAACAGAAAAGAGAGTAATATTCTGAAGTTGACTTTTGTGCAATAATAAACTTTCAATTTATTGTTCAATGAAAAGAAGGAGTGCATCCGGTTTGATTCTTTTTACGATTTACAGATTTCATATCTCACAGCCAACCTTTGTTTTTATACCACTGAAAAGTTTTATTCATTCCATCATAAATGGATGTTGGTGTTTGAAATCCGATGTGTTCATAAATTTTTTGTGGATCACAAACCCAATGTTTTTGTAGAAGATCACGAGCTTTTTCAATATTTAATATGGCAGGTCTTTTGCCAAAAAAAGACACAAACTGAGTAATGCCTGCCATCGAATATACTAATCCTTTTGGAAGATATACCTGAATTGTCTGTTTGTGAATAAAGGCAGCGAGATTATCGATTATGGAAGAGAATGTAAAAATTTTAGGATCAGCGATATTGTATGTCTCGCCGGAGGTTCTTTCATCTAAAGTCGCACGGATGATTCCTTTTGCCAGGTCGGGTGCATAGACTAGACTGAGTGTTTTTGCTGATGAACCGAGGACAGGCTTCAACCCGAGGTTGACCCATTTGAATATTTCCAAAGTGTCTGTATCGCGAGGTCCGAAAACTGCAGGAGGGCGGATAACGACAATTGGTAATTTTTCTGAATATTGCTTACAGATACGTTCAGCTTCTAACTTCGACTTTGCATATGCAGTG
>Ga0182027_10007679_pt1 | contig 15833 bp, 8 predicted proteins | sample 712E1DmetaG_FD_121300 | JGI IMG/M metagenome (GOLD analysis project Ga0182027, IMG submission 121300) | Permafrost microbial communities from Stordalen Mire, Sweden - 712E1D metaG (Illumina Assembly) | ecosystem: Environmental > Terrestrial > Soil > Wetlands > Permafrost | place: Sweden...
GTGGGAGTACACCGACAAAGTTCGCGACCATTTTCTCAATCCGCGCAATGCCGGGGAAATAGAGAATCCGGACGGCATCGGCGAGGTGGGGAACATCACCTGCGGCGACGCGCTGCGGCTCACCTTCAAGCTGGATGACCAGGGAAGGATCAAGGACGCGAAATTCAAGACGTTCGGGTGCGGGAGCGCAATTGCGTCGGCAAGCGCGCTCACCGAGTTGATTAAAGGGAAGACGCTCGACGAAGCAGCAAAGCTATCAAACGGCGACATCGCGCAGTATCTCGACGGGCTGCCGCGGGAGAAAATGCATTGCAGCGTCATGGGCCAGGAAGCGCTGGAGGCCGCGATCGTGTATTACAAGTCGGGCGGGAAGAAGACGGCCCCGCCGGAGAAGGATGGAAAGGTCGTTTGCACCTGTTTCAACGTGACCGACAAGGAAATCGAACGAGCCATTCGCGAGAACAAGCTCAAGACGGTTGAGGACGTCACCAACTTCACCAAGGCCGGCGGCGGCTGCGGCGGCTGCCACGAACAAATCCAGGAAATGCTTGACAAATTAAACGGAGCCGGGACCGCCCGTCCGCAGCCCGTCGCGCGTCTCACCACGCTTCAGAAGATCGACCGTATCCGCGATATTATCCAGACCGACATCCGTCCCATTCTCGCAAACGACGGCGGAGCCTGCGAGCTGGTCGACGTTGACGGCAACGAAGTTACCGTCAGGTTCAAGGGGCATTGCAACGGGTGCGCGTTCTCCAACAACACGCTGGTTTCCGTTGTTGAGAAGAAGCTGCGGGAGAAAGTGGCGGAGAACTTGGTAGTAAAGATGGTGTAGGCCTCATTTCCCCGGGCTTCTTTGCTGCTGCGCCCTGGCAGCGCAGAGGTGTGGAAGAGGAGCAAGCTTCTCCGCATCGTGGCCCCATGGTTTTGCCGGATTGAAATAATCCTGTTCAATGGACGGTATCCCGGTTTTCGACCGTGCGTGCCCGCATACCGACAGGTTGGTATGAAGAACGTTTTGCCGAAGCTCATTCTCCTGGCGGGGTTGCTTGGCGTATTTCCGTGTGCGGCAGGCGCGCAGGAGTTGCATACGAATGACATGGGGAGCAGGATGGTCGCCGCGCTTGCGAAGAACGTCATTTCCTCCGTGGGCGCGCGAGCGCTATTTCAGGTTTCAAGGGTAAATCCCGCAGACCCGGATTTCAGAATAGAGCGCAATCCAAAGTCGGCCGAAAAGAAACACAACCAGGAGGTGGGGCTCAATTTCATTATAGCCGGCATAATCGGCCTCACGCTCGGGGGATTCTGGCTGTCAATTTCTGACCGGCCGCAAAAAAGGATCGCCCTTGTTTCCGGCATTGGAGTCTGCTGTGCGGGATTGATAGTTTTCGGCCTGTTCAAGGCGCTGTTCTAGCGGCGAGATACAACAAGTTAGGCTTTACGGAAGCGAGCATTTCCACTTTGTAACTTTGGTACTTTTCTTACATCTCCGCAATAATCTCTCTCACGCATGCCGCAATCTGGTCCGCTGTCGAATACGGCGTTATCAACTTCGCCCTGATGAGGCTCTGAAAGGTGAGCGGCGGCCCGAACGTGATGGTCGGCGAAACTTTCCCGCCGGTAAACAATCTGGGCAAGCCGCCTTGCGGCCAGATTTCCATGGTTCCGCGCACCCTCACAGGCACGATGGTCGCGTTCACTTCGAGCATGAGAAGGCCGATGCCTGACTTGAATTTCCTGAGCTCGCCGGTCCTGGTGGGGCCGGATTCGGGAAACACGAGCAGATTATTGCCGTCCTTGAGCACGGCAATTGACGTGCGGAGAATGGCCGCGACATCATCATCCCGCTTGACGGGAAGGATGTGAGCGGAGAGCGAGACGAGCAAGGGCGCAGGCAGCAGGTCGCGGCCGCCGATTACGAACGTTTTTTTCCTGATCGGTTGTGCAAGTGAATACAGTATCCACAAAGGGTCTAATACGCTCTGGCGGTTCGCGCACAGGATGATCGACTTGTGCGCCGGGACCCCTTCGGCGCCCGATGCGGAAATGTTCCACAAGACGCTGCTCGCTCCGCTGGCCACCAGCGGTATGGCGGACGTGATGGCGGCCGCCGCTGCGGCCGGATACGGCGCGGGAAGCTTGGAACCTACGATCCGCTGCTTGATGTCCGTGACGGTCTCGGCGCAGCCCGTGGCGCTTGCTCCGGAAACATGGTCCATTGCGGCGGTATACACATCTCCCAGGGTTTCCAATTTCACAAAATCTTCTTCCGGGAACGTAAAACAGAATTTGCGTTCGACCATGCACATGAGGTCGAGCTTCTTCATGGAGTCCAGGCCCAGGTCGAGTTCGAGGTTCAGGGATGGCGGCAGCTTCGCCTGGTCGCTTTTATTGGAGACCTTTGCGGCAAACGCCGCGATGGTCCGGTATTCCTCGGTGAGCATGAGCCCCGCGTCCATTGCCGAGACCGCCTGCTTTCCCCGTGGGGCCTGGAATGATTCCTTGAGCGAATAGTACAACTCCCGCAGCTCGTGTTTCTTGAGTTTCTTCGACGTGGTCCGGGGAAGCGGGTCGTAGACAACCGCGAAATCGGTGATCTTCTTGTAGGAGGGAAGGTCCCGGCCCAGGCGCAGCACCTCGTTGCGCACGATATCGGCGGCCTCTCCGGCCGGCAAGTTCCGGCGTATGTCCTTGGACGGCACGATGAGGGCGGCCGCGATTTCCTTGCCCTTGAGCGCGGCGGAGAACACGCCGATTTCTTCGATGCACTCCGACGCCGAATAGAAATCCTCCAGTTCGTCCGGATATACGTTTTTCCCGCTGTCGAGCACGATTACGTCCTTGATGCGGCCTGAAATAAAGATGAACCCGTCTTTGTCAAGCCTACCCAGATCGCCGGTGTGAAACCAGCCGTCGGCGTCGAACGCTTTCGCGGTGAGCGACTCGTTGTTAAGGTATCCGGAAAACACATTGGTGCCGCGAAAGCACACCTCGCCGATGCCGGAAGCGTCCGGGTTGTCGATTTTTACTTCGTTCTCGGCGAGCGGCACGCCAACGCTGCTCAATTTCGGTCTTTCCAGAGGGCACAGGGTAATTGCGCCGAACGTCTCCGAAAGGCCATATCCTTCCACGATGTTAAATCCCATGAGCTTGAAGCCGTTAAAGATGTTCTTCTGGATGGATGCTCCGCCGGAAATAATGATGCTGAGTCGTCCGCCGAAATTCTTGTGGACAGAGGAGAACAGCTTTGCCCGGAACCTCTGACCCAGAAGACCGCCGAGAGTGAGGGAAACGAACTTCATTGCCGCAAATATGGTCTGTACCGCAAATCCTTTGGATTTTACATTCTGGTTGATGCTGTTGTAAAAAAGTTGCAGCATTTTCGGGACGGCGGGGAGCATGGAAACTTTCTTTTCGCGAAGCCCTTCCATGAGGAGCGAACCCTTTACCGTGGGAATGAGCACGATGTCGAGTCCGCCTCCGAGTGCACCCGGAAGGCAGGCGCAGGCGCCGAAGACGTGATGCAGCGGCAGTACGGCCATCATGGTGTCTCCCGGCCCCACGTGCATGCGGGGAATTGCGGAAAGCGAAATCGCGGTAAAATTCTTCTGGCACAGCACAACGCCTTTTGCCTTGCCGGTTGTGCCTGATGTAAAGATGACCACCGTCGGATCGTCCGGGGAAAACGTTCCGGAAAGAACGTCGTCGGACGGGTCGCCCTGGGCACAAAACGATGCAAAGGTCCTTTCTGCGTCCGCGAACGCCTCGTCGTCGACAATCACCTGCGAGATGCTGGAAATTTCCGCGCGCATCTCATCAAAAAGGACGGCAAAGCCCTTGGAACAGAAGACGAACTTGGGACGAGTCTGGAACACGATTTCCCGGATTTCCGGCGCAGGAAGGTTGGGGTCCACGGGAACGGTTTTCCCGCCGGCAAGGAAACCGGCATGCCAGGCGAGCACCCATTCGGGCGTATTGTCTCCGATTATGACAATAACGTCGGTTGGGGCATACCCGCTTTTGCGAAGCGCCGACGCCAATCTGTTAAGGTCGCGGTGAAAGTCGTGATAGGTCCAGGTCCGGTACTGTTTGTTGCGCTTGATGTGCATGCATGGACCTGCTGAGTTGCGCGCTATCGAATCGCGGAGGATGTCAGCATACACGTGAGGGTTCATGTCAGACTCCGCCGGACGCGGGTTCCTTTACAAACAGGGCGACAATGAGGAATGCGACGCCGCTCATGCACGATCCGAAAATAAAAGGGGCCGCGGGGGCAAGGGAGAAAAGAAATCCTGCGATCACGCTTGCCGGCAACAGGCCTACTCCCACGATGGTATGGAAAAATCCCAGCGCGGTCGCCTTTGAGTCCCTGGGCGAAAGGTCGCCCACGAACGCCTTTTCCACGCCCTCCGTCATGGCATAGTACACGCCGTAGACAATCCAGAAAACCCACAACAGCGACGAATGCTCTTTCGTCATGAGTCCGAAAGATCCGTACACCACGGCGTACAGGGCATAGCCTGCCACAAGGACTCTGCGGCGGCCGATGGCATCCGAAAGCCGTCCGAAGAAACCGGACAAAACCGTTGACGAAAGGTTGAAAACCAGGTACATGAGAATAACGCCCGACAGGGCGACGCCGAGGTCCATGCTGCGAAGGAGGAGAAACTGGTTTGAGGAATTGCCGAGAGTAAAGAAGCACTGCGCCAGGAAGAAAATCCTCAGGTTGCGGTCGTATTTCCGGACATCGAGGTTGGGACGGGGCTTTTCCTTGCCTGCGCCCGCGGGCCGGGTCTCTTTGACGAAAAAAAGGAAAACGACCCCCAGGAACGCGGGGGCGACCGACACGGCAAACAACAGGTAAAACGCGTTAATGTCGCGAAGGGTTTTGGAAACGGGGTCCAGAAAATGGCGGCACACCATATAACAGACGGCAACGCCGAGGGTCGCCCCCGCAAAATCCATTCCCCGCTGAAGGCCGAAAGCAGCGCCCTGGCGTTTCGGCTCGGTGGATTCGTAAATGAGCGCGTCGCGGGGAGCGGTGCGGATGCCTTTGCCCACTCTGTCGAAGAATCGTGAGATCAGAACAAAGTACCAGCCCGCATACGCGAGGAACAGCAGGAGCTTGGAAACCGCCGAAAGCCCGTAGCCGACAATGGCCGGCGCTTTACGAAGTTGAATCTTGTCCGAATAATATCCCGCGAAAACCTTAAGCAGGCTCGCCGTGGATTCGGCGACGCCTTCGATAATGCCGAGCGCCGGTCCGACAAGCGCCTTTTGTGAAGCGAGCACCGTGGACACGAATGCCTGGATGAGCGGGTAGATCATCTCCGTGGAAACGTCGGTAAAGAATGACGTAAATCCGGTGAGAATGACATTGCGATTATAGTTCATGATTTGCTGTCAACTTGTTCTCAGGCTCATACTCCAGCAGCGTCTTTACATGCGCGCATACCGCCCCGGCCAGATCCTCGGGAGTGTAGCCGCCCTCGAGCACCGACACGATTCTGTCGCCGCAGTTGCGGTGCGCGATGCCCATTACAATGCGCGTGAGCGCGGCAAAGCCTTCGTCCGACATGTCAAAGCAGCCGAGCTTGTCGTTTGCGTGGCCGTCGAAGCCGGCTGACACAATCACGAAATCGGGTTTGAACGCATCGGCCCTCGGCACGAGCATCTGGGTACATACTCCGGCAAAATCATCGTCGACCGCGCCGCACGGCATGTTGACGTTAATGTTGAATCCGAGGCCCTGGCCTTTCCCTTGCTTTTCCGGATAGCCGGTGCCGGGATAGGCAAGGGCATAATGCGTGGAAAAATACAGCACGCTCGGGTCGTCGTAAAACGACGCCTCGGTGCCGTTTCCGTGGTGGAAGTCCCAATCGACAATGAGGACCTTTGGCATTTTGCAAACATCCTGGGCATATTTCGCCGCTATGGCGACATTGTTGTAGAAGCAAAAGCCTTCTTCCCGGCCGGTATTGAGCGAGTGATGCCCCGGCGGGCGCACGGCGCAGAACGCATTTCGGACTGCACCCTGGCACACGGCCTTGACAGCCGCGAGAGCCCCGCCCACCGCAAGCTCGGCCACCGGGCCAATGGTCTTGAGAGCCTGAATTGCCGTGACGTGCGCCTCGGTATGAATCTTGCGGATGTGCGGGACAACACGGGTGAGCGGCGCGAGTCTGGTTACACGCTTGGCAAGCCCGGTAGCTTCCATCCTGCGCCCGATTGCCGCAAGTCGCTCCGGGCTTTCCGGGTGACCAAAGTCAAGTTCGTAGGACATGAACGCGTCTTCGAAGACATAGCCGGTGAGGTGATGGACGGAACCCGGGAGCGACGCTTGTTGTTCCGATATTTCTTTTTGGGTCACGAGCTGACGCTCCACAAAACAGAATAGGGGTGATGGGATGAACTTAAAATAATGTTTTGGCGACTATTCGATTACATAAATGAAGCCCGGGAACAAGACGATTGTTCTACTACTTATAATCAGCACGGTCCGATAGAAGGGCCTGGAAGGTGTAGCATGAAAAGAACCGGGAATGTTCTTGCGGTAATAGTATCCGGCCTGGCAATTCTGACGATTGTAAATCCAGCCCCTTCCCAGACGGTCTATCCGCCGACAATAAAGATTCCCGTCACCTATTACGATTTTCATTCCGACAGGAGCAATCCCGAATTCGAGCAGCCGTGCATGGCGGGCATTTATGCGGGAACGGTGGCAGATACACTGGACGCAAATCGTAGTCCTTTTCTTGGGCCTTCACCCTACCTTGATTACGGAATCACGAAATGGTTCAGGCCGTGGGCGCCGGGTGATTTCAGGGCGCCATCGTATCAAAAAGTATCGGGAGGGGAGTTTGACGCGGTGATTGCGTATGCGGGAATGGCGACGGTAAATTTCGACACTTCTTTTAAGAATGTGGTGATACAGGATTCTCTGACATTTCGATATGTACCAGGGTCATTGGGAATATATGAGTATTCCGATTCCTCCTTTCTCCCTCTTGACGGAAAGGGATTCGGCAACGAGGGGCTTGGTCACAACTATTCATTCACCATGCACTTTGGGTATTCGGGCCTTGCCCTCGGGCGCAACCAGACCCTCAAGTTTGAGGCCGGTGATGACATGTGGGTTTTTGTTGACGGCAAGCTGGTGAAGGATCTCGGCGGTATCCACACGCCCAAAAGCGCCTTGCTCAACCTCGACAGCGTGCCCGGGGACAAAACGGCATACCATGATCTCGACGTCTTTTACGCGCAACGGCACTCGCCTTCGTCAATAATTAGGATGCAGGTCTGTCTGGTTGCGGACCTTATCGGGCCGACGAGGTTGTTCATGAACCTTGTGCCGCGTTCGGATACAATAATCGCCGGAGACAGCGTGGTCTTCGTCGCGGCAATCATCGACAATCTTGCCAAGGTTCATCCCGAGTTCGACACGTGCATCCATTGGAGTATCGTTCCGTCCAATTCAAACAGCTGGCTGAGTTCCACGGTTGGCAGCCGTGTCACCTTTCATGCGGTCGGGGCCTACCAGAACAATATTGTCATCGCATGTTTTTCGGATCCGGTCTTGCCCACCATGGAGTTTATCAGCGCGGACACCCTCTATGTAAAGCCTGGAACGGACTTGCAGTGGTCTGTCGAACCGTATCCGCCTTCACTTCCCGCCGTGTTGAGCGGCCATGCGTCGCTCGATTCGCTGACATTTTTGGTAAACGACAGTCAGAAAATCGTCGCCGCACTGTTCCGGGATCGCTATGGAAATTTCGCCTGCTTCGACACAAATGCAACTTGGCAGGTCCAGGAAAATCCCGGCGTCATCAGGGTTTCTGCGCCCGACGAGCCGTACATTGCCGTGATAGACAGGATTTCTGCGGGAACCGCCTCCATTAAAGTTGTGAGCCGTTTGTTGACAAAAACGATAGCGGTCGTTGTGTCCGGCGGCACAAAGGCGAAGACCTTGGAGACGCTTTCGGCTTTGCAAATACCCAGGGTGACAAAGGAATATTTCAACCTGCGCGGCCGGAAACTGCCGTCGAACTTCTACGGCCTCACGCATGCCAACGGCTTGGTGTTCGAACGCGTGATCGAACCGTCGGGAAATGTGCACATTACGAAAAGGCTGGGAACGTTCGAGTGACGCTCATCGGGCCATCTCCGCTATGTTAATCGATGGCTCTTGCCTGATTGGAAATCATCGAGCCGACCACATGACGGGTTTGGTTGTGGGCTGCGGGCGAAGCGGCTCAGTCGGCGTTTTCAATCCACAATCTGAAATCTACAATTCTTACAAGCTCTCCATCAAAATCTTCTTCAAATCGTCTTTGTCAAGCATCACCGGGTTGTTCTTGTTGCCCGTCTTCTCCACGATGGCCGACACCGACGACGGCGTTACGCCGTATGCGCCGAGTTTAGGGAGCCCCAGGACGCGCGCGTATTCCGCAAGCTTTTGCACGAGCATGTCGCAGGTTTCCTCGGCGGTGTCGCCGCGACTGCCGCACAGCACTTCTCCGGCCTGCGCGAATTTGATAAGGTGGGGAAGCGAGTCTTCCCTGCCGGCCAGTCTTTCTACGGTAACGCGTACCGCGGGCGCCAGGAGCGCGCCGCAGACAACGCCGTGCGGCACGGAGAACATGCCGCCGATTGACGAGGCGAACCCGTGCACGACGCAGAGCCCCGCGTTGGCAAGCGTGATGCCCGACATGAGTGCGCCGTAGGCGAGGTTCGTTCGCACGCTAGCGTCCTGCGCGGCGTTGGTGCATGCGGGAATGAGGCTGTCTTTGACCCGTTCCATTCCGCTCACCGCAAGCATGTCGGTGAGCACGGTCGCCTTTGTTGACACATAGGATTCCAGGAGCTGTGCGAGCGCGTCGAGGCCGCAGGCTGCGGTGATTGCCGGCGGGCAGGAAAGCGTGAGCAGCGGGTCGACAATGGCGACATCGGGCATGAAGTTGTCGTGGCGAAGCGATTTCTTGAACCCGGCGGGTCCCACGCTGCTGAGCACCGCATTCCTGGTGGCTTCGCACCCGGTGCCGGCCGTGGTCGGTATCGCAACAAATGGAATCTTTGTGCCCGGGTGGACCTTGAAGCCCACGTCTTCCAGATAGTCTGTTACTCCCTCGTTGAGCGGCAACATGGCCGAAATCGCCTTGCCCGCATCGATAACGCTTCCGCCTCCGACCGACAGCACCGCGGAAATCCCGCGGCCCGCGTTTGCGGTAACCGCTTTGTCGACGTCGGCAGGAGTGGGCTCGCCCGCTATTTCCCATTCGTAAAACTCGATCCCGTCGCTTTTGAGGCTGTCCGCTATTAGGGCGTGAGCGCCGCCATTGGAGAGCGAGTGCCTGCCGCGAATCCAGAGAACGGTTTTTCCGAACGCCGAGACTGCGCTCCCGACCGTTTCGGCCCGGTGCGCACCGAACTGTATTGCTGGGAGGCGGGAGAATAAAAACGGTCTTATCGCCATTTGTTTTTATCCAGCGGTTTCACCACCGTGTAGGGAATGCCTTCGCGAGGCTTTTGCATCCAGTCTTCAACGGTTTTTTTCCATTCGAGATAATGAGGCGTCTTCTTGTGGGCCGCAGCCGCTTCTTCGGTCTCGTATGCCTCGTAAAGCATGAACCGGCTCGGATCATCCGCGTCTTGCAGAACGTCGAAGCGCAGATTACCGCGCTCGCGTACCGACGCCTCGTGGTTCTTGACCGTGGCCTCAATGAACTTGGTGATCGAATCCGGCTTCACCTGTATCATGACGGCTGTGACGATCATACGTGGCCTCCTTGTTTGATAATCGCGCTGTGCGGAGATGGAGTGCGCGTGTTGCGCGCACAATTATCCATTGGGTGCAAAATTCCCGGGCCGCGCGGTCAAGAGCCCTGCCTTGTTCAACGCATGCAGACCCGGGTTCAAATAATAGGGGCAATCACAAGACCCGTGGCGATTTTTCCCTCACTGACAACCAAAATATAAATACCTGAAAAACTTGGAGTACGAGATTTTTTTTTATATATTTGTTATAAGGGATTGGGAAGCGCTTGTATTGCCCAAGCTGTCGACGCATTAAGCGATTAACTTCTTGAAAATCCCTCAAGATCTATTGAACCCGGCGTATGGAACGGGCGACTATTTAGTGTGAGTACCGGGTTCTGCCAAATTTGTCAAGAGGGCCACGTACAATTCTTTAATGGACAACTGCTTGCAAGCGGGAGGTTAGTTGACTTATGCAAAAGCCCAAGATTCTCCTTCGCGAATTGGTCGTAGCGGCTGCCGGAGCGGTTCTCATGGCGTCGGTTCCCTCCAGCGGACAGGCCGTGTACCCGGCAAATCTAACGGTTCCGGTAACCTATTTCGACTATCATTCCGACGGTTCCAACCCGGATTTCAACTCGGGCACGAACCCCGCTCAGGTGCTGCCGGGAATGGTGCAGCCCACGCTTGACAAAGACGGGTTGCCGGTCGGCACGACCACCTATCTTTACAGCTGGGGAATCGGGAAATGGTTCCGCACCTGGTCGCAGCAGAAACTGGAGAACTACGGGATCGATACGCAACGGCCCACGTACGCCAACGGCGGACACACCGTTGCCGCCGTCAACACCGTTGCCTTCGACACTTCCTACAAGAACATGGTATTTCAGGACAATCTGGTCTTTACCTACGTGGCGGGTTCGGCAGGGGTGTATCAGTATCAGAATGCCAACTTTTTTCCGCTTGACAACCGAGGTTTCGGCGCGGACGTGCCGACAATCAACTTCGACGGGGCGCCGCTTAACAGAGCGACAAATACACACAACTATTCCTTCGCGATGCACCTCAAAAAAGGTTTCAAATACCGGCCCGGGCTCACGTTTAATTTTGAGGGTGACGACGACCTGTGGGTATTCATCAATGGCACGCTCGCTCTTGACCTCGGCGGCATTCATGGCACCACCCAAGGACAATTCAACCTTGGCGGGGCTGCCGACGCTACGGGATTGGCCGCCAAGTTGGGGCTGGTCGCGGGCGATTCGGCCACGCTTGACGTGTTCTACTGTGAACGGCAGTCGGTGGGTTCGGACATCCGCATCACCACCAACATTATTACGGCAAATCCGGTTAAGCTCCTCCTCAACATGAATCCCAAGGTCGACACAATCGCGGCAGGCAGCACCATTTCCTACAGTGCAACCGTTGTTGATGACACCAACGGTGTGCGTCACGAATTCGATTCGCAGATCAAGTGGACGCTCACTCCGGCAAACACCAGCTATCTTACTTCGGCCACGGGGGGTGCGGACACGTTCCACGCCGTGAAGGCATACATGTACGATACCATTAGGGCACAATTTACCGATCCCGTTACGGACACGGTTCTCTGGGCCGCAGACACCGTGTATGTCAAGGCGGGCCCGGACTACAAGGTCTGGATCGAACCGGATGCGAATATCAATGTCAACGACAGGAGCGCCGCAAGCCTGGCGCGGCTGCAGAATCCGGATCACGTTCCACTGGTTACCATTTCAGACACGCAGAATACTGCCTTGGTCTACGGGGTTGTCCGCGATCTTTACGGCAATTTTACGCATCTTGCCACCAGCGCTCAATGGAACGAATATCCGGTTGGCACGGGCATCGCCAACGTCACTGCTTCCACGCCGCAAGACGTGGGTCTTATTCAGCGTATAACCGGGGTGTTTGGCAACACTCATGCACAGGCTCAGCAGGCCGGAGTGCAGTTCTGGGACACTACTACGGTAAGCATCCTCAACGGATTCATCAAACAGATCAGATTTGTTGATGTTGCCACCGGTCAGCCCATCACCGGCATCAACATCAATACCGACCAGGACAAATCCATCAAGCTGCAGGGTATATTGTCCACCGATTCCACAAATACCTGGGTCGACGTGACCGGCACCTGGGCACTCGCGCCGGACATAGCCTCTGCCACTCCGATTCCTGCGGGTATTGCCGGATCGTGGGACTTTAGCCCCACGGCGCCGGGCGGACCGTCCACTCTCACCGGCACCACGGGCGCCGGGACCGGTCATGTGGCCACTGTCAAGATTCCAGTGACTGTGACCGTAGCGCCGCCGTCGACCGCGACATTCAACATAATCACGCCGCCTCCGGGACGCATTGCAGGGGACACTATTCTGGCGGTTGTGACCATTTCCAACCATGACGGCCTGGTGCCAGGTACATATTGCTATATGGGAGACACCGCCGGGCTGTATCACGACACGCTGGGCAAGGGCGCCTCGGGCTTGCAGCCTGATCCCATTATAAAAACGGGAGACGGCACTACCACGCTCAACGCAGGCAACGGCGGCGCCGTTACTACGCCTGAGTGTTTTCAGAACGGCGTTGACACCGTGAAAGTCGTTCTGTACAACGCACCGTATACGGATCCGCTCACCGGCATCGACACGCTGCACCAGTTGTCCGTCAATCTCAGGGGCGTGACAGCGGTGACCACTCCGTTCAAGCTCTTGCCCGGAGATCTTTACTCGTTGCAGCTGGAAAATGCCGCCGGCGTGCATCTCACCGGTATCGACACGCTTACCTATCCCGACGGCCATGCCAGCATTTACTCTGTGGGGTACGACAGGTTCGGGAACAAGCGGGGAAGGGAGCTTGCAAATTGGAGCGTAACCCCGACGCTGCACGCGCTCACGCAGACCAGCATGATTTCGCAGATCTACTATGATGCCAGCAACGCTACGTACGACGAATCCGGGCTTGTTTTTGCCCGGGCCGCGCGTTTCTTCAACGGCACATTCGCCGATTCGCTGGCCGTGGACAGTCTCGGAATCTATATCGTCGGGCCTCCGTCGTCGCTTGATTCGGCCGTAACCCGCGACGTCAACGGGGATGGATATCTTGACGAAATAGAACTCTACTTCAACAAGCAGGTCACCATTCTTCCCGGTACGGCATTTACCATCACGGCGAACGGCGTGACATTCCCCGTGGACAGCGTGAGCGGCGTGGGAACTACGGGAAGCACGGGCACGCATTTTATTGCGTACCTGGCCGAGCAGAAAACCGTCCCGCCACAGACCGCGTGGCGGCCGCTCGTGAGCATTGCCGGAATGCAGGGAACGCCTGATATCAGCAAGTACATGTCCAAAGACGGCGCCGGTCCCGTGATATGGAGCGTCACCAAGACCATCAACAATCCCGAGAACCGGACGCAGGACGTGGTGGTGGTTACCTTCTCCGAGCCGATCACGGGCCCGGGCGGGACGCCCTTCTCGTGGTCCAAAGTAAAGCCTTCCGACGTGTTTACTGTTTACAAACTCAAGCCCGACGGCACCTACGACACCATCGCCATGGCGCTGGACAGCATCATGTCGTTTGCCGAGCTCGTCAACGACAGCACACTCAAGTTCACCATGGCAAACGGCGTGGACATAACGGCAAACGATTACATGAATATCAAGGCGATCACGGGGCAAGTATACGATTCAAAGGGGAATGCTCCCGTGTCGGATAACCGGAAGGCACCTGTCAAGGTTGTGGGCGCCCCGCCGTCGCGGATCGTTGCGGTGCCAAATCCGTCTGGGCCCACATTTGTTCACGAGCAGCCCGGAGTGCTAAGTTTTGCGAACAACCCGCATGCGCGGGACTGGGTGCGCACCGAGCATGCCGGCACCGTGATCACGTTCCAGGTAACCCCGCCGACAAGCGCGGACGAGACGTTGGAAGGAAACATCATCATCTACGACGCGGTGGGCAATCTGGTGGCTTCCGCCGACAACAAGGATGCGCTGCAATCGCTCATTTACGACAAGAACAATCTGAGCAGCGCTTACTCGTACGACATTTACTGGAACGGGTCCAACGAAGCCGGCCTCAAGGTTGCACCCGGGGTGTACCGGACCGTTGTGTATCTCTCCTACACCTCTCCTGCCAAGAGCGAAAAGAAGAAACTGTGGGGGACGGTGGGAATTTCGTACTAGGCGACAAACAGACTAGTCCCAAGAGGAAATCCCGGGAAGAACCTTCCCGGGATTTTTCTTTTCTTCAGTGCCCAACCGATGTATTTTGTCATGTGATTCTGTAAAGGTGCGGCGGAGAGAGTTTCCGAATTCGGCGTCTGCAAAGGGGGCAAGCAAGACGTCGGCGAGCGGCAGGTACGGATACAGCCGGTCAGAGAGCCGGGCGCAACAGAATGCGGTTACCCCAAGAATTTTTCCACAAAATGTTGAACATTTTAGCGATTTCGCGCGACCATGATGGTAAGTATTATCACGCAATTTCCCCGAAAATGGTTTTTGGAGTGTAAATTCATTCAAATTTTGCGGTTCAGAACCGGAGGTTTGCCTGCCTATGGGAAAACGTCGTGAGATTCGGGACAGAGGCTATTTGATTCTTGCCGGTATTCTGTTGACAGCCGGATTTGCTGCGGGGCAAGCTGTGTATCCTCCCACGATACAGGTCCCGGTAACGTTTTTCGACTATCATTCCGACGGCTCCTGCCCGGATTTCAATCCCGGAACCGACCCGGGCGGGGCGAGAGGCAATAATACGTTGCCTTACCTTGGCCTGGTTCAGGATACTCTCGATGCGGATGGGCTCCCGATCCGGGGCGATTCTTTGCTGTTCAGCTATTATGTCGGCAAATGGTTCCGGCCGTGGCCCCAAAGTCAGCATGGCCAAGGGAGTGACTTCATGCGACCAACGTACGGGGTGGGCGCAATACCACCAAGTTACGGCATGGTCATGGCAGCGAACAACACGGTTGCTTACGATACCTCCTATAAGAATGTTGTCATTCCTGATACGCTCACTTTTAGTTATATCCCCGGTTCACATGGACAATATCAGATTAATGTTGCCAATTTCTTCCCGCTTGACGGCATAGGATTCGGGGCCGATGCCAATACGAAGAACTGGGATTATTACTATTTTACTGCCGCGGCAGGCGGCGCGCCCGGCACGGTTCGAGCGGGCGATTACGTCAATCGCGCGACAAATCAGCACAATTATTCGTTTGCCATGCATTTGAAAAGGACCTTCACCTATGCAACGGGACTCAATTTCAATTTCAAGGGAGACGACGACCTGTGGGTTTTTGTCAATGGGCAACTTGTTTTGGACCTGGGCGGGATGCACAACAATATGCCAGGCGGCTTCGCACTGGACACCATGGCTGCCCGTCTTGGCCTTACGGTAGGTAAGACTGCGACCATCGACGTTTTCTACTGCGAGCGTCAGGCAACCGGTTCCAATATCATTATCACCTCAAATATCATCACCGCTAACCCGGTAAAGCTCGAATTGGACATGAACCCCAAAGTCGACACCTTAGCCGCGGGAAGCTTCATTTCTTTTGCGGGAAAAGTGATCGACGATACGGGCGGAATCCGGCATGAATTCGACCAGCAGATTCTTTGGTCGCTCAGTCCCGCGAATACGTCCAGCAGGATCAGCGCCACCAGCGGCGGTGTGGACACATTCTACGCGGTACAGGCCTACATAACCTACATAATCAGTGCTCAATTTACCGATCAGACAAACGGGAAACTGCTTCAGGCGACCGACACCGTCTATGTCAAGCCGGGCCCGCCCGATCATCTGGTGATCGAAGCTGACCCCAACGGCCTCACTCGCAGCCCGAACAAGGACAATCCCGTGGGCGGGAACGGCTCAGTCACCATCGGCTCAACGGACCTGAGCGACAGTGTCTACGCCACACTGCGCGACAAATACGGCAACTACGTGGGACAATCGACGAACACTAAATGGGACACGATTACGATTATAACTCCGAGTGTCGTGAAGGCCGCGTCCGGAATAGCGGCGATCGGCCAAGGGGTTATTTCCAAACTCGGCGTCCCGGA